>OGMN01002417.1_pt1 | contig 10602 bp, 11 predicted proteins | sample 1573211 | NCBI WGS metagenome assembly OGMN01 (sample SAMEA2581876, study PRJEB24529) | metagenome | biome: Human gut stool | place: China | collected 2011
CCACAGCTATCGGAGCAGCGTTTCCGAAAGTCGGTTCTGTCGTGATTTGTACCTGCATGGAAGTCTTGCAAGGCCGAAGACCACTTAGAGTATGCCAATATCGAATTTGGAGGTTATCAGGAATACTATTATTTAAAAGATGAAAAGCTTTACCGAAGTGAGCGCGAAATGCGCCACGATGCTTTGGGAACAAAAGTGAAATATCAGGAATAAACTGAAGAGTAAAACATTTGCATAGAAGAGGCTATCTCAAGTGCATTTTGAGACAGCCTCTTGCTTTTTTCAGCAATTCACCATTTAGACAGTTGTACGCAGCAAAAGTGACAAGAATTTATAAGAGTTTGAACAATATAACAAGCTATCTTCTTATGTACTCAGCAGAATCAAGCAAAGCCGGCCTAGAAATATAGTGTGATTCTCATAAGAGATTATATGCTTAGCCCAAAAGCCACTGAAAGAATTATCACAGAGGCCGTTGAAGCAGTGAAGGACTGGCAGGCTTTAAGAGTAAAGCCAGAAATAGGTAGACAGGAAATGGATAGATTCATAAACTTATTCTAGCTAATTTATACCCGAAAAGATATAATCTCTTTCTCCTTTAATCTTTTTATACCCTTATGGGTGTAATAACGAAAATATATTCTATCTTTGTACCCCAAAGGGTATAAAAATGGAATATACGGAACAAACAACATTATCCAAATATGTAAAAGCGATGCGTAAGCAGTACAATCTGACCCAAGTGGAACTTTCGGAAAAGTCAGGAGTAGGCTTGCGCTTTGTCCGTGAATTGGAGCAAGGCAAACAGACGCTGCGGTTGGACAAAGTAAACCAGCTACTGTCTTTGTTCGGCAGCGAAGTTGGCGCAGTACCTATAACTAAAACTGACGAATGATGAAGCAGGCATTGATAAATCTCCGAGGAATAAAAGCCGGTATCCTCACAGAGGATGAGGATGGCTATACCTTCCAGTACGATACGGAATTCCTGCAGTCGGATGTTGCAGAAGCTGTCAGTCTCACATTACCCTTGACAGAGAAAGCCTATCACGACAAAGTGCTGTTTCCTTTTTTCGACGGGCTGATACCCGAAGGATGGCTGCTTGACATTGCGGAAAAGAACTGGAAAATAGATGCACGTGACCGAATGTCACTGTTGCTGGCGTGCTGTAAAGACTGTATCGGTGCAGTGGGTATCGAACCTATAAATGAGGAGGATTAAAAATGGCAAAATGTCTGTATTGCTACAAAGAACTGAATGGAAATGAGAGGGATTTCCACAAGGCTTGCTCAAAAAAGATATTCGGGACACTAGAGGCGCCTATATTGCCTTATACGCACAATAATCTCAACGATTTGGCAAGGCAGGTAATTCGCAGTCAGACCACACTGACCGGAGTGCAGGCCAAATTATCATTGGATATCAACAAAGGAAGTAAAAACGAGCCTGGACGATTTACGATTGTAGGCTTATGGGGGCGCTATATTTTGAAGCCGCAAACCGAACGGTTCGGCAATCTTCCCGAATTAGAGGATCTGACAATGCATCTTGCGGAGATAGCCAAGATACGAGTTGTGCCGCATAGCCTCATCCGCTTTGAGGATGGTGAATTATGCTATATCACCCGGCGCATAGACCGCACGAATGAAGGAGGGAAATTGGCTATGGAAGACATGTGCCAACTTTCTGAAAAACTCACTGAACAAAAATACAAAGGTTCTTATGAACAGATTGCGAAGTTAGTGCTGAGATATTCATCCGCTCCCAAATTGGACCTGGTGAATTTCTGGGAGCAAGTCGTCTTTTCATGGATAACCGGTAATGCCGACATGCATTTGAAGAACTTCTCGCTTTATAGTCCCCAACAAGAGGTATATACGCTCACACCAGCATATGACATGCTGTCTACCGCATTGGTGATGCCTGAAGACACCGAAGAACTTGCACTTACACTAAACGGCAAAAAACGTAAATTAAAGAAGGCTGACTTTGTCACGTCCATACGGGCGTCGGGATTGGACGAAAAAGTAATAGAAAACCTCTTCAAGAAACTCTTGAAAGTAGAAACCAAATGGATGGAGTTCATCAGTCTCTCTTTTCTACCGGAGGAGATGCAAATATCATATAAAGACATGATAAGCATAAAACTCAATATGCTGAAATGATACGAAACCCAACAAGGATTTCCTCTTTCTATCGCCCTTCTCTCTTTACTTCAATCCACCTTCTGAAGAAAGGGTCATCCAGTTCATACCCCTCATTACGTATCACATATCCTTGTTGTCCAAGTCGCTTCAAGCTACTGAAAGCTGTACTTGGAGAATCAATACCGACAGCTTGTAGAAAAGGAAGACTGGACGGAGTCCCCATCTGCATAGTTAAGCCTATCAAGACTTTTTTATCTGTTTTATTGAAAGTGCTCCATAAACGTTCATAATCCATATCGTGTACATGGGTCAACTCCGTAATGGCAGTTTCCACCAAAGTATCACTGTAACCGTTTTGTTTCCAGTTATTCCATGTCTGGTAAGCCAGTTGCTGGGTGTAATAGGGATGACAATTGGTGAACGACAGAATGCTGCGGCCTATCGTTTCAGCATCCATATCCTCACCCAAGAGAAGAAAGCCATTCTTGAGAAACTCATAGAAGTTATCTTGAGGAATCTTACCCAACTTCATCAAATATCCAAAATGATAGAAAGGGGATTTCTTTTTTTCGAAGATTTCCTGCATCATCGATTCCTGGCTACCTAAGAAAATGTAATTGGCATGGTTGTAAGTCTGTAGAATAGACCTCAATTTTTTATCCAGATTCTTGTCCAATGTACGTATTTCTTGGAATTCGTCCAGTACTACAATCGGTTTCTTGTGTGGATTCTTCATTCCCAGTTTATCAATCAGTGTGAATACATCCTCTAACAGAATGAAGCCATCCATTGACGGCTGAAATGAAACTTCTATGCCATCCGTCATGGGATTGGTTGAAATGGTGGGGATAAAACGAAAGTGAGTGATAAGATGTTTCAGACGTTCCATAGGATATTGCTGAAGCATAATCCACAATAATCGTGCGGCAAAGTCGGCAGTGCCTGTTACCAACTGCAGGTTCAACTGAAAAACGGGACGTGACAATCCTTTCGTTACTTTTTGAACGAGGCTGGTCTTGCCGAAACGTCGTGGGCTAATAAGTATCAGGTGATTCTCACTTGCAAGTATCTCTCTTACTTTTTCTTGTTCCGCTACTCTATCCGTAAAGTATTCACCGTCTACAATTGTACCGAATTTAAATGGATTATTCATATTGCGACTTTTTTCAATGCGACTTTTTTCGCAAATATAAGAAATATATTTGAGTTCATTCTGAAAGACTGGCTAAAATGAAGAAATACATTATAAACTTCTGTTTTGCTTGTAGCTAACACTTGAAAAGGGACCCGGAACAACATTTAAAAAGTGCCCCACCCATGGGTATGTTTAACCGAACAAAATTGGTATATTCATAAAAACCAATGGCGTTCATAATATGTACCACATGGAAGAAAGAGATTCCATAATTCTCGCCTATAGGCGTGACGGATTGAGCATCCGTGAGATCGCCCGTCGTAACGGCATGAGCCGCAAGACTGTACGCAAGTATCTCCGGGCTTTCGAACAAGCGGTCGGTGACAACCCCGATGCGGAAGCAATGGACACATACCTGCAGCAGCCGGTGCGCTATGACAGCAGCAAACGTGTCCGCAGAGTGATGAACCAGCAGGTGATGGAGGCGATAGACGGCTTCATGGCCCGCAACCGGTCTAATGCCGCGGCCGGATTGCGCAAGCAGCAGATGCGCAAGATTGACATGTGGCGCCGGTTGCGCGATCAAGGCATAGAGATTGCCTATTCGACGGTATGCCAGTATGTCCGTGCATTGGAAGTGGCGGTGTCCGCTCCAGCCAAGTCCCCGGCGGCGTTCATCCGCCAGGAGTATGAACCGGGGTTCCGGTGCGAGTTTGACTGGGGCGTGCTGACACTTTGGATTGCCGGTGTCAAGACGAAGCTGCACATGGCCGTGTTCACGATGAACCATAGCAACCTGCGGCGGGCATACCTGTTCTCCCGCGAGGACACGTTGGCCCTGATGGAAGCACACCGCAACTGCTTCCGTGCTTTGGGGGGCACGCCGCAAGTAATGGCCTACGATAACATGCGGGTGGCCGTCAAGAAGTTCCTTGGACAGGAGCGCGAACATACCGATGCCCTGCGCCGCATGGAACTCCACTATTGTTTCACCCCTCATTTCTGTAATCCGCGTTCGGGATGGGAGAAAGGTAAGGTGGAGCGTTCGGTGGAACATATCCGCCGGCGGGCTTTCGCCTATGATGTCCGTTTCGGTTCGCTGGAGCAGGCGCAGTGTCATCTTGACAAGGTCTGTGACAGGCTCAACGGGGAGGCTTCCAACATGTCTGCGCAAGAGAAGAAGGAGCGCGTACAGGCCGATATTGCGGCTTTGCGGCCGCTTGACCACGGTGACATGGGCTGCTTTGAGCAGCGGCATGCCCGTGTCGGGAAGTATTCCACCATTACCGTCGATGGTGTGCATTACTCTGTGCCTGACCGGCTTGTCGGTCGGGAGGTACCCATAAAGATGTATTCCGAGCGTATTGTCGTGCTTGACGGTCGCGACAAGGTAGCCACGCATGTACGCTCCCGGCGTCTCGGTGACTGGTGTATCGACCTGATGCACTATCTGGGCACGTTCCTTCGCAAGCCTGCGGCGTTGGGACGATCCACGGCCATGCGACAGGTACACCCGGACGTGGCGGCACTGTTTCGCAAACATTTTACGGATTCTCCCAGATCGTTTGTCGAACTGCTCGTGTTTACCCGTGACAACCAGCGCACTTATGCCGACATACTGGCTGCGGCAGACCGTCTGTCCTCCCGGGGACTCAAACGCCTGTCTTCCGAACAATTGAGCGCCGAGATGCTGGCCAGTGACGGCAATGGAACCGCAAACGTCCGTCAAGACGCGGCCACCCTGACCCCGTCCGATCCACAACAGACCGCCATTGAAGAATCGGCCTCACAGACATTGGACACACTTTCGGCGATGATCGGATGTGGCGCCACACAACAACCTGTAAACAAAGTTACCGTCTAACAACATAAAAATTGCATAGCAATGGAACAAAACGAAAATCAAGACTCCATACGCGAACGGATACGTGCGTATGCCTTCGACCTCAAACTCCCTCTGGTACGACGCGACATCGACCTGCTTATACAGCAAGGACTTGATGAACGATGGAACCTGTGGATGTTCACGGCCGAACTCCTGCGTCAGGAAAAAGAAAACCGCTCGGAGAACCAGCGTCGGCATCGCATCAAAAATGCCGCGTTCCCACAGTTGCGATACCTCAACGAAATAGACACGGACGCGCTTCCGCCAGAAGCGCGGAAGGCCTTGCCAAACCTTGAGACACTTGATTTCATCAAGGAAGGGCGCAACCTTATACTATACGGGAATCCCGGTACCGGAAAGACCCATCTGGCTACAGCCTTGGGGATTGCGGCCTGTAACGCGGGATACTCCGTACTGTTCACTTCCGTGCCCAGACTGCTTACGCAGATAAGGGAATGCCGGAACGCAATGACACTAAGGGCACTCGAGAACAAGTTCGAACGATACGACATGGTCATCTGCGACGAGTTCGGATACGTTTCTTGTGACAAGGCGGGAGCGGAGATGTTGTTCAACCATCTGTCACTCAGAACTGACAAGAAAACAACCGTCATTACAACAAATCTCGCATTCAACAGATGGGACGAGATTATTGCAGACAAAGTACTAGTTACAGCAATGGTAGACAGGCTAACGCACAAGGCGATTCTACTGAACATGACGGGAAAATCGTACAGAATGAAAGAAACACAAGATATGATAAATAAACAAATTTAATTAACTTTGCAAAACCTATCGGGTGGTACACGTTTCAAATGCTACCCGGGTCCCTTTTCAAGTGTTAGCTACAGTCGGTGTTTACTGCTATTGAGTCGGGGATGAACTTCATAGATGTCTCTCCCTATTATGGTCATTACAAGGCTGAAACTGTTTTGGGAAAGGCTTTGAAGGATATTCCCCGTGACCGCTATTATCTCTCTACCAAGGTGGGACGTTATGGAAAGGATGGAGTGAATACGTGGGACTATTCAGCCAAACGTGCCGTAGAAAGTGTCTATGAAAGCATGGAGAGGCTGCATGTTGATTTCATTGATTTGATTAATGTGCATGACATTGAGTTTGCCGATTTGAATCAGGTGGCCAATGAAACCCTGCCTGCTCTGGTGGAACTACGTGAGAAAGGCGTGGTGGGGCATGTTGGAATCACAGACCTGCAACTGGAAAATCTGAAATGGGTAATAGACCATACATCGGAGGGTACGGTGGAGTCTGTTCTGAATTTCTGCCACTACTGCTTATGCGACGATAAGCTGGTGGACTTCCTTGATTATTTCGAGTCCAAAGGGATAGGGGTTATCAATGCCTCTCCGCTTTCTATGGGATTGCTGACCGAACGGGGTGTTCCGGCATGGCATCCTGCTCCGGCTCCGCTGGTAGAGGCATGGAAAAACTGGCTATGCAGTTCTCTGTCAGCAATCCGCGTATAGCTACTACATTATTCAGTACGGCAAATCCTCAGAATGTAAAAAACAATGTTGCTTTTATTAAGGAACCGGTTGATTGGCAGTTGGTACACGAGGTGCAGGATATTATTGGTGACCAGCAACGTGTGAGCTGGGCAAATTCATAAGAAAGGGCCGGCTATGGATTATACGATTATAGATGCGCATGACCATCTGTGGCTGCGGCAAGATACGATGGTGGACGGCTTGCCTGTCCGCACTTTGGAACAAGGTCGTTCGCTGTTCATGGGTGAAGTACGGCAGATGCTTCCTCCCTTTATGGTGGACGGTGTGAACAGTGCGGAGATTTTCTTGTCCAACATGGATTATGCGCAAGTTTCCGCGGCCGTCATCACACAGGAGTTTATTGACGGTTTTCAGAATGATTATCTTGCAGAGGTTGCATCCCGCTATCCGGACCGTTTTTTTGTCTGTGGAATGTGCGAATTCCGCAAACCGGGATTTTTGGATGAGGCAAGACGGCTGATTGCAAGAGGATTCAAAGCCATCAAGATTCCCGCCCAGCGCTTGTTGCTGAAGGAGGGGAGGGTGATGCTGAACTGTGATGAAATGATGCGGATGTTCCGTTATATGGAGGAGAAAGGTGTGTTGCTGTCCGTAGATTTGGCAGACGGTGCTTTGCAGGTAGCCGAAATGGAAGAGGTCATTCAAGAATGTCCTCGGCTGAAAGTGGCGGTCGGCCATTTCGGAATGGTCACCCTTCCTGATTGGAAGGAACAGATTCGCTTGGCACGGTATCCCAATGTAATGATTGAGTCGGGAGGAATCACCTGGCTTTTCAACGATGAGTTCTATCCGTTCAAAGGAGCGGTGAGGGCTATTCGTGAAGCGGCAGAACTGGTTGGAATGGAGAAACTGATGTGGGGTTCTGACTATCCGCGCACCATCACAGCCATTACTTATAAAATGTCGTACGATTTTATAACGAAGTCTCCGGAGCTGACAGACGCTGAAAAGAAACTTTTCTTGGGAGAAAACGCCCGGAAGTTTTATGGCTTTTCCAACTTGCCGGCATTGCCTTATATCAAAAATATGTCTGAATAAAAAAAGAATCCTATCATGAAAAACAATCGATACGTTGTACCTTTAGCTCTTGTTTTCTGTCTTTTCTTCTTGTGGGCCATCAGCAGCAACCTGCTTCCCACCATGATTAGGCAATTGATGAAGACTTGTGAGCTGAATACTTTTGAAGCTTCTTTTACGGAAACGGCTTACTGGCTTGCCTATTTTGTTTTCCCCATTCCGATAGCCATGTTTATGAAGCGGTATAGTTACAAGGCGGGAATCGTTTTCGGCCTGGTGCTGGCTGCCATTGGCGGGCTGCTCTTTTTTCCGGCTGCCATGCTGAAGGAGTATTGGGCTTATCTCTGCATTTTCTTTATTATAGCTACCGGAATGTGTTTCCTGGAAACGGCAGCCAATCCATACGTGACGGCTTTGGGAGCGCCGGAAACGGCATCCCGGCGGTTGAATCTGGCGCAATCCTTCAACGGGCTCGGTGCCTTTATTTCCGCCATGTTCCTGAGTAAACTTATCTTGAGCGGCACTCATTATACACGCGACACGCTTCCTGCCGATTATTCCGGAGGTTGGGAAAGTTATATCCAGGTGGAGACGGATGCCATGAAAATGCCTTATCTGATATTGGCACTGTTGCTGATTGTCATAGCTGTCGTGTTTGTATGCTCCAAACTCCCGAAGATAGGGGATGAAGGTGCGCGGGCTTCTGTTGGTAAAAAAGAGAAACTGATAGATTTCGGGGTGTTGAAACACAGTCATCTGCGTTGGGGAGTAATCGCCCAGTTCTTCTATAATGGAGGGCAGACGGCGATAAACAGCCTCTTTCTGGTGTACTGCTGCACGTATGCGGGGCTGCCGGAAGATACCGCCACCACCTATTTTGGGTTGTATATGCTGGCTTTCCTGGCAGGCCGATGGATTGGTACGGGGCTGATGGTAAAATTCCGTCCGCAGGATATGCTGCTGGTGTATGCTTTGGTAAACATCCTTTTGTGTGGGGTGGTTGTCTTGTGTGGAGGCATGGTGGGGCTTTATGCCATGCTGGGCATTTCTTTCTTTATGTCTATCATGTATCCTACCCAGTTCTCTCTGGCATTGAAGGACTTGGGCGGACAGACCAAGAGCGGCTCCGCTTTTCTGGTGATGGCCATTGTGGGCAATGCGTGTCTTCCCCAATTGACGGCATACCTGATGCACGTCAACGGGCAGATGTATTATGTGGCATACAGTGTGCCGATGATCTGTTTCCTTTTCTGTGCCTATTACGGCTGGAAAGGGTATAAGGTAATAGATTGATGATTTTATAAACAGTATAGAATGAAAGCAGTACAGATTATGAACCCCTCTGAAATGAGGGTTGTAGAATTGGATAAGCCGGTGGTAGGTGCCGGTGAAGTGTTGGTAAGAATCAAGTATGTCGGTTTCTGTGGATCCGATTTGAATACATTCCTGGGACGCAACCCGATGGTGAAATTACCGGTGATACCCGGACACGAGGTAGGGGCTGTCATAGAGGAAATAGGAAATGATGTCCCGACCGGTTTTGAGGTGGGGATGAATGTCACGTTGAACCCTTATACCAATTGCGGAAAATGTGCTTCATGCCGTAACGGGCGTGTCAACGCTTGCGAACACAACGAGACGTTGGGGGTGCAGCGTAACGGGGTGATGTGTGAATATGCCGTGTTGCCTTGGACCAAAATCATTCCTGCCGGAACGATATCTCCTCGTGACTGTGCTTTGATTGAACCGATGAGTGTCGGCTTTCACGCCGTTTCCAGGGCACAGGTGATTGATAATGAATTTGTCATGGTGATTGGCTGTGGGATGATAGGTGTCGGTGCCATTGTGCGTGCGGCTTTGAGAGGTGCTACGGTCATTGCTGTGGACATTGACGACGAGAAGTTGGAGCTGGCCAAAAGGATAGGGGCATCTTATGTGATAAACTCCAAGACGGAAAATGTACATCAGCAGATGCTGGCATTCACCCGGGGATTGGGAGCTGATGTGGTGATTGAAGCTGTCGGTAGTCCTGCTACGTATGTGATGGCGGTCGATGAAGTCGGATTCACGGGACGTGTGGTTTGCATAGGGTATGCTAAGAGCGAAGTGTCATTCCAGACGAAACTTTTTGTACAGAAGGAACTGGATATTCGTGGCTCAAGAAATGCGTTGCCGGCAGATTTTCGAGCAGTAATCAATTATATGGAAACAGGTATTTGTCCGGTAGAAGAATTGATAACAAGGATTGTGGAGCCTGAAGAAGCATTGGATGGCATGACAGAGTGGGCGGTGAATCCAGGAAAGGTATTCCGAATTCTTGTGAAGTTCTAAGATTTGCAATGTTTCATTTATAACAAGTGAAATCTCTTGTGTAGATTTTAGCTGAGATGTATAGGAAAATTATATGCTCATTTAATGCCTCTGAAATGAAACCTTTTATCTTTCAGTATTGTTGAAAGTATAGTCAATTATAAAAAGCAATTAATATGGAAGAGAAAAAAAATATCCGTGAAGAACGGAACAGAGAGAATTTGGCGGATGCTGATTGGGTAATGGCTGAATTTTATGCAACATGGTGCCCTCATTGTAAGAAGATGCAACCTATTGTAGAAAAGTTTAAAAAGTCAGTAGAAGGAAATTTGGAGGTGGTACAGGTCGATATTGACCAGGAAAGTACTCTTGCCGACTTCTATACAATTGAGACTGTTCCCACGTTTATATTGATGAGAAAAGGGGAACAGCTTTGGAGACAGTCGGGAGAACTGACACAGAAGAGGCTGGAAAAAGCAGTGAGGGATTTTAAGTCTTGACACGGAACGACCAGAAGCGCTTAATGAAGCATTGGAAGAATTCTTGAGTGATTTGAAATAAAAGTAGTTTATAGTAAAA
>OGMN01002428.1_pt1 | contig 10549 bp, 6 predicted proteins | sample 1573211 | NCBI WGS metagenome assembly OGMN01 (sample SAMEA2581876, study PRJEB24529) | metagenome | biome: Human gut stool | place: China | collected 2011
GGAAGTGGAGAGGACACTATACGTTAGAGATATATTCGGCTCTCTACCGCAGCGAGTTGGGGCCCGATGCCGTGGAGGCTTTCCGGCTTGGCGATTTTGTGGGGTGGCTGATAGAGGGGTAAAAAACTATATTCCCTCTTGGAAATCGGAAGGATAACCGACTTCCTATCCAGATCCCCCCAGCCGCAATAAGCATATTTCCTTTGCTGCCACACTAATCAATGCCTCGGGCCGTTGGCATACCTTATTCCAGAGACGGATGGAGCTGGCCACGTCCGGCATATCCCTTCAGCCGGTGCCTTTTATCCTTCAGGCGCCATACATAGTGTCGACGTTTGGTTTCCGACATAGCTGATTTTCATATGAAGTCCTTTTCATTCCCATCGGATATCCCTATAAGACCAGATACGGTTCTGCCGCTCACCATGCGCCATATACCGCATACGGACGCGCCGCCCTCCCCGGCCTTTGGAGGTATCCATGCCCCGCTCTCTGAATCTTCCCCAAGCCATCCTCGCCATCGCCCTGCACGCCGCCGGACGCCCACTCCTGACGCAGGAACTCGCCGTGCTGGCGGGAAAACCGCAAGAGGCCATCGCCTCCCTTCTTGAACCGCTCCTCGGCGCGGGGTTCGTTGCCCATACCGAAGCCCCGGGCGCGTGGGTTTGCCCCGGCCTGCCGGATGCCGTGCGGGACGAATTCGTGCGCCTTCTCGTCCGGAACGCCCCTCCGGGCAGCCTCACCCATGCCCTCGCGCGGCTCGGGGCTCCGGACATGGCCCTCGACGACTGCACCGCCATCGCCGAGGCCATCGGCGACGATCTCGGCAAGCAGCGGCCGGGCAGCATCATCTGCATGGAATGCGCGCTGCGTTTCCTGATCGCCTGGGGCGAGCGCCACCTGTACACCGCCGGAGGCTCGGAAAGCTGCCTGTACGGCAGACTCGCACTGACCTTTCAGAGCATGTGCATCCTTGCCAACCGCCACATTCCTCTGGCTTTCAGGCTCTCGTCCATCGCCTACGAGCTGGCGGGCTACGGCGGCAACGAACGCTTCCGCCCCCTCATCGGCATCCTCAAAAGCTATATGCGGCTGCTCTGCTTGGAGCTCCCCGAAGAGCCCTGGAACATCAGCGAAATCGAGACCGAATTCCTGCGCCTGAAGGACGCCTGCGAACAGGAGATGAAAAACCACATCGCCTGCTTTGCGGGCCTGCTCTATGCCATCAGCGGCAACTATCCGGATTCGCTGCGCAGCCATGTCCATCAGGGGGAACCCGGCGACTGGTTCAACCGGATCGCGCTGTTCCATGCCATGAGCATCAGCCAGTCGGCCATGTACCTCGGACGTTACACCCTCGCTATCGGGACCGTGGAATCCGCCCGCCACTCAGCCGAACTTGCCGGAGAGAAAACCTTCTCCCTGCTCTGGCTGACCCATTTCTGTTTCCTGCTGCTGCGCAAAGGCGATTGGGACGAAGCGCTCAACCATCTGGACTTCCTGTTTTCCTGCACCCATCCGGTAGAGAATCCCAAAATTTTCTCCAGCACGGTGCGCGGGCTGGCGCTCTATCACTATCTCAACGGACGGCTCGACGCCGCCTACCGCATCCTCCGCCGCGAAACAGAAAACGCCATTGCCGCGGGTTCGCCCCACTCCCCCTTTGTCGATCCCTATATTCTGGATATGCTGTATGACTTCACAAGGGCGGGGTATCCCGAGATCCCCCGCTACGCATTCCGGGACACGCTCGAAGCACTCCTCCGCAGCCCCAACCGGCAGCTGCGTGGTGCGGCACTCCGCGTCAAGGCCCTGTGCCTGCGGGACGGCAGGGCGGACCTGTGGGATGCGGAGGAAACCGATCCCGTAAGCCTCCTCCGCCAAAGCGTGGGCTGCCTCGCCTCTTCCCAGGACGTGCGGGAATTGGCCCTGTCCCGCCATGAGCTGGCGAACACGCTGGAAAGGCTCGGACGCCACGATGAGGCCCGCCCCTTCCGTATGCTGGTTTCGGAGTCCATAGGCCGGGCATCCCACGCGGACATGGACCCCCTCGAAATCTCGATCCTCGCCACGCGGGACAGGGACAGCGACGTCTTTTCGCCGGGCGTCCCGAATATCGGCACCCTCTTCCTGAAAGAAGAACTCATGGACCGCTGCCATGACGCCTTCAACGACGTCCCCATCCGGCAGACGCTTGAGGACAACCTCCAGCGCATCGTCAACGTCGCCCAGCTCGAACTCAAGGCCGAGCGTGCCGCGCTGTTCAGGCCCTCGGCGGGCGGCAACTCCGTGGAGTGCGCCGCCTCGGTGAACCTTACCCGGACGGAGATGCAAAGCCCGGCCATGCGCGACCGGATTGCGTGGATCGCGGATTGCCTGAGCAATGGGAAGGGGGACCGGGATCGGCAGGCGATCTGCCTGTCCTTGAATGTCGGCGGGCGGCAGCCGTGGCTGCTGTATCTCGACACACGGTTCGGGCCGGGCTTTCTGACGCAGCTCAAAAAAAGCGAACTCGGGGAACTGGCGCGGCTGTTCGCGGCGGAAGTGCGGACCGCACTGCGCCTCGACGACATGCTGCAACAGGAAATCCATTGGCAAAACGCCAAATTCAACGCCGTGACGCTCCAAAAAAACACGGGCGAAGCTCCCATCATCGGCGAAGGGCTGAAACCGTTCGTCTCGCAGGTGCGGCAGGTGGGCATGACGGACGCCGCCGTCCTGCTTTATGGGGAAACCGGAGCGGGAAAAGACGTCATCGCGCGGCAGATCCATCTTTTCAGCCAGCGAAAGGGGCCCTTTGTGGCGGTCCATCCGGCCAGCACCCCGGAACAGCTTTTCGAAAGCGAGTTCTTCGGGCACGAAAAAGGCTCCTTTACAGGCGCTACGAGCCAAAAAATCGGGTACTTCGAAATGGCCAACGGGGGGACCCTCTTCATCGACGAAGTGGGGGAAATGCCCCTGAGTATGCAGGTCAAGCTCTTGCGCGTACTCCAGAACCAACGGTTCATGCGTGTGGGCGGCACCGCCGAAATCATATCCCGGTTCCGCCTCGTCGCCGCCACCAACCGAGATCTGCGCGATGAGGTCGCCAAAGGGCGCTTCCGTGAAGATCTCTTCTACCGGCTTTCCGTGGTCCCCCTGCGGGTTCCCCCGCTGCGCAGCGCCGGGAGGACATCATCGGGCTTGCGGAGGCATTCGCGGAATCTTACTGCCAACGCTACGGCAGGCCATCCCTCCGGCTTACGGATGCGGAACGGGCCTGCCTCCTGAACTACTCCTGGCCCGGCAATGTAAGGGAACTCAAGAACATCATCGAGCGGGCGGTCATCCTGAACGCGCCCTTGCTCGAACTGGTGTCACCCAGCCGAGCGACCGCTTCCGGATCGGGGGCGGGGGCCTTCATCATCCCGGATTTTCCCACGATCCCCGAACTTGAGGAGCGCTATCTGCGCTATGTCCTTGAGCGGACGGGCGGCAAGGTCTGCGGCCCGGACGGCGCGGAATCCCTGCTCCGCCTCAAACGCTCGACCATCTATCTCAAGCTGAAAAAATACGGGATCATTCCTTCCGACTTCATATAAAGGCGGAAAACGGACGCTTGGGAGGCAGTTCCGGTTCAAGCCGGGAGACCGCTTTTCCCTACATCCAAAGCGTTTCCTTGGGCATCCGGCTGCCAGGGAAAAGCCATCCTCAAAAAGCATTACGGGCGGGAAGCCCTTTGGCCAAATCTCGGACGGGGTTCCATCCTGTTGGGCCAACATTGCGGCACTGGCGACGGACAGGCAATCTACAGTAGTGTTCCGGGCTCTTTTTAGGTACTGTCGATACGGTGTCTTGATTGGTTGTATCTCTTCCGTTTGACACATTTTTGAAAAAGGACTTGCACTATGAGCCTTTATTTTTCGATCTGCGCCCCTTCCGGCAAGTTTCTTTGCGCGGACGCGCTGCTTGACTCTTCCATCCATGCGTTGAAAGAGGCTTCGGAAAAGGCTGCCGGAACCTTCACGCTTTCTTTCAGCCAGGATCAATGCATCTGGTCCGTCATGATGGAAGCGAAAGACGGCAAAACCACGGTCATAAACCCTCATTTGTACGAAAAAGCAAAAAAATTTAGTATGATGATAGAGGGATGGAATAAAGAAGCGGACTAGCGTTTTCTTGATGCCCTCCCCTGCTTCCGTTTTACTCTTATACCAACCATCAACATGAAAAATACCGACAGCGGCAAAAAAAGAAGTCCGGTGAAAAGCATCACCGGACTTCTTTTTTTGCCTTCGAGAAATGCAGCGTTGAAAAATGCCCATGCGCACCGGACGCCGGTTCAGCGTTCCTCAACGCCGTGCGGATTCCAGAGAAAAGCCCTGGTTTCCGTCAGAGGGGTGTAGCGCTACCTTCTCATTGAAACGTCACATGACAGTCCATTCTCCGCCAAAGAGGTCTCCCCACCTTCTTTACGGAGCATTCGGATTATGTCCTCACCATGCCTTCTGGTTACGCTATTTGCCAAAAGAACACTTGGGGTATGTGCAGATCTTGCAGCCGAGGCAATACCCGCCTTCACCGATGCGGGCGAGTTCGGCGCGGGTGAGTTCACGCCCGGCAAGCAGGCGGGGAAGCACCAGATCAAGGAATGTCGTCTTGTAGTACAGGGCACACGCGGGAACGCCGAGCACCTGCATCCCCTCCGGGTGGGCAAGATCGCCGGGAATGCGGCCCATGAGGCTCATGGTCCCCGGCAATACCGGGACTCCGTGCAGCACGTCGGTCAACCCGGCTTCGAGCAGGGCGCGGCGGGTCATGTCATCGGGATCGACCGACAGGCCGCCCGTGGTCACGAGCAGATCGGCCCCGGCCTCCTGGATTTCCCGGACCGCTTCGGCGATGCGCGTCACATCGTCCGGGGCAATGACCGAGCGCACCACGTCACAGTGGAACTGATGCGCCTTGGCCGTGATGACCGGGATGAATTTGTCCTCAATGATGCCCTGAAAAACTTCCGTCCCGGTAACAAGGATGCCCACTTTGGCCTTGCGCAGGGGCAAGACTTCGAAAAGCGGCTTTTCCCCAAGCGCGGAAAGCGCCTCTCCGAGACGGCTGCGGGAAATATACAGCGGAATGGCGCGTGTCCCGGCAAGGCGCGCACCCTCGCCCACCACCGTGGCGTCCTGCCGCGAGGCCACCATGATCTCCGGCAGCATGTTGAAACGGAACATCCGCTCCGCATCCACGCTGAACAAACCTTCGCGCTCCGCGATAAAATCGATCTTGCCTTCATGCGGGGGCAGCTTGTAGGTCACGCCGGGACCGGCCATACGGCGGGCGACGTCGTTCTCATGCACGAGATCCCCGGCGTCGGGCGCATCCTCGACCACAGCGACATGGAAACGCCCCATCTGCTGGAGACGGCAGATGTCGCCTACGGAAATACGCTGCCCGGCCTTGAATTCCGGCCCCTTGAACGCGCCCGGCTCAATGCGGGTCATGTCATGGGCCGCTGTTTTGCCCACCGCCTCCTCAACAGGCACAACCCGCGTCGGCGGCGTCTTCAGTACCCGGCTGGCCGTGACATAGGGAGCCTCCCCCTGACAGCCGCGGCAGACCGGCCCGTCCTCTTTGGGGTACGCTTCGCCGCACATGGGGCACAGCCCGATGGCGCTCATATGCGTGTGCCCGAGGAAGCGGCGCTTCATGGTCACGGGCTCCGCCTTGCAGATGCCGTCCCCGGCTTCTTCGATTTCACTGAGCAGCCGGACCTCATCCTGATCCTTTTTGGGCTTTTCCTTGAGGAACCAGCCCCGGATTTCCGGGAAAGCGTCCAGCTTGGCGGGGTCCACGCTCACACGCACGCCCTCGCCCGTGTGCTTGTCGAACAACGACACCGCATACCGGCCAAGATTGTGCACCTTCATCCAGTTGTTCCCCGCGCTGCACAGCGTCAGCAACTGTACGGCATCAGGCAGGCACTTGCGCGTCTCCACCACGGCCTCGAACAACGTCCCCTCGGGGATACGGGCCTTCGCCATTTCCACCATGTAGCCGCCGATAAGCAGGCCCGGCGCCGCATAGCCGTGAAAGTTTTCCGCAAGCCGCTTAAATTCCTGAAAAGTGTATGATCCGATGTTCATGACGACAACGCTCTCCTGTGAGACATGCTCCGAAACGGTTCCGTAATCCGAGAGTATAGGGGATTCGCAAGGGGCTGTCACTGAGAGATGTCCCGAATCAACCACAAAAACATGCAATATGATGCATAACCAGCCTCTCGCCCTTTTAACGGAAACACCATATGATCAGCCCGTATTTCACAACAATGGGACCAGATTCCGTCCCATCCTCGAAAACAGCCTTCCGTTTTTGGGAAAACGCCTTTTCCCTGCGCCTTACCCATAAAACCGGAGGCGAAAGGAGTGTCTGCGGGAGCCGATGAGGCTCTTGCGTTGCCATCAAAATATGAGGGGGCCTTCCGGGCCCTACAGGCTTCCGCCCCCCACCAAGGGGAGTGCGGCGTGTATCCTTCTGGGCAATAAGAGGCTGGCCCGTGACGGGAAACCGCCTCTCTGGAGGCTTGCCGTGTATCTTGGCCGTGCGTGCGGTGCCGTTACGCCGGAATGCGCGGACAGGCCGAGCCGCGCACCCAAAAATCCGCCCCCGTTCCGTGAGGAGCAAGGGATGAGGGCCGGCCTCTGCCGGCTCAGATCGCTTGAAAAACCCAAGCGACCCTGCCGATGAGCCGTCCTGCTTCAGCAAGCGGAATGGACATCGAAGGGTGGAGCGGATTGTCCGTACGGAGCAAGAGCGTGTCACTGTCACAAAACACCCGCTTGATGACGACGCCTTCAAAAGGCACGGACACCGCGAAGATGCTGCCGCTGGAAGGCCGGACGCAGGACGTGTCGACGCCCACGAAAGCCCCCTGGCGCACGGTGGGCGAAAAACTGTCGCCCGTTATTCGGAGGATGCGGAGTTCCTTCCCGGCATACGGCTCGGGGAGCATGATCGTCCCGGAAGGCTCCCATACGCCGTCCTGCACGCGATCGGAATCGTAATAAGGCAGGGAAACGCCCCGTCCAAGCGGCGTGGCGGCGGGTTCCGGCTCCATATAGCGCCCGTCTTCAGTGCGGAGATAGATGGGGCCCTTGCCCTGCTTGAGCCAGTCGGGGTTCACCCCGCGCATTTCAAACAGAACCAAAAACCAGCCTGGAGGCACTGTACCGCGCTTTTTGGATTCGGAAATGGTCGATTGCTTGATACCAAGCACGTCCGCCAATTCCTGTTGCGTGCTCGTACCGGTTACGCTCTGAAACCTGCGGAAAATTTCGTCAAAGGAACTGGAGTCCATTGGGGATGCCTCTTAGTGCGCAGGAGCGGACCAACGCCCTGATAACCTGGTTGGAGTCTCATTTTTGTATGTTTTAGAATACATCTTTTTGTCAAGTCTGGGCTAGATCTCCCGGCATGGAAGATCTACCGGGATTGAAAAGCGCTATCGCTACCGTGCTCCGGCGCGTCCGAAGGGAGGCCAGGCTATCGCAACAAAAACTTGCTGATTTCGCTGGTCTCTCTCGTATTCACATTGCCCAGCTTGAGGGCCGCCGACAAAACGCCACCCTCAACGCCTTGCTTCTTATAGCGATGGCGCTGAACCTGGACGGGCTCTCGCTTCTCAGGATGATTCATGAGGAAATGCTGCGGACCGGGCACGGGCGCCGCAAGAGCGTCCGGCGCAAGGCAGGACGAGCCGCATCAGGAAGCTCTCCCAAAAGAAACGGGCAAGCAGTCTCCCTCGCCTCCGGAATGAATGCCTGCCGCGGGACCATTCGGAAGTCCCCAAAGCACAAACCGCCGGGCACAGTCAATCAGGCATTCTCTGACGCGGGCAGCCATTGGACCCAGATCGAACGGGAACGCGGTCCGTCGCCTTCATATAAGTAGACACTCTGCCATGTGCCGAGGCGCGGTTCGCCGTCCTCCACAATCACGAACAGGGACGGTCCCATAAGGCTCGCCTTAATGTGCGCGTCGCTGTTGCCTTCCCCATGCCGCCATTCTCCCCGGTGCGGTATGATGCGGCTGAAAAAGGCCGTCATGTCCCGGCGCACATCGGGATCGGCCCCTTCATTGATCGTCAGGCCGCAGGTCGTATGCGGGCAAAACAGTGCCGCAACGCCGTGCCTCCAGCCTTTTTCCCGGATCACGGCGCAAAGGCGTTCCGTGATGTCCACCATCTCCTCCCGGTCCCGGGTGACCACCGTACATATCTCCATAGGAAACCCTCTCTTGCTCCGCCTTGTACAGGCATCGGGGCTTCAATGCAAGTAAACAGCTATGAATGATTGGATGGATATGTTGTATATAACATCATAGAATGTTTCATTTCACATAAAATACCCTGCCATTCTCGCCTTCCTCTGGACATTGCTTATCAACACGCGTTATTATTCATCGCAGGCGAACAGACTTCGTCCGAGGAAACGTTATGGACCAAAGAGAATTGAGGGGATTGCGTACCTATGCTTTGTACTGCATCGTGGCGGCCGCCCTGCTCGCCGTGGTATTCCTCTTCTATTTCAGCAGGACGAAGCAAAACATTCAGGAACAAGCCGAAGCGCAGCTCACTGAAGTGACGCGCCAGTACGCCAACGCCATCAAAACGGACATGCGCGGCAACATCCAAGCCGTCGAGGCGCTTGCCCATGTTTTCGGGGAGCTGGGGCAAAGCAATCCTGAGACGATCATCCCGCTGATCACGAGCATCGCCGGCACCCTCGGCCTCAAACGCATGGGGCTCGTCACCCTCGACGGCGTAGCCCACACCACGGACGGCCCGACCTTCGACGCCCGGGACCGCCTCTATTTCAAGAGGGCGCTCACGGGCCACCCCACCGTCGCCATCCTGCTCGTGGACAAGACCGACAACAGCCACATCAATGTCTATGTCTCCCCCATCGTCCATAAAGGCAACGTCCTCGGCGCCCTTTTCGCCACGGTGCAAACCGATGCCTTCATCATGTCCATCGACGACCGCCTGTTCAACGGCAAGGGGCAGGTGCTCGTCTCCGACAACCAAGGGCACATCCTGTTCCGGGGAAGCGGCCCGATCCAGCTCGGCCGCTACAACGATATCACGGAACTGATCCCCCCGAACGCCCCTATACTCCACTGGCAGGAGATACCGGACTCGTTCGACGGAGGGGGGCTGTTCACCTACGGCGGCACGCCGTACTACATGGCGCACAGCAAGCTGGAAATCGCTTCCACGGAATGGCACATCTTTTCCATCGTCCCCGAAAGCACGCTGACGGCGAACGTGGGCGCGATCCAGCGGGAAGTGCTTTATCTCATGTCGTTCTTCATCGGCCTGAGCATGCTGTTCCTCTGGCTCGTGCTCAGGATGCAGGGCCGTCAGGCCAAACGCCTCGAACGGGCCAAGCAGTTCCTCGAAACGGTCATTGAGAACATCCCCGGCGGCTTTTTCCGCTACAGCAACGACGAAAAACAGGAATTCGACTACATCAGCGAAGGGTTCCTCAAGCTGCTCGGACACACGCGGGCCTCATTCAGGGAAGCCTACGGCAACCGGTTCGACAACCTCGTCCACCCGGAAGACCGCAAACGCGTGCTCGAATCCATCAACAGCCAGATCATGCACAGCGACTACGATACTGTGGAGTACCGCGTGACCAAGGCGGACGGGCAGATCCTGTGGCTGTTCGACAAGGCGCAGCTCGTACGCGACGAAAGCGGGCGCGCATGGTTCTACGTCATCGTCATGGACATCACCTCCCTGCGCAAGACCCAGCAGGAACTCAAGATCAGCGAGGAGCGTTACCGCATCATTACGGAACTTTCCGAGCGCATCATCTTCGAACACGACATCCAGACCCGGCGCTCCTACTTCTCGCCCCGCTTCCGGGAAAAATTCGGCTATGACCCCGCCGTGGACAGCGCTTCCGGCTCGCTTTCGGAACACTGCATCCACACTTTGGACAGGCCCCTCTACCGCCGGTTCGTCACCCAAATCCTGTCGGGGCACTCCGCTCCGGCCGAATTGCGTTTCCTCAAGCAACCCTCGGGGTTTCTCTGGTGCCGGGTCCAGGCCGTGGCCATTTTCGACGAATCGGGCCAGCCCGTACGGCTCGTGGGCGAAATCGAGGACATCGACGCGGAAAAGCGCGATACGGAACGGCTCCGCATGAAAGCTCAGCTCGATCCGCTCACCGGCCTCTACAACGCGAGTTCGGCCAGAAAGCGCATTGAAGCCAGCCTTCAACAGCCCCCCAGCGTGGGGATGCATGTGCTCACGGTAATCGATATCAATCATTTCAAGCAGATCAACGATACATGCGGCCATCTCACCGGGGATCACGCGCTCATTGAGACGGCGCGGCGCCTGGGCTCCATGCTCAACGAAGGGGACATCGCCGGGCGCATCGGCGGCGACGAGTTCATCGCGCTTTTCCGGGGCGTGCCCTCAATGGGTGCCCTCGAAAAACGCATCGACGAACTCAGGCGCGGGCTGTCGTTCCCCTTGCCGGACGGCCTTTGCATG
>OGMN01002433.1_pt1 | contig 10534 bp, 8 predicted proteins | sample 1573211 | NCBI WGS metagenome assembly OGMN01 (sample SAMEA2581876, study PRJEB24529) | metagenome | biome: Human gut stool | place: China | collected 2011
TGAGAACGGTTATATGTATCCGCTGGATGAACTGTTTGAAAGCGCGGGATTCAGTCTGGAAGATGATTATGATGAAAATATTGCCCAGAAGGAGATCAACGGCCATTATTACAGCCTTCCTGCAAAGCGCATCACATCCACCATTCTTTACAATCAGAAGATGTTTGATGATGCAGGAATTCCTTATCCAAGTGATGACTGGACTTATGATGAGTTCATTGACACAGCCAGAAAGCTGACAAAGGGAGAAGGAAATGATAAGGTTTATGGTTGGTTCTTCCCAGGATATGATGCTGGTCAGCCGGCTCTTCGTATGATCGAGAGCAAGCTGGGACTTGACTGGATGTACGCTCCAGACGGAAAATCCGCAGCAATTGATACAGACGATGTAAAAGATCTTACCGAGAAGTACTTACAGCGTGTAGAAGAAGGAATTGAGCCAAGTTATGTAGATGTAACCACACAGAAAATGGAGCCTGCAAATATGCTCTTAACTGGCAAGGCTGCCATGGTATTTGGTGACTGGGTCGTAAGAAATGTAAAGGATACAGACAATTATCCTCACGATTTCAAGGTTGGTTTTGCAAGAATGCCAAGACTGTCTGCAGATCAGGAAAATAACTATACCACTTCTTACAGCGATGACTTAAGCATCAATTCCAAATCTCAGCATCCACAGGAAGCTATGAAGTTCATAAAATGGTATCTGGAAGAAGGTATGGATTATGTTGCGCCATATGCAAGAATCCCAGCGTGCAAGAAATATGATGCAGATAAAGTGGCTTCTCTGATCTTTGGAGAGCAGTCTGATCTGTTTGATATGGAAAGTGCTAAAAATATCTATCTGACACCAACTGACTTTTATGTACGTAAGAACATGCCAGTTGCAACAGAGATCAATACTATTCTGACTGAGGAATTTGATAAGGTATTTGCAGGTGCCCAGTCTGTAGAAGAGACCTTACAAAATGCCCAAAAGAGAGCGGATGAGAAGATCGCTCAGGAACAGTAGTGCAGGTGATGACTTATGGATAAACAAAAGCGCAAGAAACTTAAAACTGCCGCAAAGGGCTATGCTTTTATCGGCATCAACCTGATAGGTGTGCTTATATTCTGGACCGTTCCCATGCTTTTCAGCTTTATTATAAGTATCTCGAAGTGGGACTTTTCCAAAGGATTTAAAGGCATTAAGATCGTAGGATTTTCCAACTACATTGAAATATGGAGGGATGCGTGGTTTCGCGCTTCCCTCATCAATAACATTGTGTTCACGGTTAGCTATGTGGTGATTTTAATCGTACTGTCTTTCATTGTGGCTTATCTCTTAAATGAATATGTAGTCGGAAAGAAATTTGTACAGTTGGGACTGTATCTGCCATATATCGTAAATATTGTAGCGATCTCCGCGGTATGGCTGGCTCTTTTTTCTAATAATGGACCGATTTTGAATTTACTTAGAAAACTTGGAATGTCAAACCCGCCGGTCTTTATTTCAGATCTTCACTGGGCGTTGCCGACGATTGTGATGATCTGTGTATGGCAGAACCTGGGCTATACCGTGATCCTGTTCCTTTCCGGTATGATCAATGTATCTAAAGATCTGTATGAAGCAGCTGCCATTGACGGAGCAAACGGGCTTGCCCGTATCTGGTATGTAACGATCCCTATGCTTTCAGGAACCACCTTTTTTATCGTCATCACATCGGTGATCAACTCTTTCAAGGTGTTTGGACTGATCAACCTGATGACCCACGGTGGACCTGGAACGGCCACAACCATGTTGGTATACAACATTTACCGTACAGCTTTCCAGTTTGGTAAACTGGAATTCGCATCTGCTCAGGGAATCGTCCTGTTAGCGATCATCTTCTTCATTACCTGGCTGCAGTTCCGCATCCAGAAGCGTAATGAAGAGTAAGGGGGCATGATGAAATGAAGAACAATAAAAGAATCGCAAAAATAATATGTAGCCTCTGTCTCTGGTCACTAGTACTGCTGTGTATTGTTCCTTTTATCTGGATGGTTTCTGCCAGTTTTAAGAGAGAGGCGGATATATTCGCAGTGCCATTCCGACTGATTCCGGATTATCTGAACCTTCAGAATTTCAAAGAAGTCTGGTTTGGTAAATACAGTTATTCATTGATGTTTTTAAACTCAGCGAAGGTAACACTGCTTTCCGTTGGGTTTGCAGTAACAACTTCCATCCTTGCGGGATATGGATTTTCCAAGATAAAGTTTCCGGGAAGGGATAAGATCTTTCTTCTTTATCTGGCGACCATGATGATTCCCCATCAGCTTTTAATGGTGCCCAAAATGTTGATGTTTAAGGAAATGGGCATTTACAATACCCATTGGGCACTGATCCTTCCGGCTGCATTTTCCATTTACGGCGTGTTTATGGTGCGCCAGTACATGCTGCAGATACCGGAGGAACTTTCTGAAGCAGCTCGCATTGACGGGGCGGGAGATATGCGCATCTGTTTCCAGATTATAGCACCCCTTTGCAAGCCGGCGCTGGTAACACTGGTCATTCTGTTCTTTACATGGAGTTGGAATGATTATGATAATGCACTTATCTTCATCAATAATAAAAATCTCTACACCATCAACCTGGGACTGGTAAACTTCATGGATGAAACTGGATTAAAATACAGCCTGATCATGGCTGCCAGCGTTATCTCCATTTTACCAATCTTTGCCATTTTCCTGGCAGCGCAGAAGTATTATATCGGCGGTCTTACAGCAGGTGGTGTGAAAGGATAAAGGAAAGGATAAAGGATTGATTATGAAAAAGAAACCAAATATCATTTTTATCATTACGGATGATCAGGGGGCATGGGCAGTAGAATCGGAGACAAACCATGACATTAAGACTCCGAATTTAACACGGTTGGCAGCGCAGGGAACCACTTTTGATGAGTTTTACTGCACATCTCCGGTGTGTTCACCGGCCAGAGCCAGCATTGTAACTGGAAAAATCCCTTCCTGCCATGGTATCCATGACTGGCTGAAAAAAGGCAATCTGGATGCATGGAAATACCCCCATATGGCTGTGATGGACGGTTTCGACATGGAAGATAAAGCCATTGATTATTTAAAAGGCCACAAGACTTATATGGAGTATCTGGCTGAAAATGGTTACCATTGTGCGTTAAGTGGAAAATGGCACATGGGTGATAACATCAACAAGAAAAAAGGATTTGAGTACTATTTCACCGTTGGAAGAGGCGGCTGCCATTATTATGATGCAGATATTTTTGAAAACGGAGTGCTTTCCATTTCTCATGAATATATCACTGACACCATTACAAACCATGCTCTTGAGTATCTGGATAAAATGTCCGGTGAAGGCGCACCATTTTATTTAAGTGTCCATTACACAGCGCCACACAGCCCATGGGAAGAAAATGAACATCCAAAGGAATTTAGGGATCTTTACAAGGACTGCGAATTCAAGGATACGCCGGATCTGCCGATCCACCCGTGGCAGGCAAATACCTGTCCGATCGGGGATACACCGGAGAAGAGACGGGAATACCTGACCGGCTATTATGCGGCAATTTCTGCCATGGATGCGGGTGTCGGCAAGATCATGGATTGGGTAGAGGGCCATGGCTTGGAGGACGATACGGTGATCATCTTTGCTTCTGACAATGGTATGAACTTAGGACAGCATGGTATCTGGGGTAAAGGAAACGGAACCTATCCACCAAATATGTATGATTCTTCTGTAAAAGTACCGTTCATCATCAAAGTACCTGGCTGCGAGGCACCAGGAAGCACTTGCTCTGCTATGGCAGGACAGTACGATATTTTCCCAACCATTCTGTCCCTGGCCGGCTGTGAATATGAATTGGAGTTGAAGCAACCTGGAAGGAGTCTGCTGGAACAGATCAATCATCCAACTGCTGAATATGAGGATCGTATCGTAGTTTTTGATGAATACAGCAAGACCCGTATGATCAAGAAGGGAAAATTAAAATATATCCACCGCTACGGTGATGGCCCCTGCGAATTTTATGACCTTTCCACGGATCCAGACGAGGAAAACAACCTTTATGGAAACCCAGCCTGGGAAGAGCAGATCCAGCGCTTAAAGGTTGAAATGGAGGAGTGGTTTGACCGCTACACCGACCCGAAGATGGATGCCAGAAAAGGCGGGGCTGTAGGCCGCGGACAGGAAAAAATGTGTTATGAGGAAAATGCATTTGATCAGTCCATAGAGTTATACTATAAAGATAAAGAAAAATGTAGAGTTTGACAAACAGCAGGCACTTTTGGAATCGAAAGTGCCTATTTGTATATAAATTTAATGTCATGAACAATGTGAAATCAAGTATGAACAAAAAAATCCTACGCGACATACCCACACTTAGCAAACGCTTGAAGTGGGGGATTTTCATTCGATTGTTTGATAGGGCAAAGCATAAGCGAGCTATCCACTTGTGTCCCACGGTTTTATCATTCACTAGACAATATGTTAATATGGATAGAATTACTTCCGCGAAGATCAGGAAACTTTCTTTTCTGTATCAAGTGATACTCCAGATATTCGAATATCTTCTCTGCATATATTGTCTGGTCATATTAATGTGCTCTGACTTGCCGTCCCATCAGTATATCATAGGATCATGCGCTCGGCAATCATATCATATTCCAATTTCTTGACATCACATCATATTCCAATTTCTAACAAATGTTTTCCGGTATTCACTGGGGGAAGTTTTGAACTTTTCCTTAAACGCACGGTTAAAGGTGCGCAAACTTTTAAATCCACTGTCAAGGCAGAGCTCCGTGATTGTATCATTGGTATTTTCAAGTCGCTGACATGCATATCCCAACCGGGCATCATTCAGGTACTGGTTGAAGTTTTTATGGAATGTTTTAGAAAATATCCTTGACAAAACATATTTGCTGACGCCCAGATTTCTGGCCATACTTTCCAGAGTAATGGAATGCTTAAAATTCCCGGAGACGTAGGATACCGTACGGTAGATCAAATCTGTGCTTCCAACAGAACCTTTCTCAACCAGCTGAAATTTCGGGATACATCTTGCCAGGATAATCTGCAGATACGCCTGGACCAATGTAATGTCGTCTTTTTGTGCGCCGAGAATGGAATTAAATGCATGATAAACATCAGGTTCTATGGAGAAAGCTTTTATTACGGGTGGCTTTGGCGCTTTGTTTTCCAAAATATCTGTAAACCGGTCAACCAGGAATGGAGAAGCATTTAAATAAATTGCCTGATTGTGCTGACATGAAAATACTTGATAGTGGTGAATGATATTTGGAAAGATAAAACCAATGTCGCCCTGATCCATATGGAAAAGTTCTTCTCCAACACCGAGTTCAACGCATCCCTCTGTAACATATACAATTTCCAGCGCATTATGTAGATGCGGTGGCCGGTGGACCGGTGTCTTTTTTATTGCAATAATCTCTTCCTTTGTATTTTCGTATACTAAATGCATTTCAAAATTCTCCTAAATTAAGATAAGAAGCGTATCGCCCTGATGCAAGATTTGGCTAATAGTTACTGCGATTTGACAAGCACGCAAAGTGAAATGGTTTTATAATGAACCTGCAAACAAAAAGAAAGGGGATATTTAGGATGAATAGAATTCATAATTATATCAACGAGCTTTTAATGTTTTATGCAGATTTTTTCAATCATTTATATCGTGCGTAAAAGGGACACTGTTACTGTATCGGTAATCCGAAATAACAATGCCCTATAATCAGAAAATAATCATTTTTAGCCTTTGGAAAATGGAACCAAAGTAAATTCTAGCTGGAAAGAAGTATCATCAAACTGATATTTTTCCAGAAGAGCAGGACCACAGCTGTTGGAGCCAATGCCATTTAATGCATAGTCAAGACAGAATACGATGCTGTCGGATTCCTCCAGTTCATAGTTATGCGCGGTGTCCTCCAATTTCTCCTGTGTGTAGCAGGATGCATTGAAGGAGAATGGCTTTTCTGCTGCTGCAGCAATACCAAACTGGGATGCTGAGAACACCACATAATCACAATCAAAATGGGATCCATTTTCCTGAGGCCGGATATAATCTTCATGCAAATCGTTTATTTTGGTACGGAATAAGGCATGGTAAGCTCCTTGGTGCTTATCACGATAGCTTTCCTGTGGCCCCATACCATAAAAACTCACATTTTTCAGTCTTTTATCTAAAAACATCCGGATGCCAAACCTTGGCAGTACCGGGAATTCATCATCTTTTTCCACATACATTACAGAACTGAGTTTTCCATCGTTGTCAATCTTCCAGTTGATCGTGATATCCAGGATTTTTTGAATGGAGTCAGCAACAACAGCAACGTGAGAAACGATAAAGATACCATGCATATTCTGAATGGTTTCTACAGTGTAGGCCCTGGTGTATGCTTTATCATAGCGTGCCTTTTTCCATTTGGACTTCAGGTACATATCATTATCCGTAGGGGCTCTCCAGATATTTAGTTCCATTGGATGGATAAGATAGTTGCGGCCGGAAAACTGCATCTGTTCAAAAAGACCGGTCCTTCTGTCCAGGGTATAAGTGAAATCTTTTGAGTTTATAGTCACTTCTGTGTCTGTTTCATGTACCCGGATCTCTTTTACCTGGTCCGTTTTTTCAAGCCAGCTTAAAGCCATCTGGTTTCTTCCGTCTTCATTTTTAAGCAGGATCTCATCAAATCCAAGAATGAAATTTTTCTTCAGGAAAGGTGTTTCCTTCTTTAAACGGTATATCAGTTTCAAATAGATTTTTCCTTCGCTGGGAATGGTTACGTTTAACTCGGTCACGCCGTCTGTATGTGGCATTACAGAGAATGGAGAAAGTTTTCCTTTTTGTACGGTGGACAGCCCGTCCTTGATTACCTCAAAGCGAATATCCAGATAATCTTTTAGATCATCAAAATCCAGGTAATTATGTAAAACCAGTTTTCCAGTTTCCTGATCATAAGATACAACCCGCACTGGTCGGTAAACATTTTTGTATTCTAAAATCCCAGTATGAGGAGTACGGTCTGGGAACACCAGACCATCCATACAAAAATTTCCATCGTGAAGTTCTTCATCGTGGTCGCCACCATAATAATAAATGGTTTTACCGCTTTCCGTTTTTCCGTGGGCAATGGCATGATCACACCATTCCCAGACAAATCCTCCGCACATACGGTCGTCTTTCTGGATGAGCTGGAAATAATCCTCTAAATCGCCAGGGCCGTTTCCCATGGCATGGCAGTATTCCACAAGAAGGAATGGTTTGCTTCCGTCTTCTTCAAGATATTCTTCGATTTCGTTCATGGCCGGATACATACGGCTGTACAGGTCCAGATTGGAATAATCGTAGGTCACGTCATAATTGCGGTATCTGGCGCTTTCGTATTGGGTGAGCCGGTATGGATCAAATTTTTTGGTCCACCGCAGCGCTTTTTCAAAATTACATCCATACGCACTTTCATTACCTATGGACCACATCACGATACAGAAGCGGTTCTTATCGCGCTGGACCATATGCTGAACACGGTCAAGGATTGATTCCTCCCAGATTGGATCATCCGCGATCTTTTCATTCCAGCGCTTGAAACGGTTATAATCGGTATCTTCTTTCCGGTACAGCATGTATGGGCCATGTGCTTCGATATCTGCTTCTTCAATGACCATAAAACCATATAGATCGCACATCTGATAGAAGTAAGGGGCATTTGGATAATGGCTGGAGCGTATGGAATTGAAATTGTGCTGCTTCATCAGAGACAGGTCCTTTTTGATCTGTGGCACACTAACGGTAAAACCGGTTTCTGGATCGGAATCGTGGCGGTTTACACCCCGGAATTTGATTTTTTGTCCGTTGAAGTAAATTACTTTATCACGGATTTCAATGGTCCTAAGAGCAATGTAATCGACGATGGTTTCATAGCTGCTTTGTAAGGTGAGAGTGTAAATATATGGATGCTCTGTATTCCACAGAGTAGGATTTGGAATCTTAAATTCTATGGATCCGTCATCTGAGATTGTGCCGGTAGCAACTACGGCTCTGGCCTGGTCTTCAATGATAACAGAGACCGGGATTGAAAAATCAAAGGTCACATTCAGTTTGATCTTTGCAGTATTTTCCTTGATCTGGGTAGTGATATGATAATCCCAGATGGCCCGCTCTGGGCGTTTTAAGAGGTAAACATCCCGGAAAATGCCGTTCATGCGAAATTTGTCCTGGTCTTCCAGATATGAGCCATCGCACCATTTTAAGACCAGAACTGCAATGGTATTTTCTCCCTCTTCCAGAAATTCTGTAACATCAAATTCTGCGGTTGCATGAGGAACCTGGCTGTAGCCGGTATATTTTCCATTGAGCCAGACAAAAAAGCAGCTGTCAACGCCTTCAAAATTCAGATAAATTTTTGGCGCATCGATATTTTCATGGTAAGTAAATTTTCGGACGTAGGCTCCACAGGGAATATCCTGCGGGAGATAAGGCGGATCAAATGGAAAAGGGTAGCGGATGTTGGTGTACTGGGGTGAATCATATCCGGCAATCTGCCAGACTCCGGGAACAGTAATGTCATCAAAATCTTTTGTATTAAAGCTGGTCCTGTAAAATGCTTCTTTTAGGTCATAAACACTTTTATAATACTGGAATTTCCAGACTCCATTTAATAACTGAAAGCGGTCGGAATCTTCCCGGTGTTCGATCAGCGTGTTCATTTTCTGCGATGCCGGAATATAATAGGACCTCATCGGCATTGTGTTATCATGCAGTATGCTTAAATCTTCATAATAACGCGGTATCATCATGGTTAACCCCTCCTGATGTGCTGTGGGCCTTCTTCAAAAGAAGGTGGATTATATAGTTCTGCAATCGTATAAGGATATTTTACAGAATTATGCTGTGCATGTACATGAATAGAAATAGACGAAATATGCACAAAATGATATACTATCCCAAAGGGGGTATGCAAATGTACATGAATACTGGGTATCTGAACCAGTCCCACCAGGATTTTAAGGATAAACGGCAGCCACTCGTTGTTGGCAGCTGTGGCTGTTACCGCTTATCAACATATCCGAAACTGCCAACGTATCGGCCACGAGGCCGTCTGGATTATCAGATCATTTATATTGCTTCAGGAAAGGGATACTTTCATTTTGATTCTCCAGAAAATGAAACGATTGTCCCGGCCGGCAATATCGTGTTGTTTCGACCGAAGGAACTTCAAAAGTATGAATACTATGGAAAAGATAAGACTGAGGTGTACTGGATCCATTTCACTGGAAGCAATATAAAGAATCTTCTCAGAAGGTATGGATTCGCGGATAAGAAGAGAATCTTTCCTGTAGGAACATCACCAGAGTATGAGCGCCTTTTTAAGAGGATTATCCTGGAACTGCAAAAGTGCCAGGAAGAGTACGAAGAGACGCTTGTTCATTTGCTGCAGCTTCTATTGATCGAATTTGAACGGGAACTGACAAGAGAGCATGTCCTGAAGGATGAATATATGGATCGCGAAATGGAAGTGGCTATTTCTTATTTCAGTTCCTCATACAATCTGGAGATTAATGTTAAAGAATATGCATATTCAAAGGGAATGAGCACAAGCTGGTTCATTCGCAACTTTAAAAAATATACAGGGGAAACACCCATACAGTTTATTACATCAGTGCGTATCATGAATGCACAAATTTTATTAGAAACAACGGCTTATTCAGTCAATGAAATTTCGCAGATTGTAGGATACAGCAATCCATCCTATTTCAGCCGTGCATTCCGCAGTAAGAAGGGATACTCCCCACAGCAGTATCGAAACAGAATGCGGGAGATGGAATAAGCTGCAGGAACATAGAAGGAGAAATGCTGTGTTTTTTTCATTTGTAATGATCATGTTTCAGATGGTATTTGTTTGCGTATGTGCTGTGATACTTTTTCTGATCGTAAAAAATATATCTACATGGAATAAGAATAACCATTCACCCAGGCTTACCGTGCCGGCAACGGTTGTGACCAAACGTACCCAGGTTACTCAGCAGCAACATGCAAATGCGGGGGATCCTACAGGTGCCCATGGTTTTAGCACAACCACCTCAACTTCCTACTATGTGACTTTTCAGGTGGAGAGCGGTGACCGGATGGAACTTAGGGTGAGTAGATCAGAATATGGACTGCTGGCAGAGAGAAACCAGGGAAACTTAAGTTTTCAGGGAACGAGATATTTAGGATTTGAAATTACTTCCTGATGCTGATAGTTTGACGACTATGCATCCGTAAGATAGATTGCCGGCAAATGGCTTTCTATGCCAGGATGATGAGGCCGAAGGGAAGTGAACGGCATGGTCAACGATGAAGAACTTTTAGTCGTAGCATTCGATATCTAACTCCGATATGGGTTTGAATCTGCGTGGGAGTGTTTGATGTTGATTGTGTTTTTTCTGGAGTGTGGTCATGAAAACCAGGAAGGAGGCCACATTAATTTTCAAGCAGAACATCGGTCAATATCCGGCCGGACTAAAAAATCCAGAAATAATAAAAGTAGC
>OGMN01002446.1_pt1 | contig 10460 bp, 10 predicted proteins | sample 1573211 | NCBI WGS metagenome assembly OGMN01 (sample SAMEA2581876, study PRJEB24529) | metagenome | biome: Human gut stool | place: China | collected 2011
ATTCCTCTTTTTATACCAACAATTTGCTGCCTGCCGCCATCAACTTTACCAAAAACTACCGCAGATGGTATGGCAAGGAGATGGACGAGCGCTATCCCAAATTCGGAATGTTGGGCTTCGATACCGGCTATTTCTTCCTGAAAGGACTTGCGCGCTATGGCTCTTCCTTCGAGAAGAACATGCAGGGACTGGACCTGGTGCCCATCCAGACCGGCTTCAAGTTCCAACGGGTAAACAACTGGGGAGGCTTCATCAACAAGAAGGTGTTCTTCGTGCACTTCACCAAGAACTTTGAGCTGGTGAAGTTGGACTTTGATTAGGGATTAATCATCTGATAATCCACTATATAACTATTAATTCGTAGCTTGTAACTCGTAACTTATAACTTATAGCATGAACCTGAGAACAATCATCATATTCGCCCTGCTGGTGTGTGCATGTATATTGCCCCTGCATGCGCAGGTGGGCGAGCAACGCCACAACTTCGCTGTGGGCGTCAATGGAGGCATCAATCTGAATAGCGTAAGCTTCTCTCCCTCTGTCAAGCAGAAGAATCTGATGGGCATCAACGGTGGTGTGACAGCCCGATACATTTCCGAGAAATATTTCAGTATGATTTGCGGTGCACAAATCGAGCTGAACTTCTCACAGCACGGTTGGGACGAGTATTACGAGGACTATCCCACACTGAGCTACACCCGCACCATGAACTATGTGGAAATACCGTTCCTGGCACATCTGGCATTCGGCAAGGACCGCGGTCTGCAATTCTTCATCCATGCCGGTCCGCAGATAGGTTTCCTGCTTGGCAACAGCGAAAAGATAGACGGCGACTGGGACGGCACTGTAGCAGAATCCTACACCAACATCACCGTGGAACAGCACGGCAAGGCCATAGACAACAAATTCGACTACGGCATTGCAGGCGGAGCAGGCATAGAGCTGCGCACCAAGGCAGGCAATTTCATCGTAGAAGGAAGATACTACTATGCTTTGTCCGATTTCTATGGCAGCACCAAGAAGGACTTTTTCTCACGCTCCGCACACGGAGTCATTACGGCCAAGATAACTTATCTCTTCGACTTGAAGAAGTAATGCTTATAGGAAACACCCGTTTCCACACGTAGGAACGACAATTTCCTCTAATGGGAACAGTATAATGGAAACGGCTGTACCCCCAAGCAGAAACAATACAAAAGGCAGACCACGTATCCCGAATGAAATACGTGGTCTGCCTTTTGTTATTATCAAGTAGATAAACCTTCTTATCTTCTTAAACGATCTGCAGCCTTCACCATCACCTCATCTTTGTAGATGGCACGGAAGGCCAGATAGTTGAGGATGATGGCTACCACCGGAAGGCAAAGCGCCCATCCAAGCTGGAAAGCCGTGGCATCCAAATCGCCCTTCAAAATAAACATAAATACGCAGAAGGCTATGTAGTAACCTATCAGCAGGATGCTGCTGAAAATCGTCATGCGTATTTGTAACATACGGTTACGGAAAAGGAATATCGTACAGAAGGCAACCAGTGCACTGAGCAGCAATATTCCGAACAAGCCCCAAGTAGACTGAAATCCTCCGTCGGCCAAAGCCACTCCCAGAGGCTTGAAAACATGCGCCGTCACTCCGTCCGCTCCGATGAACTGTCCTACGGGCATGCAGATGGCCACAACCAGCAGGACGGTTACCAACAACAAATAAACAGATTGAATACGCTGTATCATTACTGCAATTTTTCTTTTTCCTTAGCCGGATTGCGATAGTAAATCTTACCCTCCACATACTCTTGTGTTGCAATCAATGTCGGCTTCGGCAGTTTTTCGTAATAGCGGGAAATCTCAATCTGTTCCCGGTTTTCGAACACTTCTTCCAGATTGTCATTGTAAGAGGCAAACTCAGCAAGCTTTTTGGAAAGGTCGTTCTTGATTTCCACACTAATCTGGTTGGCACGTTTTCCGATAATCGCTACGCTTTCGTATACATTACCGGTATCCTCACACAACTCCATCATATCACGAGTCACCGTAGTAGTAGGAGCATTTGTCTTTCTGTAATCCATAAATTTATCTATAGTATTAATTACAAATTATTAATTACTAATTACTCTTGTTCTTCGCCTCCCTCGCCCAGCATTTTCTGTGACTCCTTGAAGATTCGGTCGGCTTCCTTCGTATACTTGCTTTCAGGGAATTCGTTTTTAAAGGCATAACATTCATCCACCGCTTCACGGTAACGTTCGGCTCTTCTATCTTCCACACTATACACAGCCAACTCATACTTGGCACGCAAGATAAGAATGGATAAATCTTCACGTAGGTTGGTATAGGGATAATCCTTCAAAGCATTCTGCGCAGTGATAACGCAAGCCTGATAGTTGTTGCCCAGATAATTACCCATATTATAATAAAGTTTTGCAGACAGATACTCCTTCATCACCAGCTTGTCCTGCAAGGCAAATATCATGTTCTGCGCTTCTTCTTTCTTGGAGCTTTGCGGGAAGTATTCCATAAACATCTGCAACTGCTGGATGGCGCTATACGTACCGGATTGGTCCAAACGCGGCTCCGGAGTATCCAAATATAGAGCTTTACCGGCATGGAAACGTGCCAGTTCAGTGAATGTGCCGCGGGGATAAACGTTGTAGTATTGAATGAAAGTCTGCGCAGCAGTCTGATAATCCTTTTGGTTATAGTAACTCATGCCCAGCATATAGAGGGATTCCTCCGCCTTATCAGTACCTTTGAGAATGGCAATCAATTCATTGAGCAAAGTGGCAGCACGGTTGTACTGGCCTTTTGCGAAGTAATTTTTTGCCGCTTCGTACTTGTATTCGTAATCTGTGCTTTTCAGCAATTTGTTGTATTCTCCACACGAGGAGAGCAGCAATGCTGCAAGCAGAGTTATTAGGATGTTCTTCTTCATTACTTTTGTTCAAATAATGCGCAAAGATAGAGGTTCGCATCGAATAAAGCAACGATACGAGCCTTAATTTTTCAAAAACCAGACGAACGGGCAGGAATTAGGGATGAATGGTGAAGGATTAGGGATTAGTGACTGTGCTATCAACTGCATAGCCCTCATCCCTAATCCTTCCTCCCTAATCCTTCGTTTTCACAGTTTATAGAGTTCGCTTGCCGCCAGCAAATCGACCTTTTTTTCTGTCAATACACGGATACAGTTATCCATGTCGTTGGGACGGATGATGACATTGGCCGTTTCACCATTGGCAAAGGAATACATGTACTCGATGAACACGCCTTCATCGGAGAGGAAACGGAGCACTTTCGCCAATGAGCCGGGAATATTGGGACAACTGATGCCTACTACATCCGTTACGTTCACTGCGAAGTGATTATCTTTCAAAGCCTTATATGCTTTATCCGGTTCGGAAACAATGCCACGAAGGATACCGAAATCGGCATTCTCTGCAATACATAGAGCAGAAAGGTTGACACCTTCTTTTGCAAGAACTTCAGTCACCTCTGTGAGGCGACCGGACTTGTTCTCCAGAAAAATGGAAAGTTGTTTTGCTACCATAGGTTTATTTACTATTTGACGATTTACGATTTACCATGTACAATTTGGCGATTTACAATTTGCGGTTGTCGATGACGCGCTTGGCTTTGCCTACGCTGCGCTCAATACTGCGCGGTTCTACCAAACGGACATCTACGCCGAGACCGAGTACGCTCTGCAGGCGGGTCACAAGCTTCTTCTTCAGAGCCAGCATCTTGTTGATTTCATCGGAATAGTATTCGGGACGAACCTCAACCTGCAACTCCATGGTGTCGGTATTGTTCTTGCGGTCTACCAGCAAGAGGTAGTGAGGCTCGAACTCCGGCATTTCGAGGATAACGGACTCTATCTGCGTGGGGAACACGTTGACACCACGGATAATCAGCATGTCATCACTACGTCCCAAGATGCGGTCCATACGAACCAGTGTACGTCCGCAGGAGCACTTATCGTAGTGCAGGGCGGTGAGGTCCTTGGTACGGTAGCGCAACAGCGGCATCCCCTCTTTGGTAAGGTGAGTGAACACCAATTCGCCGGTTTCTCCAGGGGCAACCGGTTCGAGGGTCTTCGGGTCTACAATCTCGGGGAAGTAATGGTCTTCATTGAGGTGGGTACCGTGCTGGCACTCGCATTCGTAACCTACACCGGGGCCGGCAATCTCACTAAGCCCATAAATATCAAATGCCTTGATACCCAGCTTGGTTTCAATATCCCGACGCATACTTTCGGTCCACGGCTCGGCGCCGAAGGCTCCCACTTTCAACTTAAACTCTTCACGGGGAAGACCGGAGTCTTTGATGGCATCTGCCAGATAGAGGGCGTATGAGGGCGTGCAGCAAAGTACGGTAGAACCGAAATCATGCATCAGTGTAATCTGCTTCTCCGTATTGCCGCTGGACATCGGTATGACGGAAGCGCCGATATTCTCGGCACCGGCATGCGCACCCAGTCCACCGGTAAAAAGTCCGTAACCGTAGGACACCTGGAAAATATCCGAGCTACCGGCACCATAGGCGGTAAAGGCCCGTGAAAGGCATTCGGACCATGCTGAAAGGTCTTTTCGGGTATAGCCTACCACAGTGGGTTTTCCGGTTGTGCCGGAAGAGGCATGAATACGCACAATCTGGCTCATAGGTACGGCACAGAGGCCGAAGGGATAATTGTCCCGCAAGTCGTACTTGGTAGTAAAAGGCAGTTTTACAATATCATCTATACTGTTTATGTCATCGGGAGTAACTCCCAGTTCCTGCATTTTCTTACGATAAAAAGGAGTGTCATGATACACACGCTCCACAGTCTTTTTGAGACGAATGCTCTGGATTTTACGAAGGCTTTCGCGATCCATGCATTCGATGCTTTCATTCCAAATCATGTTCTTCGTTGTATTACAATTATTAATGGTTGTTATCAATATAGCTGCAAAGTAAACAAAAAAATTTTGTTTATCTCAAAGATTTTACCGAATATTGCCGCTTCTAAGAAGAGAAAATGAACAAATTCGAACTGACATCCGCCTACCAACCTACCGGTGACCAGCCGGAAGCCATCGCACAGCTGACCGAGGGCGTGCATGAGGGACTTCCTGCACAAACATTACTCGGTGTCACCGGGTCCGGAAAGACATTCACCATAGCCAACGTCATTGCCAACATCAACAAGCCAACGCTGATATTGAGCCACAACAAGACGCTGGCTGCCCAGTTGTACAGCGAGTTCAAGGGATTCTTCCCGAACAATGCCGTAGAATACTATGTGTCCTACTACGACTACTATCAGCCCGAAGCCTACCTGCCATCATCGGACACCTATATAGAAAAGGACCTCGCCATCAACGACGAGATAGACAAGTTGCGCCTTGCCGCCACCTCCGCCCTGCTTTCGGGCAGGAAAGATGTAGTGGTGGTATCCTCCGTTTCGTGCATATACGGCATGGGGAATCCGGCAGACTTCTACAACAACGTCATCGAAGTACAGCAAGGCAAGAATTTCAGTCGCAATGTCTTCCTGCGACGCCTGGTGGACAGTCTTTACGTACGCAACGACATTGACCTGAACCGCGGCAATTTCCGCGTGAAAGGCGATACGGTGGACATTTATCTGGCTTACGCCGACAACTTGCTGCGCGTCACCTTTTGGGGAGACGAGGTAGACAGTATTGAGGAAGTGGACCCTATGAGCGGCGTTACCATCGCCAAGTTCGATGCCTACAAGATTTATCCCGCCAACCTCTTCATGACCACCAAGGAAGCCACGTTGCGTGCCATACACGAAATAGAGGATGACCTTCACAAGCAGGTGCAATGGTTTGAAAACGAAGGCCGCCCATTCGAGGCCAAACGCTTGCAGGAACGGGTGACCTATGATATGGAAATGATACGCGAATTGGGACATTGCTCCGGCATTGAGAATTATTCGCGCTACTTTGACGGGCGTGCTGCCGGTACCCGCCCCTACTGCCTGCTGGACTTCTTTCCCGAAGATTTCCTGATAGTCATTGACGAAAGCCACGTCAGCGTCCCGCAGATACGTGCCATGTACGGAGGTGACCGCGCCCGCAAGATAAACCTGGTGGAGTACGGATTCCGCCTACCGGCTGCCATGGACAACCGCCCGCTGAAATTCGATGAATTCGAAGAGATGGCCAAACAAGTGATTTACGTCAGCGCCACACCGGCAGACTATGAGCTGATGAAATCCGAAGGCATCGTAGTAGAACAAGTCATCCGCCCGACGGGACTGTTAGACCCCATTATTGAGGTGCGTCCCAGCCACAACCAAATAGACGACCTGATGGAAGAAATCCAAGTACGCATCGAGAAGAACGAGCGTACCCTCGTCACCACCCTCACCAAACGAATGGCTGAAGAACTGACGGAATATCTGCTGAACAACAACGTGAAGTGTAATTATATCCACAGCGACGTAGACACTTTGGAACGTGTGAAGATTATGGGTGACTTGCGCGAGGGCATTTACGATGTACTTGTCGGTGTCAACCTGCTGCGTGAAGGACTCGACCTGCCTGAAGTCTCTCTCGTTGCCATTCTCGATGCAGACAAGGAAGGTTTCCTTCGTTCCCACCGCTCACTGACACAGACAGCCGGACGTGCCGCCCGTAACGTGAACGGTATGGTCATCATGTATGCCGACAAAATAACGGACAGCATGCAACTGACCATCGACGAGACCAACCGCCGTCGCGAGAAGCAGTTGAAGTACAACGAAGAGCACGGCATCACACCACAGCAAATCAAGAAAGCGAAGAACCTCAATGTGTTTGCCACCAACGAGGCTTCCGGCGAAGCCGTCCTCAGCAGCGAGAAGTTCACTTCCAGCACTCCCCGCCCCTATGTGGAACAAGAAAGTACATCTACGATGGCTGCCGACCCTATAGTACAGTACATGAGCCGCAAGCAACTGGAAAAGAGTATCGAACGTACCAAGAAGCTTATGCAGGAGGCTGCCAAGAAACTCGATTTTATCGAAGCCGCACAGTATCGGGACGAGGTGCTGAAGATGGAGGAATTGCTGAAAGAAAAAGACGAGTAAGGGATTTCACCTCTTTTTCTCAAACTATACTCCCCTCCTTTTGTTATTCTATGAAACAGAGTATTAATTCATAAAGACAAAAGCGAGATGAATAAACTAATAAAGACAATAGCTGTTGCACTGGCTGCCATAGCCTCCATGAGTGTGCAACAAACAGAAGCGTGTACCCGAGCCACCTACATCGGTCCTGACAATACAGTCATTACAGGACGTACGATGGACTGGAAAGAAGACCTTATGAGTAACATCTATGTATTCCCAAGAGGCATGCAAAGGGCAGGCTACGACAAAGGGAATACAGTGAACTGGACTTCCAAGTACGGTAGCGTCATTGCCGCCGGTTATGACATAGGTACCTGCGACGGTATGAACGAGAAAGGTCTGGTTGCCAGCCTGCTCTTCCTTCCGGAGTCCGTTTACCACCGCCCAGGAGACAACCGCCCGATTATGGGCATCAGTATCTGGACGCAATACGTACTCGACAATTTTGCAACCGTACGCGAAGCTGTGGATGAACTGAAAAAAGAATCCTTCCGCATTGATGCACCAGACCTGCCCAACGGAGCCGCTTCCACCCTGCATCTGGCCATCACAGATGAAACCGGAAACACGGCTGTCCTGGAATACACGGAAACCTTGAGATACATGAAGGTAAGCAGTATCAAGTAATGACCAACTCTCCCAAATATGAACTCCAGCTGGCTATCAACGACTATTGGAAAGAGGTAGGCGGACTGAATATGTTGCCGGGAACCAACCGCTCCAGTGACCGCTTTGTACGCGCATCGTTCTACATCAATGCCATTCCGCAAACAGCGGATGCAAAGATTGCCGTACCCAGTGTATTGAGCGTAATGCGCAATGTTTCTGTACCGTTCGGTATCACCACACCGGACAAGCCCCATATCTCCTCCACCCGTTGGCGTTCTGTATCCGACCAGAAGAACAAAGTATATTATTTTGAGTCCACACTGACCCCTAACTTGTTCTGGCTCGACCTGAAGAAAATCGATTTTAGCCCGAATGCAGGAATCAAGAAACTCTCACTGACAAACGGAGAAATCTATGCCGGAGATGCCATAAAGGATTTGAAAAACAGCAAAGGATTTGTATTTCTTTTCCAGACGCCGGTAATGTAGCACAGCCCCTACACATAGCCCCTCAATAATGGATGCTTCCCACTTCTTTCTATAAGAGAAAGCAGGGAAGCATTTATTTTTCTCATTATTTTTGTGTACGTTTGCAGATACATACTCAATGCAGCAATTTACATGGAATTATTAGTATACAAAGCCTCTGCCGGCTCAGGCAAGACCTTTACGCTGGCTGTGGAATACATCAAGCATTTGATAATCAATCCACGCGCCTACCGGCAGATACTTGCCGTAACCTTCACCAACAAGGCTACGGCAGAGATGAAGGAGCGCATACTGACACAGCTTTACGGTATCTGGAAGGGAGCACCTTCTTCCGAAGCATACTTGGAGAGAATTAAAAATTATAAATTAAAAATTAAAGAAGAAGGCGGGGACAGATTGACGGACGGGGAGATTCGTCAACGGGCCGGCATGGCACTGCAATACATGCTGCATGACTACAGCCGTTTCCGCGTGGAAACCATCGACTCCTTTTTTCAATCTGTGATGCGCAACCTTGCCCGCGAACTGGAACTGAGTCCTAACCTGAACATAGAGCTGAACAACAGTGAAGTGCTGAGTGATGCCGTAGACAGCCTCATCGAGAAGCTTACCCCCACTTCTCCCGTGCTGGCATGGCTCCTGGACTACATCGACGAGCGCATCCGCGACGACAAACGCTGGAACGTATCGAATGAGGTGAAAAGTTTCGGACGAAACATCTTCGATGAAAGCTACATAGAACGCGGCGAAAAACTACGGCAATGCCTTCGTACTCCGAACACGTTGAAACTCTACCGGGATGTGCTGCGCGATATGGAAACCGAGGCTCTGGAACAGATGAAAAGTTTCTACGACCAGTTTGAAGGCGAACTGGAAGGGCATGCCCTCACTCCCGAAGACTTGAAAGGAGGTGCCCGAGGCATCGGCAGTTACTTCCGCAAACTGCGCGACGGCAGACTGTCTGAACGCCACCCTGCAAAACAGCCTGGCAGATGCAAAAAACTGGGCAACGAAAACATCCTCACGAAAGGACGACATCATCTGTCTGGCAAAAACCAGCCTGATACCTCTACTGCAGGAAGCCGAAAGAATGCGTCCGCAACGCAACCGCACCCTGAACAGTTGCCGTCTCTCGCTCCAGCATCTCAACAAACTACAACTCCTCAACCATATTGACGAAGAGGTACGTACACTGAACCGAGAACATAACCGCTTTCTACTTTCGGACACCAACGCCCTGCTGCACAAATTGGTGCGCGAGGGTGACTCTTCGTTCGTCTTCGAGAAAATCGGCGCCAACATACGCAACGTCATGATTGACGAATTCCAGGACACCAGCCGCATGCAATGGGACAACTTCCGTCTGCTGTTGCTCGAAGGACTTTCGCAAGGAGCCGACAGTCTGATTGTGGGAGATGTGAAGCAGTCCATCTACCGCTGGCGGAACGGGGACTGGGGAATACTGAACAGCTTGGGGAATAAAGAATTAAACTTAAACTCCTTCCCCGTCCGTGTGGAAACCCTAAAAACAAACCGGCGTAGCGAAACCAACATTATCCGTTTCAACAACCAGGTATTTACCGCTGCCATAGACTACCTCAATGCATTACACCTGAACGAACTGAAAGAGGATTGCCTACCCCTGAAACGCGCTTATGCCGACGTAGTGCAGGAATCGCCCAAGAGCACGGAGTACGGCTACGTAAAAGCCACCTTCCTGGAACCGGACGATGAACACAACTATACAGAGCAGACCCTTCTCGCTTTAGGAGAAGAGGTGCAACGGCTGCTGGAAGAGGGCGTAACACTGAATGATATCACCATCCTTGTCCGCAAGAACAAGAATATCCCGCCGATAGCCGACTATTTTGACAAAGAACTGCATCTTTCTGTCGTGTCCGACGAAGCTTTCCGTCTGGATGCCTCTCTTGCCATCTGCATGCTGATGGATGCCCTGCGCTGCCTATCGAATCCGGAGAACAAGATTGCGGAGGCTGCGCTGATGGAGAATTACAAATTACAAATGACAAATGACGAGCAGTCGGGATTCATCATAGCCACTCCCCTGCCCGAAACCTTTACCTCCCGACGGGAAACGCTGCGCTTGATGCCTTTGTATGAGTTACTGGAAGAACTGTTCAGCATCTTCGGCATGAGCCGCATTGAAAAGCAGGATGCCTACCTCTTCTCCTTCTTCGATGCTGTGACTGAGTATCTGCAAAGCAATTCTTCCGAACTGGCCAGCTTCATCCG
>OGMN01002457.1_pt1 | contig 10426 bp, 6 predicted proteins | sample 1573211 | NCBI WGS metagenome assembly OGMN01 (sample SAMEA2581876, study PRJEB24529) | metagenome | biome: Human gut stool | place: China | collected 2011
CTACCAAAGTAGAGTAGATGTTACCAATAGTCTTCCAACGCTCGAACCAGATTTTATTGCTCCAGCCCAAAGTCTGCAAAGCACTCCAGAATCCGTGAGTCAGGTGGAACCACAAAGCTGCTAACCAAATAAGGTAAAGCACTGTAAATACGGGGTTGCCAAATGTTTCCTTGATGTAAGCGGCACCGTCTGTAGGACCGAATGCGCCTAAATCATGAACACCGATAATTTCGGCAAACTGCATTTTGTACCAGAAATTGGCAAAATGAAGAGCCAATCCGGCAATAACGACAATACCCAAAACAAGCATGTTCTGAGATGCCCATTCTACCGACTTAGGTTTAACGTTCACTGCATAACGTTCGCTACCGCGAGCTGCACGGTTCTGCATGGTCAACCAGAAAGCGTAGATGATGTGAATTACAAACAGAGCAGCCAGTCCGGCAGTTGCAACCAACGCGTACCAGTTAGCTCCCAAGAATTCACAAATCATGTTGTAAGCATCTTCCGAGAAGAGCGCAACAAGGTTCATCGCCATGTGAAACGTCAGAAACAGGACAAGGGCGATACCTGTGACACTCATCACCACTTTCCTTCCAATAGATGAATTACTTAACCACATAAATGATTGAATTTAAATTATTTAATTGTTAGAACTAAAAATTCTGTTAAAAGCTGTGTATTCACGATGCAAAAGTAAAGGAATTCTAGCGATAATACAAGGAATTATGGAAATTATTCTTTAATCAGCCTAGGAACAAAGAGAAGAAAACATAATTTCCTATCTTTGCGGCAGCAAACTATAAAATATACAATGAAAAAAAGTATCTTTCTGCTTCTAAGCTTATGCCTCAGCATGCAACTATCTGCGCAAAACTGGGACATCAACACGGTGAAGACCATCAACAAATGGGATGTACACGGCCTCAGCCGTGGATTGTCAGCAAGCGGCGTTATCCTGCCTGTAGGAGTGCCCGCCGCCATGGGAATTTATGCATTGATAAAAAAAGACCAGCCGTTACTGAAAGATGCCATTTATATCGGTACAAGCGTGATTGAAGCAGTAGGCATCACCTACGCAGCCAAGCACATCATAGGACGCGACCGCCCTTTTGTAAAGTACCCCGATAAGATTCATGTTTACGGAGCACCGGATGCAGACAGCCCTTCATTCCCATCAGGTCACACAGCTGCCGCCTTTTCCCTGGCAACATCTCTTTCAATCACTTATCCCAAATGGTATGTCATCGCTCCTTCGGCAGTGTGGGCTTGCGGAGTAGGGTTTGCCCGGATAAACCAAGGAGTACATTATCCAAGCGATGTAGTGGCAGGAGCTGCCATCGGAGTGGGATGCGCTTTTGCAAATATTTATATCAACCGCTGGCTGAATAAGATATTATTCAAAAAGAAATAAAACCTGAGAAACAATCATTTCATTATAAAAACATTTACTATATCAAGGTCACTCGGCAATTCTATAACCTCCTGTGGTTTACCCCATTCGGAAAAGAAATGTGTCAAAACGTGGATAATGCTGTCGCTTAGCTTGTAGGGGCGAGGTTCGCTCGCCCGAAAACAGTTTACTTTGTGTCTTCGGGCAGGCAAACCATGCCCTTCTATAAGTTTGTCATTCTGCGCACCACAAGAATCTCAGAATGACAAACTTACCATATTAATACAGCCCGACTACTGTTTCTTTTTCAACAATCCTTCAAAATCCGGTTGTTCCAACAGTTCCAAAGCCTTCCTGATGCTTTCGTTAGCATCATTAATAACGTGATAATATTCATTCATATCCCATAAATCACGAGCTATCAACGCTTTCATCTGCAATTTCAGCAAAGGCAGGGCTTTTTGATATTCTTCCTCATTATATTCCACGCCCATCTCTTTTCCTGTCGCTACCAATTGCCGAAGCATATCCGGAGAAACTTCGAACTTCTTATGGAAATCATCAAACTTCTTATACTTAGACAACCATTCGTCACGATGTGCATCTATCTGCCGGAAGTGCACTTTCATCAATACCCCCTTATCACGCAACTGACGATGATATTTAGTATAGAGCGTCGTATCAATCGGCACAAAATAATCCGGCATAATGCCACCTCCACCATATACCGTACGTTCTAATTTATGAGTCTTAAACTTAAGAGAATCAGGGAAATGAATACTATCGGCACTCAGCATTTCCCCTCGGTTATAGCGGTCTATCAAATCTTCATTATATTTTTCAATACTTTCGTAAGGCTTCTGAATACAACGCCCTGCCGGAGTATAATAACGAGCCACCGTCAAGCGAATCATAGAGCCATCGGGCAAGTCGATGGGACGCTGCACCAGCCCCTTACCGAAAGTGCGGCGACCAACCACTACTCCTCTGTCCCAGTCCTGAACAGCTCCGGTCACGATTTCACTGGCAGAAGCCGAAAACTCATCCACCAGCACAATCAGACGCCCATCCCGGAAATCTCCGGTACCCTTGGCAAAGAACTCGCTACGAGGATTCCGGCGTCCTTCGGTATAAACAATCAACTCTTGTTTTTCCAAAAATTCATTTGCCAAATCGATGGCAGCATTCAGATAACCTCCACCGTTACCCTGCAAATCAAGCACCAAATCTTTCATGCCTAGTTTTTTCAGTTCAGCCAATGCCTTCTTAAACTCCTCATGCGTGGTAGCACCAAAACGATTGATGCGGATATAACCGATTTTATCTTTCAACAGATAAGAAGCATCGAGGCTGTAAACCGGAATTTTATCCCTTTTCACCGTAAAAGGAAGCAGTTCCCCCACTCCACGGCGCACAATTTTCAGATTCACTTCCGAACCCTTCGGCCCCTTCAAACGGCGCATGATATCTTCCGTGCTCATCTTCACACCGGCAATAATCGTATCATCCACCATTACAATGCGGTCACCGGCCAGAATGCCAACCTTCTCAGAAGGACCTCCCGATACAGGCTGTATAACGAAAAGAGTATCTTCCGCCATATTAAACTGAATACCGATTCCTTCAAAATTGCCCTGCAACGGCTCATTCATTTTTTTTACCTCTTCCGCATCCGAATAAACAGAATGCGGGTCAAGCTGTTCCAGCATCTTTATAATGGCTTCTTCCACCATCTTGCCTTCATCCACCTTGTCGACATACAGATTGGCAATGGCAAACTCCGCCAATTGCAGTTTACGGGCCGGGGAATCCACTAAAGACTTTCTTTCCTGTGCCCGGACAGCACAGAAAGAAAAAATGCAGGCAATCAAGCCTGCAACTAAATACTTGGTATATTTCATCATTAATCTATTTTCATTCCTTCAGGCAAAAACGGAGTAACATCTTTACCGAATTGCAATAATTCCCTCACAATAGTAGAACTGATAGAAGTCAGTTCGGGCTCGGTAAACAATAAAATAGTCTCTATTCCCGCCAGCTTCCGATTGATATCGGCAATGGTTTCCTCGTACTCAAAATCATGCACGGTACGAATGCCGCGCACGATAAACCCGGCATTCTGTTCTTTGGCAAAATCCACCGTCAGACAGTCATACGCCTCCACCCTGATACGAGGTTCATCGGCAAACAATCCGCGAATCATTTCCAGACGTTTATCCATCGGGAACCAAGTCTTTTTATTATCATTAATACCAATACCGATAATCACCTCATCCATAAAGGTCAATGCCCGTTTTACAACCGAATAATGCCCGATGGTGAAGGGATCGAATGTTCCCGGAAATATTGCTCTTCTCATCTCACGCTATATCTTCTTCTATAACAAGGTTTTCAATTATAAAGTTTTGTCTTTCCATGGTATTCTTACCCATATAGAATTCCAACAGTTCTTTCACCAAATCGGTCTTTCTAAGGCTTACCTGTTCCAAACGCATATCTTTTCCGATAAAATGCTTGAATTCATCGGGTGAAATCTCTCCGAGTCCCTTAAACCGAGTAATTTCAGGATTGGGACTCAACCGTTCGATAGCAGCAATCCTTTCCTCTTCCGAATAGCAATAGACAGTTTCGTACACTCCCTTCTTACGGTTACGCACGCGGAACAAAGGAGTCTGCAGAATATACACATGTCCTTTCTTTATCAAATCGGGGAAGAATTGCAGGAAAAACGTTATCAACAACAGACGTATATGCATGCCGTCCACATCGGCATCGGTTGCCACAATCACTTTATTATAACGCAGTCCCTCTATGCCTTCTTCTATGTTAAGAGCCGCTTGCAGCAAATTAAACTCTTCATTCTCATACACCACCTTCTTGGTCAGCCCGTAAGAATTCAACGGCTTACCGCGAAGGCTGAACACCGCCTGCGTGTTTACATCACGACTTTTCGTGATAGAACCGCTTGCCGAATCACCCTCGGTGATAAAAATACAGCTTTCCTCTTTCTTATCTCCCTTTGCATCATTGAGGTGGAAACGGCAGTCGCGCAACTTACGGTTATGAAGGTTCGCTTTCTTGGCACGTTCACGGGCCAGTTTAGTCACACCGGCTATCGCTTTACGCTCTTTCTCGGATTCCTGTATCTTTTGCAACATCACATCCGCCACGTCCATATGCTTGTGCAGATAATTATCCACTTCCGTCTTCACAAAATCGCCTACGAACTTATTCACCGTAGGACCGCCGGGAGCCATATTGGTAGATCCCAACTTAATCTTTGTCTGACTTTCAAACATCGGTTCTTCCACATTGACGGCAATGGCTGCCACCAATCCGTTACGGATGTCCGCATAATCCATATTCTTATTGAAATACTCTTTAATAGTACGTGCAATATGCTCCTTAAAAGCACTTTGATGTGTACCCCCCTGAGTGGTATGTTGCCCATTGACAAACGAATAATACTCTTCGCCATACTGTCCGGTGTGTGTAAAGGCAATCTCTATATCCTCATCTTTAAGATGAATGATGGGATACAGACCCGTAGCCGTCATATTATCATTCAACAAATCCACCAGCCCGTTGCGCGACAATATACGCTGTCCGTTATAAATGATAGCCAATCCCGTATTGAGGTAAGTATAATTGCGCAACATCGTTTCCACAAATTCAGAGCGGAAACTATAATTTTCAAATAAAGTATTATCCGGTTCAAAGAAGATATAAGTACCGTTCTCTTCCGAAGTATCTTCCGTCCGGTCTGTCAGCAAATCTCCTTTGGCAAAAGTAACAATACGCACCTTCCCTTCGCGGTAGCTTCGCACCTCAAAGCGCGAACTCAATGCATTGACCGCCTTCACACCGACACCATTCAGCCCGACACTTTTTTTAAAAGCCTTGCTGTCATATTTGCCACCCGTGTTCAGCACGCTCACTGCCTCAATCAGTTTTCCCTGAGGAATACCACGGCCAAAGTCGCGCACACTGACACGAAGTTTATCTTCTATTGTAATTTCAATCTTCTTGCCCGCCTGCATTTTAAACTCATCGATACTGTTATCGAGTACCTCCTTCAAAAGAACATAAATACCGTCTTCTGCATGCGCTCCGTCACCCAACTTTCCAATATACATACCGGGACGGGTACGCACATGCTCCATATCGCTGAGGTGGCGGATGTTATCGTCGGTATATTCTACGGCGGAATTGTTTATCAGTTCGTTGTTTTCTTCCATATCTTAGTAACGGTTACAAAATCAGTTTCTTCACGAGTACATTGTCAGACGATGCTTTTCTTATAAGCACGACGGCGCTTATGCTGTTCAGTCTCGAAATACTCCCACTGTGCCTGCACCTTTCCGTTCAGCTCCAGTTCCGGATTACTTTCGGCATACTTGAACCCCAATTGCTGATACACAGGAATCAGGTCGGAGAATAACAAAGCATTCACCCCTTTGTTTTGGTACTCAGGCTTCACAGCCACCAACAGTAAATCGAGCATGGGAGGATATTTATGCATAAACAGCACCTTCATCAAGTGATACCATCCCATAGGCAGCAAACGTCCTTTTGCCTTTTGCAATGCTTCAGACAAAGAAGGCATTGAAATACCCACAGCAATGAGTTTATCGTCGGCATCCGTAATCAGAGTCACCATACGCAAATCCACGATAGGCAGATACATCTTGATATACTGGTCAATCTGTCCTTGTGACAATGCCGAAAATCCATAAAGGGGCGCATATGCCTCATTCATCAGCTCAAAAATAGCCTGACCGTATTCGGCAGCAATCTTTTTACCCGATGTATATTTCTTAATCTTCAGATTAAACTTACGCTGAATCAAATCGCTGATACGCTTATGCTTGTCGGGAATAGCATCAGGCACATATATCTTATACTCCACCCAGTCGGCATCTTTCTCAAATCCCAACTTTTCCATATGTTGCGAGTAATAAGGATAATTATAAATAGTTGCCATCGTGCTCAACTGGTCAAAGCCTTCAATCAACATTCCTTCCGCGTCAAAATCAGTAAAGCCCAAAGGTCCTTGAATAGTATCCATGCCCTTCGACTTTCCCCATTCAGACACAGCATCCAGCAGTGCACGTGATATTTCTATATCATCCAGAAAATCAATCCATCCAAAACGCACTTCCTTTTTCTGCCATGTTTCATTGGCACGATGATTGATAATTCCGGCAATACGTCCCACCACTTTATCATCTTTATAGGCCAAAAAGTAAACAGCCTCGCAAAACTCAAAAGCAGCATTCTTCTTCGGGCTGAACGTATTCAGCATATCATCGTACAAATCGGGTACGGAATAGGGATTATCCTTATATAACTCGTAATTAAAACGTATAAATGTTTTTAGTTCCTTTTGGGTACTGACTTTCTTAATGGTAATAGCCATGTTCGATTTTTATAAAAATTCAGGCGGTAAAGATAGCTGTTTTTAATTTAAAAAGAGGTGATTTTCACACCTTTTTTCATTGTTGGGCAATAAGATAGGCCGTATAAGCCACATAACACACCATCATCAACACCCCTTCAGGGCGTGTAATGGTACGTTTTTTGAAGAACCATCCCACCAGCCACAACAGCAGTGCGGAAGCAATCATCACTGTCAAGTCAAGATTATTGATGCCACCCATCGGCAAAGGTGAAATAGTTGCGCTACATCCCAACACAAAGAATATATTAAACAGATTGCTACCTATCACATTTCCGATGGCAATACCCGGATTCTTCTTCAATGCAGCCGTAACAGAAGTGGCCAGCTCGGGCAACGAAGTACCTCCTGCCACCAAAGTCAATCCTATAACAGATTCGCTGACACCCAGCGACCGGGCAATACCGCTTGCTCCTTCAACAAAGAGTTGCCCGCCAAAGATGAGACCTGCCAGTCCGCCCACTATAAAAAGAACAGATTTCCATACAGGCATCTCTTTAATCTTCTGTTCTTCTCCCACTTCTTCGCCTCCGTTTCGTGCAATAGCAAATGTATATCGCAAGAAAATAAGAAAGAAAGCGAGCAGAATAAGTCCGTCAATCCGCCCGATTATATTTTCATTGCCTTGATCGAGCATCACATCATTGGCACAAAAGAAAAGTACCAGCGAAGAAAGAATCACCAGCGGTATTTCTTTGCTCATGGTTCCCTCACCAACTTTGATGGGTAGTACCACCGCCGTGCAACCGATAATCATCAAAGCATTGAATGTATTACTACCCACCACGTTACCGATAGCCATCTCTGCACTTCCGTTTAAAGCAGAAAGTACACTGATTACCAACTCGGGTGCGGAAGTACCGAAAGCCACGATGGTGAGACCGATTACGAGGTCGGAAATACGAAAACGCTTGGCAACAGCAGCCGAGCCGTCAGTCAGGCCGTTTGCTCCCAGCAATATAAGGGCTAAACCGCCGATTAAAAGAAGGGTGTCTAACATAAATTATTTGATTGAATTTTAAAATTTGACGGTAAAATTAAAGGTATTATCCGAAAAAGACAAGGAAATGGAGGAGGAATGATGGATAAAAAGAAAGTAGGAGAAAACGATAGTCGTTCACTCCTACTTTAATTATAAGCTAGATAATAGCTGTAAAACTATTATTTACTGAAACCTACAATTTACTGTACTTTAATAGGTATATTAACTACTGTCTTAATACCATTAAGGTCTGTGATGGTTACTTCAATAGTAGTTTCATAAACACCAACACCCATAGGCATATCTTCCAACTTCAATCCATCAGTAGCATCTGCGGCTTTACCCTTACCGGCATCTTTAACTTTAAAAGTATAAGAAGCTTTTGTCGTTCCGAAGAAATCGATAGAACTATTGAATTCTTTTTCAGAGTTGCTTGCTTTCAAAGACAAGCCGTTATACTTACTAACACTAGTCCCTGCACCTGTTCTATTTTTAATAGTATATGTACCTGTATTAGCATTCTTACCATCATCTTCTAATGTAACAGCTATAGGAGTTACCACAGCGTTTTCTTTATAGAATAAGAATGCAGCGTCGGCAAACGGTGATACAAACTTAACTTCAAATGAAGGTATTTCAACTTTCAGTTTTGTATTTGCTGTTCCACCAATAAAGTAGTTACCCTTAACAGTTACATTCTGTTTAACCTTATTATCAGCAATAACACCTGTGGCTTCAAGAGTTGGAGTTGCACCAGTTGTACAAGTAGCCAAAGCAGTGCCATCTGCTGCCGGCTGAGGTTCAAACTTAATATTTGCCCATTTGAAATCATCTGCAACTTCATTATAAGCATTGGTCATGTTATACTTCTTCACATTAGAACCGGTGCCACTCAGAAGAGCTGTCAGTACATTGTCTGTAAATGCTTTACTCTTAGACAAAAGTTCATCAAATGCAGGCAATGTAACCTTAACAGGAGCAGCTACTTTCTTAAACTCATTACCATCAACATCTGTCAATGTCAAGTTCAAAGTATAAGAACCTGCTTCGGCAGTTGTTTGATATGAACCATTCTGAATTACTGCATACTTAACAGTCTTGATATTTTCTGCAGTTACAGGAGTTACTTCTGTTTTACCATCTGTACCGTCTGCCTTCAAATCTTTATAATACTTCACAGTAGGAGAAGCATAGATAAATTTAGCAGCTTTATCATCAGCTACTGTCCATTTCATACGAGCAGCAGCAACTTTGGCAGCATCAGCAGTTGACATTCCGGTCAGAGCAGTACCCAAATCGATAATAATCTTACCCGGAGTATCCATTGCTTTGTAAGTTACTTCAGATACCGGAGTTTCAGGGTCAACTTCTGTTCCTTCAAAGTTTACAGTAAAATCAACTGTAGCCGCAGTAGTACCGTCAAACTTCACATAATTTACTGTCAAAAAAATATTCTTAGCTCCGGCTGCAGCGGCAGTAGAAGAGATAGTCATAGTTTTACCATTGATAGTAATTCCCTTATTTGCCAATGTAGTAGGAGTCTTAGTAGTCAGATAAGCATCATAAGCTACTTCTGTCTGTTCTTTGATTTTATATGTCTTAGGAGTTGTAGAAGGAGTAATTTCTTCCGATTCCATATTATCCACTGAGAAAGTAACCTCTTTTCCATAAGGTACTGTTACAACAGCAGGTGGATTAGAGAATCCACTAGCGGTAGCTACCAATGCACCATTTGCATACAATGCATTAACCTCCTTGTTAGTCACAGCTGCTGTCGGTGCCACTTTTGTGTCATAACTAGTCAAAATGTTACCATCTACCTGAACAGCATAAGCTATATCACTACCTTTATATTGAAATGCTTTGGCAATATTACTTGCAGTAACCGTGCTATTAGGTTCTATATCCAATACCCATAGACCATTAGCCGAAGCAGCCTTAGTTATGATACCTTCATACGGAGTAGCTGAAATAGTTGCAGGAGCCTCTGTTTCGCCATCGCTGGCAATCAACTTAATAGCTGCTGCCGACAAATCATAAGAAGCAGGAGTAACACGAACCACTAAAGAGCTAGGTGTACCTACCAATAATTGATCTTTGGCAATTGCTCCTTTAGGACCGGCCCAATTGCTATTAGCAGATGTAGCTTTACCCCAAGGCAGAGTATAATCGCTAGTTTTCATAATTTCAATTCCGGTAATAGCAGCCAATGCTGTAGGCAACTTGATAGTCTGTAACGTTCCGTTTGCATCCGGCAAAGTAATAGTTACCACACCGTTAGAATTATCGGTCAAGATAGCATATTGACCCACTTTCATTCCGGTAGCCTTACCATTGATTATCAATTCACCGTCTTTTACTTCTACGGTGTCACCTACCTGACCGACAACTTTACCATTTACTTTCAGGTCTTTACCATCTACTGTAATGGTTACTTCATCTACATCGGGGGCAGTAGTCTTGATGGTATACGTTTTTGTACCTGTACCGTCAACTACAGTCAATACACCTGTCTTTTCGTCGAAAGTCACACTGGTCACACCCTTGTCGCCAATCTTTGACTCCAATTCAGACAGTGTGGTTTCAATCTTGT
>OGMN01002470.1_pt1 | contig 10389 bp, 10 predicted proteins | sample 1573211 | NCBI WGS metagenome assembly OGMN01 (sample SAMEA2581876, study PRJEB24529) | metagenome | biome: Human gut stool | place: China | collected 2011
GTAATAGTTAATGTAGATTTGTTAAACATAATAAATTCTCTCCTAAAATATAAAATTTTTATTTAAAATAAAGTTTTGCTCAAAATAAAATCACTAAAAATTATTTTGTTCTATTTACTTGAACTTTTTCAATATATTTTATAATCGCTTCAGCAACTTCATCTAATGAAAATTTACTTACATTTACAACTAAATTATAATTTGTAGGGTCTCCCCATTCTTTACCCGTGTAATAATTGTAATATCTTCCTCTTTTTTTATCTTCAATATTTAATTCTTTTAAAGTTTTACCGCCATAAACATTTTTCCCTCTTTCAGTTCTAAACTCATCATCAGCAGTAACAAATATAGAAAAATGATTTGGCAAATCATCAAGTACAAAATCAGCACATCTTCCCAAGATGACACAACTTCCACTATTAGCTAATCTTCTAATAGCTTTTGCTTCAGACAAAAATATACCTCTACTTGCTTCGCCTAAATTAATACCAAATGAACGAAATGGAAAAAATGCCATAGTTAATGGATTAACAGTATTTTCTAATTCTAATAAATCATTTTCATTTAAATCATCAGTTTCCAATTTAGCTGCTCAATATGCACGATTTTTCTATCATACAATTTAATATTCAATTTTTCAGCTAATATCTGTGCTAATTCACGACCACCACAACCATATTTACGGCTAATACTGATAACAATATTCTTATCCAATCCAATTCACCTATCCTTCATTTTGAATATATTCTTTTAATTCACTTTGTTTTTCTTTTGGTATTCTTTTATCTGAAATCAATACAAATGCACCGAATACAGTAAATACACCTACAACAGCACCTAAGAATAGATATGCTACTTTGAAACCAACAGTATCATAAAGATTTCCTACAATTGGAGATAAAATAGCTGAACCTAATTGGTTTGATAATTGATAACCTACTAAATACAATACAGAAGACAATCTTGTATCAAAGTTCTTAGCCAAATATTTAAATACAGATACTAATAAAATAGATAATTCAATAGCATGTAATAATTTAATTATAGAAATACTAATTGGGTCATTTGCAAGTCCAGAACCAATCATTCTAAAAGTCATGATAGAACCAGCTAAAATTAAACCATGTTTTGAACCAATTTTATTAACAATAAATGGTGCTATACACATACCGCCAGCTTCAAGGAATATTTGGAAAGAGTTCAAATAACCGAAAACTTCATTACCTTGTTCAACAGTTGGGAATAAAGAAGCATAGTAAATAGCAAATTGTTGGTCAAATACACCATATACGCAAGCAGAACCTAAAATAAAAATCATGAAAAGCCAAACATCTTTAATGCTGAATAAATGTTTTACATTTGTTAAATTAATTGGTTCAGATTTTATAAAATCCGCCTTACTTTCATCAATACGTACTGTTAATAATATTAAAAGAAGAATAATTGCTCCACCAGAAGCCATCCAGAAAATAAGATCTGGATCATAATTAAATGCACGACCTGCACAAAATACACCTACAGCGGCACCAAGAGAACCCCACGCACGAGCACGACCAAATTCAAAATTATAAATACGACCACATTTTTCTATGAATGATTCAATAACAGCTACACCTGCATAATACGCAAGACTTAAAACAAATGAACCAATAACTGCCCCAACATAAAAGTTATTTATCAATAAAGGTTCATAAACAAATACAAAAAATGGACCTGTTAAAGCAACTAATATAACGATAAAAAATAACAAATATCTTTTCATGCCAATTTTATCTGAAAGATATCCATAAAAAGGTTGTAATACCATACTAAAAATAGCATTTCCAGAATAAATTGTTCCGATTTGCATACCAGTTAATTGAAGTTTTTGACCAAACCATATAGGTAGAAAAGCAAAAAATACTAACCATGAAAAGAAATATACAAAGAAGAATGCACTTAATTTCCAATAAACTGAATTTTTCATTATAAACGCTCCTTAAATTTGATAAAAATCTATATTTGTATTCATACTTCCATTTGGTATAAATACTATACCTTTGGCTTCTTTAGATGGATAAATTCTAGAACTTAAAACACGTTGTCCATCATTTATAAAAATTTCTAATGATGAACGATCGCTAAAAATTTGTAAATTCATTTTTTCTCCAACCGGTTCGACACAAACTTCACGTTCTCCATTTACACCACAACCAGATTTATCACGATTTAACTTAAATTTCTTAGTATCTTTATCATATGAAATTACTGTTTCTTCTGTAGCTGATACACGTAATTTTAACGCAAAGCCCTGTGCATTTTTTAAATCAAAATCTATATCTAATTTATAACAATCACCATTCACATCATCAAAAGAAATAACATCATCTATTACTTGCTCATGATGTATTTTTAATTTATATAACTTACTCAATTCTTCAATAGGTTTGCTATAAATCATATTATCTTTTACTTCAAGAACTCGTGGTATACTCATCATACCAGCCCAATGATTTTCTTGTTCTGGCATATTACTTTCCCACATATCGAGCCAAGCAATCATTAAACAACGATTATTCTTTTCATCTTGCATTATCTGTGGTGCATAAAAATCAAAACCATAATCTAATAAATCAAATTTGCTATCTCTATGGAATATACCTGTTTGATAATCCATCTTCCCTAAGAAATATCCAGATTGATGTACATTTAAAAATTTATTACCTTCTGGTTTCACACCTTGTGGAGATAAAATTAACGCCTCATGACCATTAACTTCTGCAAAATTCGGACATTCCCACATAAATCCTAAATTTTCTTTTACACTAGATGTAGCCATAATATTCAAAAATTCCCAATTAATTAAATCTTGAGATTTATATACAACTACTTGCCCACTTTCCTCTTTAGTTTGCACGCCTACTACAGTGTAATACCAATCTCCATGTTTCCAAACCTTAGGATCGCGAAAATGCTCTGTTTTTATATTTAAATTTTCTGGTAAAGACTTAATTACAGGATTATTTTCTACTTTATCAAAATGTAAGCCATCATGACTAACAGCTAAACATTGTGTTTCAATTCTATCATTACCGCCGTTACTATTATCTAAATCTACATGACCTGTATATAATAAATATAAATTACCATCTTTTTCAATAGCACTACCAGAAAAACAACCATCTTTATCGTATTCATCAGTAGGTGCAAGTGCTATTGGTCTAAGTTCCCAATCTACTAAATCTTTACTAGCTACATGACCCCAATGCATAGGACCCCATTGGCTAGAATATGGGTGATATTGATAGAATAAATGATATTCACCTTTATAAAAACAAAATCCATTAGGATCATTTAACCAATTAGCTGGTGCAGCTATATGGTATTGTGGTCTCCAATAATCATTCTGTGCAATCGTCTCCATTTTTTGTTGAAATTTTTCAGCTTTTAATAGTGCTTCATTGTGTTTCAAATTTTTCACTCCTATTATAATAAATTTATAAAACCGGTTCGATTTTTGATTAAAAATATTTGGAAATATAAAAATCTACTTTATATCAAACGCGTTTTATATTTCCTGAAATAATAATATCACTATCTTTTTAAAAAATCAACATTTTTTTAAAACAACAAAAAAGAATTTATTTTCTGATATTTATATTGATAAAAGGACTTATTCCTTTTATCTTAGCAAGTATCTCCTTGCCTTAAAGATACTGGCATTATTATTTCTTTTTCAATATCTTCATTTTTTATCAAAGAAACTATCATTTGTGCAGTTTTTTTGGCTAATTGCTCTATTGGTTGCACAATTGATGTTATATTTAATAATCCACAATTAGTTATTAAAGTTCCATCATAAGCAATTAATTTTATATCTTGAGGTACTTTTAAATTATGTTTACAAGCTTCAGCATAACAAGCACAAATTATCATATCACTTCCATAAATACCATCAATTTCAGGATATCTTTCAAAAATTTCTTTAGCTACCTGACAAAAATAATCCATACTAAATTTATTCCATTCCATTTCATAATCTTTTATATCCACCTTAGCTTTAAGCATTTCTTCTCTAAAAGTAGCATGATGCAAATGGGCTGGTGTAGTAACGCTTTTTGCTCCTATTATTTGCAAAGGATGCTTACATCCTGCTTTTAACATAGCTTGAGCAGCTAATCTTCCGCCTTGTGCATGATCAGAACGAATAATTGGTATCTTATTATTAATAATTCTATCAAAAGCTACAATAGGTTTATTGACATTATCATATAAATCAACTTCTAAAGAATGACAACCCATAATAATACCATCTATCATTTGTCTTCTTAGCATATCAACTAATTCATGTTCTGCATTTTCTCTTTCAATCGTTGAACAAACCATTATTTTATAATTATGTTTATATAAAGCTACTTCTAAAAATCTAATAAAAGCTCCAAAAAAAGGATGAGCAATATCTGGAACTACTATACCGATAATATTTGTACAATTTCTATACAAATTTCTTGCCAACTCATTTGGTACATAATTTAGTTTTTCTATTGCATCTAATACTTTTTTTCTTGATGCTTCTGATACATAACCCTTATTATTCAATACCAATGATACGGTACTTGGTGCCACCTGTGCCAATTTAGCTACATCACGAATACTAGCCATATCTTAACCACCTTATGATACAAATACTTACAATAAAATTATAACATAAATTAAATAGGACAAAAAATCAAAAATTTTTCTTCTGCCTATTGATTTTTTCTGTAAAATTGTTTATTATAGGAATTGTGAGTTAGCACTCACTTATAAAGAGTGCTAACAACTATAAATTAACTTAGTTATAAAATCTATTTACGCATAGGAGGAATATACAATGATTAAGCCATTAGGCGACAGAGTTGTTATTAAAGTTTCTGAAGGCGATATTAAAACTGCAAGTGGTATCGTTTTACCAGATACAGCAAAAGAAAAACCACAAGAAGGTACTGTTGTTGCAGTAAGCGACGGCAAATATGTAGAAGGCAAAAAAGTTGCTCTTGACGTAAAAGTAGGCGACAAAGTAATCTTCTCTAAATATGCTGGTACTGATGTAAAATTCGATGGTACTGATTATTTAATCGTTAGAGATAGCGATATCTTAGCTGTTGTTGAATAATTAACAGAAACTAATTAATTACAATTTTAATGTATAATCCTAGGAGGTTCTTTATAAATGGCTAAACAAGTATTATTTGGCGAAGAAGCTCGTCAAGCTCTTGGTAGAGGCGTTGATGCACTCGCTAACGCTGTTAAAGTTACACTTGGCCCAAAAGGCAGAAACGTTGTTTTAGATAAAAAATTCGGTGCTCCAACTATCACTAACGATGGTGTTACTATCGCTCGTGACATTGAACTTGAAGATCCATTCGAAAATATGGGCGCTCAGCTTGTAAAAGAAGTTGCTACAAAAACTAACGATATCGCTGGTGACGGTACAACTACTGCTACATTACTTGCTCAGGCTATGATTCGTGAAGGTATGAGAAACGTAGCTGCTGGTGCAAACCCAATGGTTCTCAAAAAAGGTATTGAAAAAGCTGTTGCTGCATTAGTTGAAGAAATCAAAGCAAAAGCTCAAAAAGTTGAAGGTAAAGAAGCTATCGCTCAAGTTGCTTCCGTATCTTCCGCTGATGAAGAAACTGGTGCATTAATTGCTGACGCTATGGAAAAAGTTGGTAAAGACGGTGTTATCACTGTTGAAGAATCCAAAGGTATGCAGACTAACCTTTCCGTTGTAGAAGGTATGCAATTTGACCGTGGATACATTTCTCCATACATGGTTACTGATACAGATAAAATGGAAGCTGTTATGGATGATCCTTTCATTCTTATCACTGACCGCAAAATCTCTGCAATCGCAGACATTCTCCCAATCCTTGAAAAAGTTGTCAAACAAGGTAAAGAACTCGTTATCATCGCTGAAGATATCGACGGTGAAGCTCTTGCTACTATCGTAGTTAACAAACTTCGTGGTACATTCAAAGCTCTTGCTGTTAAAGCTCCTGGTTTTGGTGATCGTCGTAAAGCTATGCTCGAAGATATCGCTATCTTAACTGGTGGTAATGTAATCAGTGAAGAACTTGGCCGTAAACTTGATAGCGTAGAACTTGAAGACCTCGGTCGTGCTCGTCAAGTACGTGCTTCCAAAGAAGAAACTACAATTGTTGACGGTTTTGGCGACAAAGCTGAAATCGCAGCTCGTGCTGAAATCATCAAAAAACAAATCGCTGAAACTTCTTCCGACTTCGATAAAGAAAAATTACAAGAACGTCTTGCTAAATTATCTGGTGGCGTAGCTGTAATTGAAATCGGTGCTGCTACAGAAGTTGAAATGAAAGATAAAAAACTCCGTATCGAAGATGCTTTAAATGCTACTCGTGCTGCTGTTGAAGAAGGTATCGTTGCTGGTGGTGGTACTACTTTCATCGATATTCAACCTGCTCTTGAAAACATTGAAGCTGAAGGCGATGTAAAAACTGGTGTTGAAATCGTAAAACGTGCTATTGAAGAACCAGTTCGTCAGATCGCAAACAATGCTGGTCTTGAAGGTTCTGTAGTTGTTGAACATGTAAAATCCGCTGGTGTAGGCGTTGGTTACAATGCTTTAGTTGGCGAATACATGGATATGATTGCTGCTGGTATCGTTGACCCTGCAAAAGTTACTCGTAGTGCATTACAAAATGCTGCAAGTATTGCTGCTATGGTTCTCACAACTGAAACAATCGTTGCTGATAAACCTGAAAAAGCTGATCCTGCTGCTATGGCTGGTGCTGGCATGGGCGGCGGAATGCCTGGTATGATGTAATTTAACATCTCATATCAAACAAAATTAAATAAACAAATTAAGCCTAGTGAATTTTCACTAGGCTTTTTTTATATAAACTATCAATTTTTGTCTTTTGTATTAAGTAACATAGCTCCCGCAATGGCTCCTGCGACAGTTAATACAGCTCCACCAAATGCTATACCTACATTTTTCAAAGTAAAATTATCTGATAAAGTATCCAAAAAACTACTTTCTTCAAAACTTCTTTTCTTATAATGTTCTTTACAATATGTTGCCTCTATCCATTGAATAAAATTAAATAAGTATTCCATACAAGTATTAGCTATGTTTTCATTAATCTTATTTTCACTTTCATGTATTGCTACATTTCCATTTTTACGAATATAATGTATTTGATAAGCTAAATTTTTACCAATGATAACTAAAAATTTTTTATTAGACGTTAAATCATATAAATTACATTGCGTAATATTTTCAAAAAAAAGACCTTTATCATTACGATATACCCATCTAACAGCCACTTCTAATGCTGTTCTAACTTCTTTTAAACAAGATACCGGTGTATCTGTTCTCCATCGTTTTTCAGCTTCAATACATATAGATGCAAAATTTTTAAATTGAGGTATTTCTTTTAAGTAATCAAAATTTGCCATAACAACATTCCTTTCAATACTAATTATAGATTATTATACAACCTTAAATTATATTTAGATATAATTTATCATAAAAATTCCCATTTAAATTAAAAATTATTGACTTAGAGTTTACTTCAAATGCTATTATATTCTTAAGTATAAAACTTAACAAGGACGTGATAATATGACTATTAAAGAAGTAAGTCAAAAATACGATCTCAGCCCCGATACTATTCGTTATTATGAACGTATTGGTTTAATTCCACCTGTGCCACGCAAACCAAATGGTATTCGTGATTTTGACCAAGAATCATGTAATTGGATTGAATTTATAAAATGTATGCGTTCTGCTGGCATACAACCAATTTAAAAACATTTAATAACAAAGGAGTTTTTTATTATGACAATCAAAGAAGTTAGCGAAAAATATAATATTTCTGCTGATACTATTCGTTACTATGAACGTATTGGTTTAATTCCACCTGTACCACGTAAACCAAATGGTATTCGTGATTTTGACCAAGAATCATGTAATTGGATTGAATTTGTCCGTTGCCTTCGTGATGCTGGAGTTCAAATTGAAGCATTGATTGATTATGTTCATTTATTTTATCAAGAAGGTACAGCAGAAGCTCGCAAAGCTATTTTAGTAGAACAACGTGACCGTCTCCAGAAACAAATTGATACTATGAATTTAGTTATTGAACGCTTAAATAAAAAGTAGATCGTTATGAAGAAATCATTATTCCAGCCGAAAAAAAATTATTGAATAAAAAAAGAGAGTAGTTAATCTACTCTCTTTTTTATACAAATAATAAAGTCTCAATATTTTCCACAACAATTTTTGAATTTTTTCCCACTACCACAAGGACATGGTTTATTTCTATTTTTTCCATTCATTTTAACATCGAAATTTATTGTTGGATATTCTTCTACCTGAGCCATTTTAACATTTCGTTCTTTTAAAAGATTAGCTTGTATCAAAGAATTTTTAATCTCCTTTGCTTTTTTTATATCATCATCATTCCAATCAGCTGTATCTAAATACATAAAATCCTCACTCTCATTAGGTGAATCTATACTTTCAATCGCTAATCCTATAAATTTATTTATAGACATATGTTCTATTTTAGAGGCAATTACATACTTTTCTAACAAGTTTCTACGTTTTTCTCTAAAAACTTTTTCATCTGTTATATCTCTTGTTATATCTCTAGGAATAATTGCTATTAATAAAATGATATTATTATTTAATAAAATTTGTCTAGTTCCTCGCTCGCCTTTTCCTATCATCTTAACAAAAGTAATTATAGAATTAGCAATATATCTTCGCTCAAATCTATTAAAACTAGATAATATAGTAAACATTTGCATATCTTCATTCATATTTGTTAATTCATTCTTATATAATTGTGTGCCAGACATATAATGTTTAATTGATTTTTCTAACAAATAGTCCCATGCATAACTTATTTTATCAGCCTTTTTTTTATTTAAATATTGTATATTATTAATTATATTTTCCCATGCACCATTCTCAAATATAATTAAATTATGTTCGCTATTACCTTTATAAAAAAAGTCATTATTATTTTTATCAATAAAATTATGAATTCCATTGTCATCTGTTATAGACAAGTATTGAGCTAACATATCTTCTTCGCCAAATGCAACAACATTAGTCTTTTTAAACAAATCTTCCTTTCTAGTTAAATAATTAATGAAATCTGGTGCTGTATCTAATTCTTTCATTAATAAATTTAAACTAAAATCATTCAATATATGAACAAACTTTTTATATTCATTAATATAACCTATACTAAATTCTTGTTCATTACCAATTATGTTTGAATCAATGAAAAAACTTCCGTACTTATTACCAGTATATTTTTTACATATATCAGCTATTGAATGAGTTACAACAATTCTATGAATAATTACATCTTTTTTGTTTGCAATATCAAATGGAAATCTTTTTTTGCATTTATCATCTAAAAATATTCTATCTGAATGGTTACGTATCCAATCTTCTGCCTTATATATTTGCCCAGCAGATTTTTCTATTGATTTTTTATACCAACGTTTCCATTTTATATTTAACTCTTTATCAGATAATTTTCCACTTGGTATATCGTTAAAATTACAATTTTTATCTGAAAAAATAATTATATGATTTTCAAAAATAACCAACAAATCACATAATTCTTTACCAACAGATGTTTCATTTTTTTTATTTTGATCAGTATATAAATTAGGATAACTCCATAAAGATAAAAATGTTTTTTCACTCAATTCATTTAAGTATTTTTCTGCATCTGTTATTCCATCACTTTTTTCAATAATTGTTTCTGGATAATTTACAGGAAAATTATCTGTACTATAATTAAAAATATTTAACATATATTATCACTCCATAATAAATAATATTCTATGTACTTATATAAATACCTTTAATAATTAAAAATAAATAAAAGCCCCTATCACTTAGAAAAGTCTAGGTAATAGGGACTTATTTTTAGCAATAAAAGAAAACGTTATTTAATTATACTAGGATATAACTCCTTTTTTAAAATTGAATTTGCCACCCAATTGTGACGGTATCCTTATCTAAATACATCCATGTTTTATCTTTGGATGCATATAAACCTAAACCATTGGAACCACCTCCCACACCGATTGTATAACTTTTATTTTTCTGCTGGTTGTTTTCGTATTTTGTCAATAATTGATTGGCATTCGTTAATGAGCTGGTCAAATCGTTCACTTGCATCTGTAGCTGTTCCGATTGAGCTTTCAAGTTTTGTACTTGTTCCTTTGATATCTGAAGCTGTTCCTTCAATATCTTGTTTTGATTTTTCAGCTCGGTCAAGTTCGTTTCTAATGTTGTTAACTGACTCTCCGTTATCGTATAAGTCTTTTCTGTCGCTCCACAGACTGCACACATACAAG
>OGMN01002477.1_pt1 | contig 10359 bp, 10 predicted proteins | sample 1573211 | NCBI WGS metagenome assembly OGMN01 (sample SAMEA2581876, study PRJEB24529) | metagenome | biome: Human gut stool | place: China | collected 2011
ATGTGGCGGATGAACTGCCGGATGACTTTGTCCAGGGGGTCCACGCCGCAGCCCGGGCGGAGAAGCCGGACGCGGTGGTCATTGGCGAGGTGTGGGAGGACGGCTCCACCAAGGTAGCCTACGGCGTGCGCCGCCGCCATATCCTGGGGGGGCACTGCGACGGGCTGATGAACTACCCCTTCCGCGGCGCGGCCCTGGCCTACCTCAGGGGCGGAGACGCCCGGGACTTTATGGAGGCGATGGAGACCCTGCGGGAGAACTACCCCCGGTTTGCCTTCTACTCCGCCATGAATGCCCTGGGAACCCACGACACCCCACGTATCCTCACCCTGCTGGGCGTGGGGAACGAGTGCCGGGACCGCTCCCGGGAGTGGCGCTCCAGCTTCCGAATGGATCCGGATCAGCGCCGTCGGGGGAAGGAACTCCTGAAGCTGGGAGCCGCCCTGCTGTTTGCGTTCCCCGGCTCCCCCACGGTGTATTATGGGGACGAGGCGGGGATGGAGGGCTTTGAGGACCCATTCAACCGCCGTACCTTCCCCTGGGGGCATGAGGAGCCGGAGCTGCTGGACTGGTTCACCCGCCTGGGCCACCTGCGGCAGGAGTCCGCCGCCCTGCGCCGTGGCGGCATCCGCTACCGGGTGAGCGACGGACCGCTGCTGGCCTTTACCCGCACCTGCGGGGAGGAGACGATCCTGGCCGCCTTTAACACAGGGGATCAGACGGCCGCTCTGCGGCTGGAGGACGGGGAGCGGGTCCAGCTGCTGTTGGGCGCAGCTCGCTTTCAGAGCGCTCCACAGGGGCATACTCTGACCCTTCCGCCCCGCACCGGAAGCCTGATGCGCCTGCTGGCCGGTCAGGAGGAGGGTACGGCATATTCTGATTGAAGAAACAGTGCTCTGGAGTGGTGGGAAGTTCGCCGCTCTGGGACGCGTCTGTATAAAATAGGAAGCACTTCTGAGCAGAATCACGAAAATTTCGGAAAGGACCAGGTGGAATGTGGAATAAAACTTGACATGACACCCGGTTCCATTTACAATGATATACAGGACAAAAGTGAAAAACTTGGGGGATGTTTTTCAGTTGTCGCAAGGAGACAGGCCGCGACACGGGCTGTGCCTTGCGGCTCCTTTTATGCTGTCTGACCCGGCGGGAGAGCTCCGCCGCCGGTGGAACACCACTTTTTTGCGGCTGTGCCGCGAAGGGGGAGAGGAGCACCCCAACCATTGATTCTGATTTGGAGGTGTCAAAAGCCAAATGTTACCCTATGTTATTGGGGCGGTTCTGGGCCTGGTTCTGGGTGCGGCACTGGTCTATGTGTTTGGCGTTCTGCGGGAGCGGAAGCAGGCTGATGAGGATCTGAACTCTGCAAAGAACCAGGCGAAGCAGATCGTCAACGACGCGTACAAGAGCGCGGAAAATAAGAAGCGAGAGGCCCTTCTGGAGTCGAAGGAGGAGATCCTCAAGGCCCGCAATGAGTACGAGCGGGAGGAAAAGGAGCGCCGGAGCGACCTTCAGAAACAGGAACGCCGGCTTCAGCAGAAGGAAGAGAACCTGGACCGCAAGACGGAGAACATGGAGCGGAAAGAGGAGCATCTGTCCAACCGCCTGGCCCGGCTGGAGGCCACCCAGGCGGAGGCGGAACGGCTCAAGCAGGAGCAGGTGGATATGCTGGAGAAGATCTCCGGCTTCACTGCGGAGGAGGCGAAAGCCTATCTCCTCAGCCAGCTGGAGGCCGACGTGACTCACGAGTCCGCCATGAAGATCAAGGAGATCGAGGCCCGGTTCAAGGACGAAGCCGACTCCAAGGCCCGCGAGATCATCTCTCTGGCCATTCAGCGTTGTGCCGCCGACCATGTGGCGGAGGCCACGGTGTCCGTGGTGCCCCTGCCCAACGATGAGATGAAGGGCCGCATCATTGGCCGCGAGGGCCGCAATATCCGCACCCTGGAGACCCTAACCGGGGTGGACCTGATCATTGACGACACGCCGGAGGCCATCACGGTCTCTTGCTTTGACCCCGTCCGCCGGGAGATCGCCCGTCTGGCCCTGGAGAAGCTGATTTTGGACGGCCGCATCCACCCCGCCCGTATCGAGGAGATGGTGGAGAAGGCTAAGCGTGAGGTGGACGCAACCATCAAGGCTGAAGGCGAGCGCGCCATTTTTGAGACCAATGTTCACGGTCTGCACCCGGAGCTGGTCAAGCTCCTGGGACGGATGCGCTACCGCACCAGCTATGGCCAGAACGTGCTTAACCACTCCATCGAGGTGTCCCACATCGCCGGCCTGCTGGCCGCCGAGATCGGCGCCAACGTGACCGAGGCCAAGCGCGCCGGTCTGCTCCACGACTTGGGCAAGTCCATCGACCACGAGGTGGAGGGCTCCCATGTCACCATCGGCGTGGAACTGGCCCGGAAGTATCACGAGAGCGAGGCGGTCATTCACGCCATTCACGCCCACCACAACGACGTGGAGCCCCAGACTGTGGTGGCCTGCCTGGTCCAGGCGGCCGATGCCATCTCTGCCGCCCGACCCGGCGCCCGGCGCGAGAATTTGGAGAATTATATCAAGCGTCTGGAGAAGCTGGAGGAGATCACCTCCTCCTTCCCCGGCGTGGAGAAGTCCTTTGCCATCCAGGCCGGCCGCGAGGTCCGCATCATGGTCAAGCCCGAGGTGGTCAGCGAGGATCAGATGGTCCTTCTGGCCCGGGACATTGCCAAGAAGATCGAGGACGAGCTGGAGTACCCCGGCCAGATCAAGGTCAACCTTCTGCGGGAGACCAAGGCCATCGAGTACGCCAAATAAGACAGATTTGGAGCGTCTCAAAACGCTTGCCAAAACAGCTTCCCTGCCGCAATGCGGCAGGGAAGCTGTTTTGCTTATCAGAAAACCAGCGGGGGATTAGATGGCTCCATCCCCGCACTGGTTTCCGTGTTTCGGCTGCACTCTGCAATTATGAAAGCCATGTTCTACAGATCTCCGCAAGCAAGGCGGCTGCAAGATCCGTTGCAATGATCGAGGCCTTCTTATCATTTTAGATAAAATAATCAAGTCCACCGTGCTTTGCGGCATTGGTGATACAGCGGATTGAGAGAACGGTTATGCTGTGGACATAGCACACATGGGTGATAGCCGCAGTCTTCATATCCACACTCAAGGGCGCAAATTCCGCATAGATTTTTGCGCGGAGGTGATCGGTTATAAATGATTCTCCCGTTGCCATCCGCCCCCAGGCAACTCTCCCAGCGGCTCCCAAAATATTTCCAACGCCGGGCTTTGTTCAAGTCTCCAAAATACCATTTACCCGGCCGAGGATCGTGCCCATACAGCGGAACTCGTCCGTTTCACTCACCAAAATATCCGCATCAATGACATTGGGCGCCCGAAGACGGCGCTCTCCCCTCTCGTGGAAAAGTGTGCGGATATAGTAAATCCCGTTCAGGCAGAACAAACCCATCTCATTGTGTCTCGCTTGCCTTCTTTGAAGAGCCAGAATATCATGGTTCCGGAAGACGGGCAGATATTGATCCATCTGGATCTGAAAACAAAAGTCGGTTCCCTCGGGCAGATCCTTGAGCATGATGCGCACGTTTCCTAATTTGTTTTGTATAAGAAAACCAGTGTGAAGCTTTCGCAAACCGGGCAGATAGCAGGGGAGGGTGAGCTGGTTCCCGACAGTGGTTCGACTGTATTCCTCATTGATAATCAGACGAACAAGCCGCTTTCCTTCTTTGGAAAGTTCCCGATATTTTTTGATGGCATCAACCTCTTCGCTACTGAGGGAATGGTCATAAATTTTGATGATCTGGCTGTTACCGAGGTAATCGGAGTACATATAGTTGGCATCGACCTCTAACACATTGATCAAGGAAATTAAGATGTCGGGTTTCGGGGTGCTGATACCGTTTTCATAGTTTGCGATAGCTGACGGAGTGACGCAGATCTTAGCCGCCAGCTGAGGCCTGGTGAGGCCCATTTCCTGTCTCCTCTGCCGTAATTTATCCCCCAGGCTCATGTGAGGTCCTCCTTATCAGATACTGCAATGACTGCAATCCCCATTCCTTGTCTCCAAATCGCTTGCTTATAAGAAAATATCAACAAGATAATTGTAAAAATCGGTTGACTTTCAAAGAAATTTGTTGTAAGCTAAAGATAATGTTCGTGATACATGGATATATGTACTGCGAACTACAAACAGTGTTATTGATAATACTATGTCAAAAGACAGTGCTTGTCAACCCGAAAATGTGTGTAGTCTACCACAGGAGCGGCAAAATAATAATCGCAGAAAGGATAGTTTAGAATGATACACGATGAGATCACAGACGTCCTGTTGCGTGCAAGAATTCCGGCTAGTACAAAGGGATTTATCTATATTCATGATGCATTAGAGATTATGGATAAAGATTCCTACTATTTTTCCGGTAAGGTCTGCGCCCTGTACACAAAGATTGCCAAACAGCACGGAGCGAGCTTCTCACAGGTGGAACGCGCAATACGGTATGCGTTTAAGGGTGCTCTGACGCACGGGGATCCGAAGTCAGTGGAGCATTATCTGGACCCCGTCAATACCCAAAATTCCAATGAACTCAAAGTTTTGTTCCTACGGTGGAAGCAGGAGATGCAGCAGACGAAGGAGATATCATGTGACAATCTGTCAGCTTGCCGTGAGCAAATATACAATGAGATTCTTGCTGAGATGAAGGCGCTAGCATCCGGCATCCAGCAGGCCGTTTCGAACGCCGCATCTCCCCCAAAAGCGATATAAAAGAGATTCTTTGCAATATCGAAATGGGAGCGTTATGTAAAAATGGAAATGGATAGAAAAACGCCAGCCTCTTTTCCCCTTGCCTCTTCTGAGACTGATGTAAACGGGGAGGTTGAGTGTTGTATAGAGAAAGCCGTGATGGACTTGCTGAGTCAATGTGTGTTCAGCGGGATCATGATAACCTATGATGTGCCGGGTTTTCCTCTCTATTACATAGATGAGCGGATGCTGTCGCTGTTGAATTATTCAAACCAGGCGGATCTCATTGCCGCAACTGGTCAGGACATGATCAATTGTATTCGGTCAGAGGACCGGGTGGGCCGGCAGGCCGAGATTGCACAGGCCCTTCTCAATGGGACCAGCTATACAACGACTTATAGAATGATGTGCAGGGAAAAGGAATATATCTGGGTCAAAGAAACAGGTGTACAGAAGTGTCTGCCCAATGGGGTGCCGGTGCTGGTCAGCTTATGTCTAGACATCACCGGGCAAATGGAAGCGCAGGCCGAATTGGAATCCATCGTTCAGTGTCCTATGGGTGGGATTTTTCGAGCCAGAATGGATCGTGATTTCACTCTGATTTATGCAAATGACCACTACTATGCTTTGCATGGCTTGACAAGAGAGGATCTGCGCAATAAATTTGGGAATAAAACGATCCATCTAGTTCATCCAGAGGATATTCCATGGATGGAGCAGCGTCTACAAAAAGCGATAGAGCAGAAAGAGCAGACAGTCAGCTTGGAATACCGTGTTGTCCGGCCTGACGGCAGGACTGTATGGCTGATGGTGAATGGCTCTCTATCTGAGCAGCGTGGGAATACGCTTCTCACTGGCATGGTGATCGATATCTCGCATCAAAAGTCTATGGAGGAGCGGCTGTGCTGTAAGAGCTGGTATCAGCGCACGCTCTGTGTGGAAAATAATGGTCCTATTAGTTAGGGCATTAGTATTTTGACCAATAGCGATCTATATGGATTGTCCTTTGATGGCGCTCTGGACTGCCAGCCTCTCCCTGTAACTCAGGTGAAAGTCAGGAAAAACTCTGAAAGTCCGTGTCTATCTCCATGTATGTTTATTGTATGAAAAGGTCTGCGCGTGCAGATGTGAATCAGCTGATATTCCTCCCTTGTCAAAAAGTCACCGCCAAATTGGCGGTGATTTTCCTTGTCAGCAGCTTGAATCGCATGAAAGCAGGTGAAATACGCGCTGAACGCCCAAAACCCCGGGAATCTTGTGATTCCCGGGGTTTGAAGATTCCAAAGCAGTAAAACTCAGCGCTTGGAGAACTGGGGAGCGCGGCGGGCGGCCTTCAGACCGTATTTCTTACGCTCCTTCATACGAGGATCGCGGGTGAGGAAGCCAGCGGCCTTCAGGGCGGGGCGGAACTCCTCATTGGCCAGCAGCAGGGCGCGGGCCACACCGTGACGGATAGCGCCGGCCTGACCGGTGACGCCGCCGCCGGTGACGGTGGCAACGATGTCCACCTTGCCCAGCTGCTCGGTGGTGACCAGGGGCTGGCGGACCAGCAGCTTCAGGGTCTCCAGGCCGAAGTAATTGTCGATGTCACGGCCGTTGATGGTGATGGAACCGGTCCCGTTGGGGAACAGATGCACACGGGCCACGGAGGACTTCCGACGGCCGGTACCGTAAAAATAAGGCTTCTTGCTCTTATACATGATCGTCTACCTCCTGCTTACTCGGCAGCCCAGATCTCGGGCTTCTGGGCGGCGTGCTCGTGCTCACCGCCGCGATAAATCTTCAGGCGGGTCAGAGAATCCTTGCTGATGATGTTCTTGGGCAGCATACCGCGGACAGCCAGCTTCATGGCCAGCTCGGGGCGCTCGCTCATCAGGGTGCGGTACTTGACTTCCTTCAGGCCGCCGACCCAGCCGGAGTGGTGGCGATAGTACTTCTGATCCAGCTTCTTGCCGGTCAGAATGGCCTTCTCAGCGTTGATGATGATCACGCAGTCGCCGCAGTCAGCGTGGGGGGTGAACTCGGGCTTATGCTTGCCGCGCAGCAGGGTAGCGGCGGTGGCAGCGGTCTTGCCCAGGGGCTTGTTCGCAGCGTCCAGGACATACCACTTACGCTCGATGTTACCCTTGTTGGCCATAAAAGTGGACATAGGTAAAACCTCCATTTTCCTCTACTTTACTTATCGAAAAGTTGATTTACAACAAAATCAGCTGCTCCACTGTACAAGCGGAACATTTTGTATTATAGTAGTTGGGCGGCGCAGTGTCAACCTGTTTTTTCTTGTTTTTTGATTCACGCGCCAAAATCTCTTGTTTTCTCTTGCTATCACACCATATCTCTTATTTTCTCACTTTCAATTTTTAATTTTAATCGCTGAAAATGTTCCGGAAACCGGAGCTTTTTCCCTTGGGAGGACGTAAAATGAACCGTATTCTTTCCCTGGTCCGCCGCTGTGTGGAGGACTATGAGATGATCGCACCCAACGACCGCATCGCCGTGGGCGTCTCCGGCGGCAAGGACTCGCTGATGCTGCTGATGGCCCTGGCCAAGCTGCGGGAATTTTATCCCATTCCCTTCCAGGTGGAGGCATTCACCCTGGACATGGGACACGCCGATGGACGGCCGGGGATGGACTTTGCGCCGGTGGCCCGGCTGTGCCGGGACCTGGATGTCCCCTTTACTCTGCTGGAGAGTGAGATCCACCACATCATTTTTGATGTGCGCAGGGAGAAGAATCCCTGCTCCATGTGTGCCAAAATGCGCCGGGGAGCGCTGCACAGCGCCCTGAAGGAGCGGGGTCTGAACAAGATCGCCCTGGGGCACCACTACGACGACGCGGTGGAGACCTTTTTCCTGTCCCTGATCTTCGAGGGGCGGCTCTCCTGCTTCCAGCCGGTGACCTGGCTGGACCGGACGGAGATCACCCAGATCCGCCCTCTGCTCTACTGTGGGGAAAACCTGATCCGCCACACAGCGGAGCGCCTTGACCTGCCTGTGCTGGAAAATCCCTGCCCCGCCAACGGCAACACCAAGCGGCAGGAGATCAAGGAGCTGATCTATGAGCTGAACGGCCGCTATCCGGGACTGAAAGCCCGGGCATTTGGGGCGATGCAGCGCCTTCCTCTGCCGGAGTGGGGGCCGGTGGAGCACCGCAGGCGTCCTCTGCCTGAGGAGCTGGGAGAATTTCAGTAAATTTGACCGAAGAAAATTCCCGGCCCGTATGGAAACCGGGCGGCTGGGGTGATATAATAGGGGCTGTTTTGGGGAAATCCCCCGAAAACCTCCCCGCTCCGGGTGAAATGCCGGGCGGCTGGATACAATAGGAATGAAAATGACACCGCGGGCCCGCCCCGCGTGGAGAGGAGCCGATACCAATGAGCGAAGAGACCATATACACCGCCAACCCGGGCAAGCAGCTGATCCGCACCGTGGACGGCGTGGACTATCAGCGCATCCCCATCAAGACCCACCTGATCACCAAGGCGGACCGCATGGAGGACGTGGTGCTTCAGTATGCCGGGGACAAGATGCAGGAGGGGGATATCCTCTTTATCTCCGAAAAGGCGGTGGCCTGCACCCAGAGCCGCGCCATCCCCATGGAGGACATCAAGCCCCGCAAGCTGGCCGTTACCCTCAGCCGCTATGTCACCAAGACTCCCGCCGGCATCGGCCTGAGCATCCCGGAGACCATGGAGATGGCCCTTCAGGAGTGCGGTACCCTGCGGATCCTCTTTGCCGCCTTTTGCAGCGTGATCGGTAAGCTCTTCCACCAGAGGGGCTGGTTCTACATCGTCGCCGGCCCCAAGGCCCGGGGCATCGACGGTCCCACCGAGGGGACCATCCCTCCCTATGACCACTATGTGGTCCTTACCCCCGATGATCCCAACGGCACCGCCAGGAAGCTGGCCACCGCCCTGGGGCATCCAGTGGCCATTGTGGACATCAACGACCTGGGGGCCAACATCCTGGGCTTCTCCCAAAAAGAGCCCACGATGGACCAGCTGGCCAAGGTCCTGGGGGACAACCCGCTGGGCCAGTCCAGCGAATCCACCCCCATGGGCATCATCCGCAAGTGCTGAATCAGAGCCAGCAGAGGCCGCTGTCCTGCGGCCGATCTGATCCGCTGAGATCCTGTGATCTCAGCGGATCATTTTTATCTCTGGACACACTGTTTTTGCGATACCACACCATCTGGAGGAGATGAAGGGGGTGCTTCTGGATGAGCCGGTGGAACCTTATATCTGAGATGACGGTTTTCTCCGGACGGACCTGATCAGCAGCACTCCGCCAAGAGCTTTGCCCGCCCGTATGTGGTTCTCCGTTGCGTTCTGGAAGAAAATCAGCTATAATGGTGGGGATCTCAGACTGCCCCACGGCGGGTCCGGGAAAATATAAAGGATCAGGAGGTCTCAGGATATGTACACTTTATTGGAACTGCTGGAACAGGACTGCACGCAGTCCCCGGCACAGCTGGCCGCACAGGCAAAGGACGAGCTCAGGCAGCTGGAGGAGAGCGGCGCGATCCTCGGCTATCAGGCCATCATCGACTGGGACCGGGTGAAGCGGGAGAGCGTCACCGCCCTGATCGAGGTGAAGGTGGTACCCCAGAGCCTTGATGGCTTCGACCGCATTGCGGAGCGCATCTACCAGTATGACGAGGTGGAGAGCATGTACCTGATGAGCGGCGCCTTCGACCTGACTGTCATCATCTCGGGACGCACCCTGCGGGAGGTGGCCCAGTTCGTGGGTGAGCGCCTGGCCCCTCTGGAGGGGGTCACCGGCACCGCCACCCACTTCATTTTGAAGAAATACAAGGAAAAACATCTGGTATTCCGCCGCCCGGAGCCACAGGAAAGGGAGTTTGTCTTTTCATGAACTACGATCAGATCATTTCTCAGAAGATCCAGAATATCAAGCCCTCGGGCATCCGCAAGTTTTTTGATATCCTGGAGGAGATGACAGACGCCATCTCCCTGGGCATCGGTGAGCCCGATTTTGTCACCCCCTGGCACATCCGGGACGCAGGCATCTACTCTTTGGAGCGGGGCCACACCAAGTATACCTCCAATGCCGGTATGCTGGAACTGCGGCGGGAGATCGCCAACTATCTCCGCCGCCGCTTTGACCTGGAATACGACTACACCAACCAGATCCTGGTCACTGTGGGCGGCAGCGAGGCCATCGACCTGGCGATTCGGGTCCTGGTGAATCCCGGGGACGAGGTCATCATCCCCGTGCCCTCCTTCGTGTGCTACGGGCCGCTCACTGAGATGGCCGGCGGCGTCCCCGTCTATGTGGAGCTGACGGCGGAGAACGGCTTCCGCCTCACCCCGGAGCAGCTGAAGGCGGCCATCACCCCACGCACCAAGGCCCTCGTGCTCCCCTTCCCCAGCAACCCCACCGGCGGCATCATGGAGCGCCGGGACCTGGAGGCCATCGCCCAGGTGCTGAAGGACAACGACATCATGGTCATCTCCGACGAGATCTATGCCGAGCTTACCTACGGACAGCGCCATGTCTCCCCGGCCAACCTCACCCAGCTGTATGACCGGACCGTGGTGGTCAACGGCTTCTCAAAAAGCCACGCCATGACCGGCTGGCGCATGGGCTACGTC
>OGMN01002502.1_pt1 | contig 10235 bp, 9 predicted proteins | sample 1573211 | NCBI WGS metagenome assembly OGMN01 (sample SAMEA2581876, study PRJEB24529) | metagenome | biome: Human gut stool | place: China | collected 2011
TGAATTAGTTAGTCATAATTACGTAACCACTTTTATGAAGATAAAAGGATCCCCGTTTTCCGATGCGACATCGTGAAGCGGGGATTTGTTTTGTGGCGGATGTGGCGGAGATACCTGCCGGACTGATGAAGTTCCAGCGGCAGGTCAATATGTTTTTCTCCTATGGGGAAACGGGTTTTGCATTCTTTCTTCCGGCAGGCTGTGTGGAAGAAAGGATTATAAAGTGTCTTTAATATCGCTCAGTTCCACCAGCTTGTTCACAATGGCATAGATGGTGAGGCCTGCGGGAGAATGTATCTGCAGCTTGCGTGCAATGTTGCGGCGGTGGGTGATGACGGTATGGATAGACAGATACAGTTTGTCGGCAATCGCCTTGTTGGTCATGCCTTTTACGACGCAGGTAATGATTTCCTTTTCACGTTGGCTGAGCGTTTCCTGTTCGCTGTCCTTCTCATCTTCTTCTTCGGTATGGAGAAGACGGTTGATTTTTGTGGTAATCATTTCGATATCGTCACAGATGGCGATGCTTTCGTCATACTCTTTCAGCGCGTTATTGTCGATGACGGAACATACCAATGCGATGTATTTGATACTGTTTCCGTTATGGTTTGTCTTGAAAGAGGGCAGGTCGAACCAACCGCCGAAAGTAGGGTTTACGATTACAATGTCGGGAGTGTGCAGATGTATAAAGTTCTGCAATGCTTCCGGTGACGACACCTCGATGGGGTGCGCATTCAGATTGGGAATGCGTTTGAGCACTGCCGCAAGACCACTTCGTACAATGACCGAAGTTTCTGCAACAACTATTTTCAGAGAAATATTATTGTTCATCTTTCAGCCTTTTTTCTATTTGCGCTACGGCGGGAACAAACATATAGTCTTCTACCTGGCAATGCGATGCAAGGTCCTGTTCGCAATTGAAGATGTCGAAAAGGACGGCGTTCAGAAGATTGTTGTTCTCTTTTTCCGGATAGTACTTGATGATGATGTTTTTCAGTTCCTTCAGCTTGGTGTCTATCTGGTTGTGCTTGCTGGCGAAAGTGGCGATGTTGTACACATCGGACGGTCTGCCTTGCAGCAGTTGCTCCACGTAAGTGAAGACGGCTTTGTTTTCGTACTCCATGTGGCGGCGCACTTCTTTGGCGTATTCGTCAAAGAACTTAAGGATGAGATAAGCCACATCATTGTCTCTGGAGCAGTCTATGGCTTCTATCAGCTTGCGGCGCATGGCAGGCAGGTTGAAGTCGAGGAAGTAGGCGTGTGCGCGTTTCAGATAATCCATCAGTGCCGGAATCGAGAATGAATCATTGTCCGCACTGTACGAGTATTGCTCCTCGCTGATGAAATTGGCTACGGCGAGGAAGGTGCGGTAGTCTACATGCTGGGCTTCGCAGACATCCTTTACACTCTTGTCTCCGAAGCCGAGCGACAGCCCGAAACGGCTCATCACCATTAATAAGGAGTAATTGTCACAGATGAGGTCGCTCATCTTGTCCGTAGCCCTATATTTATGTTGTTCATTCATTGCAGGTTATTCCTTTCCACTCTATGTTTCGGGCGCAAAGTAACGGCTTTTCTTCGAGAACTGCAATCGCTATTTGTAGGTATTTTGACCGGTGTGATATACTAATCCGGATTGATTTTTTATCTTTGTCGAGATTAACGGTAAAACATCTTTGCTATGAAACGGACTTTATTGGCTTTGATTGCCGCCATTGTATCTTTGGGAAGCGCTGAACCGCTTTCCGCCTGTACTTCTGCCGTAATTTCCGGCAAGGTTACCCCCGACGGACGTCCTTTGTTGTGGAAGAACCGCGATACGGACTTTCCGCAAAACAGCGTGAGATACTTCTCCGGCGGTCGCTATCCTTTTGTAGCCGTTGTGAACAGTGTGGAAGACAATCCGACGGATGTGTGGATAGGTACGAACGCCGCGGGCTTCTCCATTATGAATACGCAATCCTATAATCTGGTCGAGGTGAAACCCGGTGAGGAGCGTGGAGAGGCCAACGGACGGGTAATGCGGCGTGCGTTGGAAGTGTGTGCCACGGTGAAGGATTTCTGCCAATTTCTCGATACGCTGTCCAAGCCCAGCCTGATAGAGGCCAACTTCGGCGTGATTGATGCCAAAGGCGGCGCTGCCATGTTCGAAGTGGATTATTACGAGTATGTGATGTACGATGCCAACAATCCTAAGGATGCGCCTTGCGGATACATTGCACGCACCAACTTCTCTTTTTCCGGCAAGGTGAATGAGGGAGCGGGTTATGTCCGCTTTATGCAGGAAGATAAACTGCTGATGCCGGCCTCTGCTACGGGACAGATTACGCCGCAATGGATATTCAGGGAGCTTTCCCGCTCTTTTGCCAATCCGCTTTTGGGGATTGATTTGAAGAGCGGGGATTTCAATCGTCCTAAGACAACGGGGTGGTTTGTAGACCAGGACTTCATCGCACGCAGCAGTACGGCAAGTTCGGTGGTGGTGCAGGGCGTGAAAGAAGGGGAGCGGCCCGAACTCACTACGATGTGGACAATTCTGGGGTATCCGCCTACCGGAGTGGCAATGCCCGTCTGGGTGAAAGGGGCGGACAAGGCTTTGCCGAGGTTGCTGGTTCGCGACGAAGCAAAGAAGGTTTCTCCTTTGGGCAATTGGTCGGTAATACTGGCAGGGGATGTTTTCTCTTACGGGCAAGGTATGGGCAGCAACCGCTATATGAACTGGGAAAGGCTTTATAATGCCGATGAGAACGGCTATATGCAGTTGCTGGCTCCGGTAGAGGATGAGGTGTTCCGGCGCACCGTACCGATATTGAAAGAGTGGCACAGGAAAGGGGAAGCGGATGTAAGGGCGATGCAGTCGCTCTATAATGAGCTGGATGCGTTCATTGAAGCCGAATATGTGGAATTGTTTGAACTTTAATTACTTATTATTGATTTTATACATGAAACACAAACTGATTATCTGCATTTCCGCTCTTTGTCTGGGGCTTGCCGGAAATGTGCAGGCGCAAAACAAGAAAATGTATCGGAACGGTTGGATCGATTTCAACAAGAACGGGGTGAAGGACATTTATGAAGACCCTTCCCAACCGGTTGAAAAGAGGGTAGCCGACCTGCTCTCCCAAATGTCAGTGGAAGAGAAAACCTGCCAACTGGCAACCCTTTACGGCTACGGACGTGTGTTAAAGGATTCCCTGCCCGTTGCCGGTTGGAAAAACGAAATATGGAAAGACGGCATTGCCAATATCGATGAGATGCTGAATGGCGTGGGAAAGAAGTCTGCGCAGGTTCCCGGTTTATTGTACCCTTTCAGCAATCATGCCGAGGCCGTCAATACCGTGCAGCGCTGGTTTGTGGAGGAAACCCGTTTGGGGATTCCCGTTGATTTCACGAATGAGGGGATTCACGGACTGAACCACACCAAAGCCACTCCGTTGCCTGCTCCTATTGCCATCGGAAGCACCTGGAACAAAGAGCTTGTCCGCCGTGCCGGTGTTATAGCCGGACAAGAGGCGAAAGCGTTGGGATACACCAATGTGTATGCTCCCATACTGGATATCGTACGCGACCCGCGTTGGGGACGTACATTGGAGTGTTATGGAGAAGAACCCTATCTGATAGCGGCTTTGGGAACGGAAATGGTGAACGGCATCCAGTCGCAGGGAGTAGCCGCCACTTTGAAGCACTATGCAGTTTACAGTGTGCCCAAAGGCGGGCGTGACGGGAATTGCCGTACCGACCCGCATGTGGCTCCGCGCGAGTTGCACGAACTGTTTCTTTATCCTTTTAAGAAGGTCATTCAGAACTCGCATCCTATGGGAGTGATGAGCAGTTATAACGATTGGGACGGTGTGCCCGTGTCCGCCAGCTACTATTTCCTGACGGAATTGCTGCGCGAGGAGTATGGCTTCGACGGCTATGTGGTGAGCGACAGCGAGGCTGTGGAGTTTGTGGAGTCCAAGCATCATGTGGCGGATACCTATGATGAGGCTGTGCGCCAGGTTTTGGAAGCCGGCTTGAATGTGCGTACCCACTTTACTCCGCCTTCCGATTTTATTCTGCCCGTCCGCCGGTTGCTGGAAGAGAAGAAGATTTCAATGGCTGTGATAGACAAGCGTGTGTCGGAAGTGCTGCGGGTGAAATTCCGCTTGGGACTGTTCGACCAACCTTATGTAGCCGATACGAAAGCCGCCGACAGAGTAGGCGGGGCAGACCGGAATATGGATTTTGTGAAGCAGATGCAGCAACAGGCACTTGTGCTTCTGAAGAACGAGAATAATATCCTTCCGCTGGATAAACGGCAGATAAAGAAGGTTCTGGTGACCGGTCCGTTGGCTGATGAGGATAACTTTATGACCAGCCGTTACGGTCCTAACGGATTGGAGACGGTTACCGTGCTTGCCGGTTTGCGTAATTATCTGAAAGGCATTGCCGAAGTGGATTATGCCAAAGGCTGTGATATTGTGGATGCAGGTTGGCCTGCCACGGAGATATTGCCTGCGCCCATGAGCGAACAGGAAAAACAAGGCATTGCCGAAGCCGTAGTGAAAGCTGGTGAAAGTGATGTCATTATTGCCGTGCTTGGCGAGGATGAGTATCGCACGGGAGAGAGCCGTTCGCGTACTTCGCTCGACTTGCCGGGACGCCAGCAGCAATTACTTGAGGCATTGCATGCAACGGGAAAGCCGGTGATACTGGTGCTGATAAACGGGCAGCCGCTCACCGTCAATTGGGCAAATGCTTATATCCCAGCCATCTTGGAGTCGTGGTTTCCCGGTTGTCAGGGGGGAACGGTGATTGCGGAGACTCTGTTTGGCGAGCATAATCCGGGCGGCAAGCTGACAGTGACTTTCCCTAAGAGCGTAGGACAGATAGAGCTGAACTTCCCTTTCAAACCCGGTTCGCATGGCGCTCAACCGCATTCCGGTCCAAACGGTTCGGGCGCAACACGCGTCATCGGCGAACTGTATCCGTTCGGTTTCGGTCTGAGCTATACGACTTTTGCTTACTCCGATTTGGAAGTCTCTCCGTTGCAACAGCATACGCAGGGCGAATATACGATTAAAGTCAACGTTACGAATACTGGAAAACGTGCGGGTGACGAGGTGGTGCAGTTGTATGTACGCGATAAGGTGAGCAGTGTCATTACCTACGATTCGCAGTTGCGCGGTTTTGAGAGGGTATCCTTGCAACCGGGTGAAACCAGGCAGGTCACTTTCTCCTTGAAGCCGGAAGACTTGCAGATTCTGGACCGCAATATGAACTGGACAGTGGAGCCGGGCGAGTTTGAGGTTATGATAGGCGCATCCAGCCAGGACATAAGGCTGAAAAAGACAATAACGGCTTTGCCTTGACGATAGCCGGATTGTAAAGTACGGGAAAGGTTTTAGGGACTGTGCCGGTTGCGGGCAGACTTATGATAGTTGGGAACGGAGATATGCAAGTATCTCCGTTTCTTGTTCCGGATGGAACCAGCGTATCTCTTCGTCCCGCTTGAACCACGTCATCTGCTTACGGGAGTAGATGCGTGAATTCTGCTGGATTTTCTCAATGGCAAAAGGCAGTGTCCATTCACCGTCCAGATAGTTGAAGATTTCCTTGTAGCCTACGGTGTTCAGCGAATTGAGTGCACGGTGAGGGTAGACACTGCGGGCTTCCTCTACCAGTCCGTCCGTTATCATCTGTTCTACGCGTTGGTTGATACGGGCATATAATTCTTCACGGTCACGGGTGAGTCCTATTTTGATGATGCGGAAAGGCCGCTCTTTCTTTTGCTGTGTGCGGAAAGAGGTGTAGGTCTTGCCTGTCATATAACAGATTTCCAGTGCGTGGATTACCCGTTTGTGGTTCTTCAGGTCTACGATTTTGTAATATTCCGGGTCCAGCAGTTTCAGTTCGGCACAGAGGTGCTCCAAACCTTCCGTTTCGTATTTGTGCAGCATAAGCCGGCGGGTTTCGGCATCTACGGTAGGAATGTCGTCAATGCCTTTGCATACGGCATCTACGTACATCATGGAGCCGCCGGTCAGGAGTACGACCTCGTGCCGGGTATAGAGTTGCTCAAGAAGTTGCAGTACTTCGGCTTCATATTGGGCGGCACTGTAATAGTCGGTCAGTTGCAGTGTGCCTACAAAGTAATGCCGTACCCGTTGCAGTTGTTCCGGGGTAGGGGCGGCCGTACCGATTTTCAAATCGGCATAAAGCTGTCGTGAATCGGCGGAAATGATACATGTTCCGAAGTGTTCCGCCAGTCGGAGACTGAGTTCTGTCTTTCCTACTCCCGTGGGGCCTATAAGTACTATCAATGTTTTCATGAGATTGCAACAAAATAATTCGGGCGAAAAACAATTGCATCCTTTGAAACGAATGTATCCTCAAGGGAAGTCTCGTTGTCATTGGAGCAGGTGCTATTCGCCCGAACCGGTTTATCAGAATTTGTCGTCTTCGTAAGCAATACCTGCGGCTCCATCGTCCAAACCGCCGAATCCTTCTTTATCGAAGTCTTCCATGTCGAAGTCCTGGTCGCCGTAGAAACTTTCGTCCAAGTCGAGCGAGCCGCTGGCAGCAGCCATTTCTTCAAAGTCAACGGTCTGCTTGGGAGCCTCTCCGGCTTTCTTGGTGCATTTTGCTCCGGTCATATTCTTGCCGGTGATGATTTCGGAGAGTTCGATGAAGAAACAACGTTCTGTCATGTAGTCGAACACGTACAGGAGTTTCTGCTTTTCGTCCTCTACCAATTCGCTGACCTGGGTGTCTTTCATCACCCAACTGTCTATTTCCGGATTGTCGTCCATTTCTTCGAGGGTAACTTCTTTTTCCTTTTCCCAATCATCGTCGCAGATGAAGAAAGAGGTCATCTGGTCGTCGGTATAACCTACTGATTTCACGATAGCTTCGTGAAAATCATAGAACGTGGCTTCCGGGTCAATCTGTATTTCTCTGATGAAGTCGTCCGCTTCGTCGGAGATGAGGGTAAATCTATATATCATATTATTAACTTTTTATTTGCTTGCAGGAATAATGCCGCGAGCCGATTCGCGTATAAAGTTTACAATATAGCTGATTTCTGGGGTCATTTCCATTTCATTCTCAATCTTTTTCAAAGCTTCCGTATTGTTCAGTCCGCTTTGATAGATAATGCGGTAGGCGTTGTGAATGGCCTCGATGGTTTCGTTGGAGAAACCGCGACGGCGCAGTCCCACGATGTTGATGCCTGCATAGCAGATGGGTTCCCGTCCGGCTATGATGTACGGCGGTATGTCTTTGCTGAAGCGGCATCCGCCCTGTATCATGCCGAATCCGCCTACGTGGCAGAACTGGTGCATCAGTACGTTGGCGCTGATGATGGAATTGTCGTCTATGACAATCTCGCCTGCCATTTTTGTGGAATTGCCGATGATGCAACCGTTGCCGATAAAGGCATCGTGTGCAACATGTACACCTTCCATCAGCAGGTTATTGCTGCCAACGATTGTCTTTCCTTTGGCAGCCGTACCCCGGTTGATTGTCACGTTCTCGCGGATGGTATTATTATTGCCTATCTCGGCGGTAGTCTCTTCTCCCCGGAATTTCAGGTCTTGCGGGATAGCACCGATTACAGCTCCGGGAAAGATTGTATTCCCGTTGCCGATGCGTGAACCGTACAGAATGTTGGCATTCGCCATAATCTTATTGTTATCGCCGATTACCACATTCTTGTCGATGAAAACAAAAGGAGCAATCTCTACGTTTTCCCCGATTTTCGCTTCGGGATGAATATACGCTAAGGGACTTATCATAATTAATTTACTTGTTTTTTACTATTTGAGCCATAAATTCAGCCTCACACACTACCTTTTCGCCTACAAATACATAGCCTTTCATAGTAGAGATACCCCGGCGGATAGGAGCCAGCAGTTCGACACGGAAAATCAAAGTATCTCCCGGCACTACTTTCTGGCGGAACTTGACGCCGTCTATCTTCATAAAGTAGGTGGAATAGCGTTCGGGTTCGTCTACGGAGTTCAGAACAAGTAAACCGCCTGTCTGCGCCATGGCCTCTACCTGCAATACGCCCGGCATGACGGGTTCTTGCGGGAAGTGTCCCTGGAAGAAAGGTTCGTTGGCTGTTACGTTCTTGACACCTACGATGTAGTTGGCACCTATCTCAATTACTTTATCTACCAGTTGGAACGGATAGCGGTGCGGCAACAGTTCACGGATGCGGTTTACATCCATAATGGGTTCGCGGTTGCAGTCGTAAGTAGGGGCCTGTATTTCGTGCAGACGGATTTCCTTACGCATCTGGCGGGCAAACTTGTTGTTGATGGTATGTCCCGGACGTGTGGCAATGATACGTCCCTTGATGGGCTTGCCAATCAGAGCCAGGTCGCCGATAACGTCCAGCAGTTTGTGGCGGGCGCATTCGTTGGGCCATACCAGCGGTTTGTGGTTGATGTAACCCAACTGTTTGGCGTCCATGTGAGGCACGCCCATTACATCGGCAAGCTTGTCATAGGCATCCTGCGGCATTTCACGTTCGTAGATAACAATGGCGTTGTCCAGGTCGCCGCCTTTGATAAGTCCGGCTTGCAACAGCGGTTCTATCTCGCGTACAAACACGAAAGTGCGGCTGGCTGCTACTTCATCCTTGAACTTTGCCATATCTTCCAATGTGGCAAACTGGTTGGGGATGATGGTCGAGTCGTAAGATACCAGTACGTTCAGACTGAAGTTTTCATCGGGCAATACGATGATGGATGAGCCGGTGGCATCGTCACGGAATTCAATCTTGGATTTGATGATATAGAAATCCTTTACGGCACTTTGTTCTACCGTACCTACACGTTCTATTTCGTTGACATAATATTGGGCACTTCCATCCAGGATAGGAAATTCCGGACCGTTCACCTGAATGAGGCAGTTGTCTATGCCCAACGCGTAAAGTGCAGCCATGCCGTGCTCTACGGTACTTATCTTAACCCCGTTTTTGGAAAGCACGGTGCCGCGTGTCGTTTCGGTCACGTTATCGGCAACAGCGTCAATGATAGGCTGACCTTCCAGGTCGGTACGCTGAATCTTATATCCGTGATTGTCCGGAGCAGGGTTGAAAGTAACGGTCAGATCAAGTCCAGTGTGAAGACCTTTCCCACTGAGTGAAAAGCTGTCTTTCAGAGTCTTTTGTTTCAACATTGGTTACTTATTTAATTGTTTTTTTAATTCATCGAGTTCTTTGCGGAGCGCATTCAACTCAAAGTACATATCCGGCAGCTTGCGGAATACGGACTGTGACTTGAAGTAGGGCTTCACTTCCATAGGCGGCGTACCTATTAATACACTGCCTTCTTTAATACTGCTGGGAACACCGGATTGTGCGCCAAGGTTCACTTTGTTTCCGATGTGGATGTGTCCGGCTATACCCACCTGACCGCCAAACATACACCATTCGCCTACTTTGGTGGAACCGGCTATGCCCACTTGGGCCGCCATTACCGTATGCGAACCTATTTCATCATTATGTGCCACCTGCACCAGATTATCCAGTTTTACACCGCTGTGAACGATAGTCGCTCCCATCGTGGCACGGTCTACACACGTATTGGCGCCAATTTCCACATTATCTTCCAATAGGGTGATTCCGATTTGGGGAATCTTTTCATACCCTTCGGGAGTGGGGGCGAAACCGAAACCGTCTGCACCGATTACACAGCCGGCATGCAGGATGCAGCGGTTGCCTACGCGACAGTCGTGGTAGATTGTCGCATTTGCGTAAATAATGCAATCACTGCCTACTTTAGCACCGCTTCCGATAGTGGCATGCGAATGAATTACCGTATTGTCGCCCACTTCTGCATGGTCTCCTACATAAGCAAAAGGCGCAATGTAAACATCTTTGCCTATTTTGGCAGTTTCGGCAACGTATGCGCGCGGGTCGATGCCGGTGCGTTTCGGTTTGCTCTGTTCATACAGGTTTAATAACTTGGCAAGGCTTTCGTAGGCATTGTCTACCTTAATCATGGTAGCTTTTACTTCCTGTTCGGGAGTGAAATCCTTATTAACCAAAACAATACTCGATTGGGTTTCATACAGATAAGGTATGTATTTAGGGTTGGATAAGAAAGAGATTGCCCCCGGTATTCCTTCTTCAATTTTGGCGAAGGTATGCACGGTTGCATTCTCGTCTCCTACGATTTCTCCTTGTATAAATGTTGCAATTTGTTTAGCAGAGAACTCCATGTTTTATTGTTGTTAGATGG
>OGMN01002505.1_pt1 | contig 10222 bp, 7 predicted proteins | sample 1573211 | NCBI WGS metagenome assembly OGMN01 (sample SAMEA2581876, study PRJEB24529) | metagenome | biome: Human gut stool | place: China | collected 2011
AATTGAATCGGAACGGTGAGGCTCCGATAATGATGAGAATTACAGTGAATGGAGTTCGGGTTGATGCTTCAGTGAAGAAAACAATTCTTCCGGGATTCTGTGTGGAAATAAATGGATGGATAAAAACATTTAAAGGCAGGGAATTTTTGCTACAGCAAGAAAATATATATAGAAGCTCCTTAACAAGCTCAAGTATATGAGTGATGTTGAGATTATGATCCTGTTTTACTTCAGACTGCTTAAAGCATTATCACAAGGAATATTTCTGTAAACATTTGAAGTACTTTTTCTCGTGACAGGTATCCTATGACCGTTTTGTAGAACAGTGGAAGGAAGCACTGTTTCCTCTGACCCATTTTCATCAAGATTTTAAATTTTGTCAAACTCATATTATATATAAAAAATATTCTTTTTTTATGTCACTTTGTCATTGTTTTATTGAGGTAATTGGGGAGAAGGGTAGAGCTTGATGATCTGATTGAACTTTTGAATATAACTATGCCATATTTATTATACTTCCTTGTTGTTTCCTAAAAAAAATTGTAAATTTACCTCGACACTAACGTGATGAGGTCTCGATAGCTACATGTCGGGATATTTTTGTTAAGAGTCTGGCAAGAAAGAGTGAAACGATAAAACGGATACATAGTATGGCTATTAAATTTGACTTGTTTGAGAATCTGGTAAAGGACGGAATTGTTGCTTCAAAGTTGCATGTAAAATGATTATAAAGTATGGGGTAACTATCCGCTAAATTCGGGAAGTGATACACAAAAATGTACTGTGGCCCTGGTGGATGTGATTGCTGTCATTACAGCCCTGAACGATGAACTTTATGAGAACCTGAGCAACGGGTATGCCGTACACTTGGACGGCTCGGCTATTTCATCTGAGTCTGAAGTGTGTCGGACATAAGCCCAAATAGGTGAAAGATGATGATGTACAGGTGAGCAGCATCAAGTTCATATCCGACAAGGACTTGATTGAACGTTTTCAGACTATGTATCTGAAGTGCAAAGTGGATGAGGAAGAGGTGAAGTAGAAATTATCGGAGTGTGCCAAGACTTATTCTTTCTTGTAACGTAGTGTTTTTTTAGGAGCATTGGGTTTAATTCATTGAAGTTAATGTGGGTGATTCGTGAATTGGTGAAGGAAGGGATATTAAAGAATGGGAGACGAAGTGTCCCGGTATATGTGGAAAATTGTTTAGAAAAGTAAGATAAACAGATGGAACGAGTGAAATTTATCGTATTTTAAAACTGGATAAATACATGACTATGGATATAATAGATAAAAGAATATATTCTTGTAATGAAGCAATCTGTAAAAACATAGAGTCATTGCAGGCTAATGAACGAGGTTTGTTGTCTCAGAACATTTTATCGCAATTGCGTAATTTTTTGGAATGTGTTTTTTTGAAGATTTATGTGGCTTCAGGCAATTCATTGATAGAAAATGAGTATCAGAACATAAAAAATGCTATTAAGTTTATTAATACTCTTCAGGGGAAGTATCGTTTCTTGAATCAATTCCATAAATTATTGCAAATATCGGTCTCTCATTATACATTGGATCCGGATAGTTCAGAGAGGTTGATGCTTAAATATTATGAATATCTGTTGCGCATAAAGACTTTTATGAAGGATAACTATGGAATAGAATTGCTGGAAAATCTTCATAAGTTCCCGTTGAATACTGATACTGCATTTACTCAATATTATGAAGCTATAGAGAAAGTACTTGAAAATAAGGCTGTCATAGCTCGGAAAACAATTCAGCATGGGCGGTTCTATATTGAAAAGTTACATCCTGTAATTGTTAATGATGTGATTTTTTATGAAGTGACTTTTATCCCAGCGCATGATAAATCTAGTAAATTTGACAGGATAATTGCCTTCACGAAACAGGAAATATCTTCGTATTATGCGGTGGAATTGCATTTGGCAGAGTTTGATATTCAAGTGTTGGAATGTAGGATGCCGATTGTGGTGATTGTAGATTGGAGTGTATCTATAAGGGCTTGTGAGTTTAGGAATTTTGCAAAGATTTTTGGATTTTCACAAGAATATGGAGAACTTAAAGAATATTCTAATTTAATGAAGCTCTTGACTCAATCCAGAATGAATCTTGTTGATTTGATGGATGCTTCAGATATATTTTATGCAAAATGCATAAAATATATACGGGAAGGAACTAGAAATAATCTTATATCCAGTCTTTTAACGACTTGCCGGAGTCTTATTTCTAATGGTGGGGCAGGAACAAATGTACTTCGTTATTTGCTTTATCATTTGAATAATAAGATAATTAAGCGACAATTATCTGTAAATCAATGTACTGAACTTTCTAATTTGTATTTAAGGTATCAGTGTATTCCTTTTGATAAGATTCCATTTAATTTTTCGTTGGTAAATCATAATCCTTCAATTTCCGATTTGTTCTATTGTATAGACTACTCCAGTCGCAAACATGAATTGTTTGCTCGATTTATAAAAAACAATACAGAGCGTAACGGAGCATTGTATACTCCTGCAAATGAAGTGCAGCACTTCGAGGAGCCGGAGATTTTGGCAGAAAGGTATAATGACGTGTTATATAAAAAACATCAGCATTTGCGTATTGAGTCTTATAAAGAACATTTTTATATCAAAGAATATGAAGACCATGTTCGAAACATAATCTCGAATCTGTTGAAGCATGCAGAGAATGGGATTAGAAACTATGTCAATTCAGTGGAATCCTGGATAAGAACTCCAGAGATTAACATAGATAGTGAAGAAAAGAAAGAGGCAATAAAGACTTTGTTCAAAGATTCTAAAGTTGCTCTTATTTACGGTCCGGCTGGTACGGGAAAATCTATGATGATAAATTATATTTCCTTATTTTTTAAAGATAAACATAAAATTTTTTTAGCGAACACAAATCCTGCAGTAGAAAATCTTCGTCGTAAAGTGACGGCTGACAATGCGGATTTTATGACAATTACAAAATATCTTTCGGCTAGCAGTTCTAATTTGGAATGCGATATTTTATGTGTAGATGAATGTAGTACTGTAAGTAACAGGGATATGGTAAAGGTGCTAGAAAAATCAAGTTTTCAGCTTCTATTGTTAGTTGGGGATGTATACCAAATTGAATCAATATTATTTGGTAATTGGTTTAGTATTGCCCATTTTATTATGCCTAAAAGTGCAGTAGTTGAACTGACTTCTACATATCGTACGACTGATCATGGTTTGAAAGAAGTTTGGGATAAGGTACGGCGGATTACGGATGACAGGTTAGAATTCATTACTAAGTATGGATTTTCATCAGCTTTGGATGATTCCATATTCTCAAAAAGTATGGACGATGAGATTATTCTTTGCTTGAATTATGACGGTTTGTATGGAATTAACAACATGAATAAGTTTTTACAAAGCAATAATCCCAATCCTTCTGTGAGAATCGGAGTACAGACTTACAAGGTAGGGGATCCGGTTTTGTTTAATGAATCAAACAGGTTTGCTCCCTTGATTTACAATAATCTGAAAGGAAAGATTTTAGCTATAGAGGAAAAAGAAGACTGTGTGTATTTCACGATAGAAATATATCTGGTTGTCAATGAACTAGATGTCTTAGGGTTAGATTTAGTGCTGTTGGATTCTGTAGCTGAAAATACTTCTGTTATCTGTTTTAAGGTAGAACTTCAAAATGACGGAGATGAAGATGATGATGATTTGGGTTCCATTGTTCCGTTTCAGATAGCCTATGCTGTTTCTATTCATAAGGCTCAGGGATTAGAATATGATTCCGTGAAAGTAGTAATTACAAACGAAATTGAGGAAATGGTAAGTCACAACATTTTCTATACGGCTATTACAAGAGCTAAAGAGAAATTAAAAATATATTGGAGTCCTGAAACGGAAAAACGTGTTCTGGAAAATATGAAAGTGCAGTTTAACGATAAAGACTATAGGCTTTTTAAAGAAAAATTTAAGTCGGAACTTAATTTAACATGAGTTCGATATAAAATTAAAAGATAGTAAGAAACAATAGACTATAATATGACAATGAATTGTCAATGAAATTACTGGACGAACGGCATTTGGAGTATTCTATCTGTGCGATGTTTCTTAGTTCGTCATTGATTGTTTTAATCAAGGCTATTTTTCTAAGTAAAATTTTGTTGGCAATGCTTATCAGGGGATTTCTAATTTTCGGTGTACTATTCGGTGTATCTGATTGTTTTTAATACCAGTACGCTTATTGATTTTTTTGAACAGTTCGTGGGTTTTGAGTTCGGCACGCGATCCACTGGCTGGATACATCAATCCGCAATTGTTGGCATGTCAAACTTATTCGGGTGTGACGCTTGCTCACGAATTGGGACATTATTTCGGCTTGCGTCATGTGTTGGGTTACAATCCTTTGATCCCTGGCCCAAAACAGACACTTAGCTGCTTGAGCCGTTCGGTAAAAGGTCTTATAGATTTGCCGCATGAGATTGCAATATGCGGTCTGGACGGTACTTATAGCCAAAAAATTAAAGATTGATTCAAATCAGTATCAGTTCTTAAGAAGTAAATACATTAATTCTCTCTTAAAGTAGCCGGTGGGAGTGCCGACAAATACCGTCATCTGCTTGATAGAAAGTCAATGGTAGTTTTTTTAATATTGAAATTAATGTATCAATTTTTTTATTTTTCAGACTTATAGCTATCCTGTAATCCAGTACTGAATATTTCTCGTAAGGCGATACGCAATCCGTTTGTAAATGATTCTTTGATATATAAAGAATTTGTGGGGCAGTTTTTGGCACATAATTGGCATTGAATGCAGTTTTCTCCATGTACGGGCAGTATGGCATCTTTCTTTTGAAAAACATTCATGGGGCAGACATTGATGCATTTGCTGCATTGTATGCAGGAGCTGATATTAAGAAATACTACTTTGTTGTTTGCTATCTTGTTTTGTTCTTTTTGAAATAAGACAATGCCTTGTTTGCTTTCTGTTGCAGTTGAAGAGGTGATGACGGACGAAAGAGGGTGCAGTTTGCATTGCAGTTTTTCAGCAAACAGCCGGGCTTTGAATAAATCATTCGTGTTAGGTCTGTTTTTATTATAGCCGTTTATCAAGACCCAAGGACCTGTTCGGTCAAAGCCCACACAGGAGAACTCATCAACAAGATTGGCTTTCTTCTGTTTTATGATATTTTTCAGTGTTCTGTGGTAATTGCCCAAAAACGGACGACAGCGGGTGGAAAATATGAATATGTTTTTTCCTTGTAAAGGCAATGCTGAAACGAACCGTTGCAATCGGATGGCATGTTGACCAAAATGTATTGCTGAACCGATTCCTATTAAATCGTACTGTGATAAATCAAAATCGGATATTTTAGTTTCTATTGCTATCAAGTCGGCAGAAAGAGTTGCTGCTATGCTTTCGGCAATTTTTAATGTATTTCCGTTATAGGTGGATGAATAGAATATGACTGTTTTCATTTGATTTTTGATATTAAGAATGTATCAATGTAATCAGAGATAATATTTTTCAGTTCCTCCCATGCTTCCGGCTGGCTAAAATCTATTCCATTGAACATATTATATTGCCGGGTAAATAATATGATATAGTTAATCGCGGCTATGATAACAGTAATATAAAAATTGCAATTATGGCAAGTCTTTCCTAATCTCTTTTCTAACTCCAACTGTAACTTATGACCGTTCTTCTCCCGCTCTGCCTGTATTGTCCGAAATGATGATTTTCCTGATAATTCCCATACATACAATTCTTGCATAAGATGACTATCTTTCAGATATTCCAATTGCTTTAATAGTATTGTTTTTATTATATCCTTAAGATTAGCGTTTGTAACCTGTGCTATCTGACCGGCAAACTCGGAATAGGCAAATGAATAAAAATCATATTGCTTCGCCCAGGCTGCCAATAGCCCGTCTAAACCACCAAAATAACGGTATATCAAAACTTTATCACATTGTGCTTTCTTTGCAATACGGTTAATACCTATTTGGGTAAAACCTTCTTCTTCAATTATTTTGCTGACTGCTTCAAGCAATCGCTTTTCCGTTTCTTTTAATTTCATAATTTATATTTGTCACTATTTGGTGACAAATATAAGTAACCATGTGGTGACATCAAAGAAATACGCTTTTTATTTTCATTATTGGCCGTTATCTGTTGATATAAGAGTTTGTGGAAAAGTCTGTTTTTATAGGTATCCAGCTATCTACTAAGGCCTGATGTTCTTTCATCCATTGGCGGACGGCATAGGTTTCCGTTTTGTGTGTTTTTTCTATAGTGGCCATCAGCGAGCTGATTTGCTGGTCGTCTAGTCGGATATTTCGTAAAAGTTCGGCAACAAACGGATATTTTTCACTAAAATCTTTCCAGACTACAGTATGGATGGATTCAGCTTTTCCATATATCTGTTTGGGGTCATTGAGTATTTTCAGCTTATAGCGTCCGAACATCCAGTGTGGAGTCCAGCCGGTCACTACTATCCATTCTTTTTTTCGGATTGCTTTATCTAATGATGTGGTCATGGCAGGGGCGCTTGCGGTCATCAGTTTATAGTCCAAACCATATTCGTTTAATGCTTTTTCGGTTGTTTTCATGATTCCGGCTCCTGCATCAATACCGATGATTTGACTGGAGAACTTATCTTTATGTCCGTTTAATTCTTCAATGGATTGAATGGTGACATATTCTGGTACTACCAGACCGATGCGTGCATTATCGTATACATTGCCGATGACTTCCAATTTGTCTCCGTATTGCTCCATATAATCATGCATGGTTACCGGTAGCCATACATCCATGAATACATCCGCTTTTTTGCGCGATAAAGATGCGAAGATAGGAGCTAAATCAGCATTCAGCATCCGTACATCGTAGCCATGTTCTTCCAATATCACTTTTATCAGATAAGACATTGCGATGCCTTCTGACCAGTTGGCATAGGCTATGCTGATTTTCTTATTGTCATTGAGGTTACCGCAAGCTGTCGGCAGCAAGGCTGCCAACAACAGTACGGCTATTATTTTCAGTCTGTTCATATCGTTTATTTCTTTTCAGTTCTATAATTTTTTCTTTTTGCCTTGTGCCATCCCCTGGGTGATACGGTCCAACACAATAGCTAATATAACGACGGCTATACCGCCTTCAAATCCAAGTCCTATTTTCATTTGGGTAATTCCTTTCAATACAATTTCTCCCAAGCCGCCGGCGGAAATCATAGCGGCAATCACCACCATGGACAGAGACATCATGATAGTCTGGTTTATTCCTGTCATTATAGTGGGCAGCGCCAGGGGTAGCTGTACCTTGTAGAGTAACTGCCAGGGAGTGGCACCGAAAGAGCGGGAAGCTTCTACCACGTTTTTCGGAACTTGGCGGATGCCGAGCCCGGTTAGCCGCACTACAGGCGGCATAGCGAAGATAACGGTTGCAAATGCGCCCGGTACGGTACCCAAACCAAAGAATAGTACCGCCGGAATCAGGTATACAAAAGCGGGCATGGTTTGCATGAAGTCCAGTATGGGACGCATGATTTTATTACACCGATTGCTGTTGGCAGTCCAGATGCCTAATGGTACGCCCAGCAGCAGTGCGAGACAAGTGGATGACAATACGAGAGCCAATGTCTGCATGGTTTCTTCCCAAAAGCCCATTCCGTAAATAAGCAATAGGCCCAAAATGGTAAATACGGCTGTTCCTTTGCCCGACTTTATCCAGGCAAGAACTGTCAAAGCGATGATGGTAATGTAAAAGGGGATGCCGTACAGTACGTGTTGGAAACTGTCTATAAAACCACCGATACCTATGCTCAGAGTGTCGAAGAATGTAGCGAAATGGTTGGTGAGCCAGTTGATGGCTGTTTCTATATATTGTCCTATGTTTATCATAATTCTATTGCGTTTTGAATGATTTCATTAATTTCTTCCTTGTTTTTTCCGGTCACTTCGATGATGAGTGACGACAATGGAACTACTCCCTGAAATTCCCGGTTCTCGTTTACTACCCAGATAGGAGAATTAGTGCGGGTCATAAGCGGCAGGATGTCCTCGAGTATGGTATCGCTCAGTACAGAGTGTACTTCGTGACGTACAACGGTGTCTATCGAACGGATTTGTTCTTTTCGCAGCTTTAGCAGGTCGTTTAGTCTGACCTCTCCAATCAGTATATTGCCGACATCTACCACCGGAAGGACAGTGAGGTTACGTTCTCGCATTTTACGGATCAATACCTCGGGACCTTCTTTCTTCAGTCTCGCCACAAGCGGCTTGTCTGCCATAATGGAACTGGCGGTGATTATTTTGGAGCGGTCTACATTTTCTACGAAACGTTCTACGTAGGCATTGGCAGGTTCGGTCAATATTTCTTCGGAAGTACCTGTCTGTACAATTTCACCGTCTTTCATGATGGCGATGCGGTCGCCCAGCTTGATGGCTTCGTTCAGGTCGTGAGTAATAAAAACAATTGTCTTTTTCATTTTCGACTGTAGGGTCAGTAATTCATCTTGCATCTGTACACGTATCAGTGGATCAAGGGCGGAGAAAGCTTCGTCCATAAGCAGCACTTCCGGGTTGTTGGCAAGGGCGCGTGCCAAGCCGACACGTTGCTGCATGCCGCCGGAGAGCTGCCCTACCATTTGGTTTTCATATCCTTTCAGTCCAACTTGCTGCATGCACTCCATAGCTTTCTTTTCACGTTTTTCTTTTTCTACTCCTTGCAGTTCCAATCCGAAAGCAATGTTGTGCAAAACGGAGCGGTGGGGTAGTAAGCCGAAGTGCTGAAATACCATGGCAAGTTCCTTTCTGCGTATTTGCAGCAGTTGTTGCTTTGAAGCCTTCGAAATATCAGTATCGTTGATTATTATTTCTCCTGAAGTGGGACGTATCAGTCGGTTGATGCAGCGCAGCAAGGTCGACTTTCCACTGCCGGAGAGTCCCATTATTACGAATATTTCGCCTTCGTTGATGGATAGATTGGCATCTTTTACGGCAACGGTACATCCGGTTACCTTTAATATTTCCTCTTTAGTTTTGCCTTCTTTCAGCATTTTCTCTGCTTTATGCTTTTCTTTTCCAAAGATTAGATATAGGTTTCTAATTTCGATTTTACTCATAATAATATTGTTTTATTTTAATATAGTTTCTGGTTCACATTTTATTTTCACACCGGACGGGTTTATTTAACTCGGATTGTTTCGGGACGGGACGAGTAAATATGGAATTAAAATGAGGGATTTGTCGTTTTACTGTTACATAAACGGATTGTCGTTTTGTTTTGTTCAAGGAGATATAAAAAACGTCTCATTTTTGTAAGCAATATGGAAGTAATAGAATTTATAGATAGTCTTTTTTTAGGAAAGCTACTTGGATTTGGCTTAATTTTGTATGCGTTCGACAGATTATTTATACCAAATATTTGGTGGTTTCGAAAACTTCCTTTACTTTTGCGCCCCGAAAAGGAGAGGTGCTCGAGTGGTTGAAGAGGCACGCCTGGAAAGCGTGTATACCCCAAAAGGGTATCCGGGGTTCGAATCCCCGTCTCTCCGCTGGAAAGAATTGCAAAACAAAGAAAATCCCTGTAAATTAATACTTTACAGGCTCTCTTTTTTGGGCACATAGCAAAATAAGCATAAAAAAAAGGGCTCAGTAGCTTTTTAGTGGGGATACGCATATAGCATTAGCAATGTGGAATAGAAAGAACTTCTTGTCAGCTACACCGCTAAGGTTTGCTCTGAACAATTTGATTTTGGCATTGAAAGATTCTGCCTTCGCATTTGAAGAACGGTGGTTGTAGAAATTGAGTATTTCATCATAGTGTTCATAAAAAGTAGCAGCAATGACGTTCAATGAATACATCCCTGCATCTTCTATATACCACCGTGCCATAGCCAGACGTGCAGCATCCTTTATGGTATTCTTTGAGAATATCATCCGCAGGGAATGGCACAAACCATATGCTTTCTTGATATCAGGATATTCTTCAAATAGGATGGCTGCTCTTTGTTTCTGTCTTTCTGTCCATTTATCGGCTGACTTGAAAAGCAAATACCGAGAACGTATAAGCAATTCCCTACGAGTATCACCATTGGAATATCGGTATGGGACATAATCTTTGTTGTTCTGTTTTGCTTCCTCCATTTCCTCGTTGGCTTGCTGTATGGCATCCCAACGGTGTTTGATGCGTAATTCCTGCACGGCATCACAAG
>OGMN01002511.1_pt1 | contig 10202 bp, 6 predicted proteins | sample 1573211 | NCBI WGS metagenome assembly OGMN01 (sample SAMEA2581876, study PRJEB24529) | metagenome | biome: Human gut stool | place: China | collected 2011
CATTATAGGTCTGTGCCCCCTGCAATGATACCACCTGGGCGCGGAGTTCACTGACGGACTGCACCAAAAGCGGAATCATCTCCGTGTAGTTGATGCAAAGGTCTCCTTCCTGACTTTCATAGACCAAGTCCGGATAGACTTCTTTCAGCACCTCGGCATCCAGTCCGTAATGTGTTTTCTCCAATGCCTGCACGTCTGTCACGGAACGGGGAGCGGCAGCCACCGTATCGCCCGACGTCGCAAAAGCCTGTGCCGCCTGTGGTTCGGACAGGTTATACTGCACAGCGGTCAACTGAGAAAGTTTTTCAACCACAGACATGCTGTTCATTGCATCGCTTTCCGCCGACAGGGGCATCACTGCCGAACGCCCCATCAAGGCGGAACGGGAAGCCGAGGGTGTCAGTACTGTACCGTAAATATTTCCCGTGGTACGGATGTCGCCCATAAAATAACCGACATAGCGGCCGGGTACGTTTATATCTACATTGTCTAATGTCCCGACTATGGCCGCCCCTCTTTGGTTGCCTCTCAAATTACCGTGTACGGCATAATTGTAACCGTCGGAGGAATTCCCCGCTTCGCCTTTTACGCCCCACGATCTTCCTTTTCCCAAAGGGGTGCCATGTATGGAGATTCCTTTTGTCCCGATATAGAAATTACCGCCGTCCACTTCGTTATAGCCTTCGCTGGCCACAAGCCAGGGCGAAGCACTCTTCCAGTTGCCTTCGCGCCTTACATTCAACACATACCCATCGGATTGGATATAAGTCTTATATCCCGTACCTTTATGACTTGCATTCCCTCCTACAACCAAAGCGGCCTCTGGTACAACAGAAGATTGGATACCCACATTCCCATTGGAAGACATCTTGATTTGTGCCTGCAATCCGGAAAATGTAAAAACAACACTGATTAACGTAACGAGTCTTTTCATGATCATAAATAATTAAAAGGTTATACAATGAAAAATGTCGAAATTTAAGGTTTTAACAGAAATAATGCAAATACCTTATGTTAATTCGTGCTAATATAAAAGGATTATATGATTTCCCATACCGTCCTTGTTCTTTGACAAAAAGTTTGCGGGTACTTCCTTCATGGTAAAGGGAGTACCCGCAAAATACGTTTATAGAGATTCGTGCCCGAGGTTTTATTTCTTCACCTTGAAAATCACGAAGTTCTTGCCTTGAACGGTAGTTTTGATGACGTTGCCTTCTACTGCTGCCCATCCGTCCTGCGGAATGATGGCGTTCGGATGATCCAATGTGTTGTCTAAGGTGAAGACACTGCAATCCAAGGTAACGGTTGTGGCGTTGCCTTCTATCTTCTTCAAGCCGTCGAACTTGATGTCCACGGTTTGCGCCTTGTCCGTCGTGTTGATGACCTTCACGATATATTCACCGGTGTTCTTGTCGAACACGGCACTGGTGAACAGGCCGTCCTCACCTTTGGGAGTGGGAGTGGCGAGCGTGGCCGGTACGACATTCGTACCCATGTTCTTGGCATACATCTGCTGTACGTAGTAGCTTACGGACTTCACGCTGCGGAGGTTGTCGAACCAAATCAGGTCGGGACGCCATTGCCAGCCTTCCACGTGGGCGAAAAGCGGAGCGTATGTAGCCATGTGCACGATGTCGGCGTTGCGTTCCAATGTGGTCATGAAAGCGGCTTCGTAGATAGAAGCGCCTGCGTGATTCCATTTCATGCGGTTGCCGTGGTCGTGGCAGGCATATTCGCCGGCGAACACTTTCGGGCCGTTACGGTCGTAGTCGTCATAGCGGTTCATGCTGTTTTTGAACCAGTCTACCGGACGGTAGAAATGTTCGTCCACAAGGTCTACTTTCTGTTTCTTCATGTCTTCCCAACCGAGGTCGAACATTTTACCTTCCGAGTCGGGACCGGACGAACCGATGATAAGGATTTCCGGATGGGCTTTACGGACAGCCTCCACAAAGAATTTCAGGCGGTCGAAATAGAACTTGTCCCACTGCTCGTTTCCGATGCCTAAGTATTTCATGTTGAACGGTTCCGGATGGCCCATATCGGCGCGTAACTTTCCCCATTTCGTATCAGTCGAACCGTTGGCGAACTCGATCAGGTCGAGGGCATCGTCGATGTAAGGCTTCAAATCCTCGGCATTGCAGGCCGCGTGGGCTTTCTCATTGTCCCAATTCTGGTACTGGCAAGCCATACCTACATTCAATACGGGAAGCGGAGCCGCGCCGATTTCCTCGCTCAGCAGGAAGTATTCATAGAATCCCAGACCATAGCTTTGGAAATAGTCCGGATAGTAACGGTTGGTAAAGGTCGACTCCCAACGGTTCTTGTTGAGCGGTCGATTTTCCACCGGCCCTACGGTATGCTTCCACTGGTAGCGCGTTTCCAGATTGGAACCTTCTACGATACAGCCGCCGGGGAAACGGAACACGCCCGGACGCATGTCGTATAAAGCTTGTGCCAGATCCTTGCGCATGCCGTTCTCATGTCCCATCCAAGTGTCGACCGGGAAGAGAGATACATGTTCCAAGTCTACGGTACCCGTACCCGACCGATGTTGCGGATTGGAAAGGAAGATGCGCAGGTTGGCCTTGGCGATGGTACGGTTGGATTTCATGACCATCGTGTATTTTTTCCATTCTTTCGAGTCGATAACCAAGTCCTGACTGACAAACTGCTGTGCGTCATCCATCGTGTTCTGGTCGATGAACTGGACCATCAGCGTCACCGGCTTGCCGTCCGGCACGCGTGCCCATACGGAGAAACGGTATTCCGCATCTTTCTTCAGACCGATGCCGAAGAAGCCTTCGTTCTGTATGCCCGTCCACATATCGCCATGTCCAGCGTAACCTAAACGGACGTAATGCGGATTCTTATCGAAAGGGCCGTCGTTCTGCAACGTGACGTTGCCAAACATCTTCCAACCCATGTAATGGTCGGGGGCAAATTCAAAAGAACGGTTTTTGACGAGTTCGGCATACAAACCGCCGTCGGCTCCGAAGTTGATGTCTTCGAAGAACACACCGTACATGGTCGGCTGGATGTCGGCTCCGATTTTCTTAGTCTGTACGGTCACGGTATTGTCTTGTGCGCAAACCGTGTACGAAGTTGCCATGAGCGCTACACCTGCAAGCAGAGAGTTGATTTTCATGATACAATAGAGCGTTAGTTAAATTAATAAATGATTTATCGCTGCGAAAATACTTATATTCTTTTAAAACCGCAACATCTTTTAAATGCTTTTTGTATTTTTGTTTTTAATTAGACAGAAAAGCAATGAGGCTTTTTCGTGCGGGAAATGTATGAAGTGGAATAAAAAGAAATTTGCGATTAAGCGAGGGCAGAGGCAAGCTTGCTCGTCTCTGCCGAGCGTGAGCAAATTATGCAAAACAGTGTGGGCGGCGACGGTAGGAATCATTTTGTGTGGATGCCTGCTTTTTTGGCCGACTTCGGAGAGGGCATGCCGTGAGGGCGTGGCAGAGACTGTCACGGTGTCTTGGTATGAATTGGGAGTACCGGGAGGCGACACCTTGTATTTTAATGTCTTACGTACCGATTCCACCTTGGGAGGGCTTTCTACAGAGCGCGAAACGGCACAGCGTGAATTTCGGGCCAATGCCTTTTTCATTTCCTATTCCGGCCGTTTGCTGACGGCTGCCGATTCCGTGACGAGACCGGAACGGCTGAATCGTGAGACCTTGCTTCCTGCCTTGCAGAAAGAGTCGCGACTGGTGTCTGTGCGTTTGGCCGGTTTTCGGAGGATGTTGGAGGAAATGGAGTATTATGGCCGGACGCATTCGGTGGTGGACGAAGGATTTCATGAAGTCATGGCTCATAACGAATGGGTGAAGGCGCAGTGTGGAGAACTGGCACGTTGCAAGCAAGCTTTGGACAGGTTGCTGGCCGCAGGGGGAGAAGATGCGTATTTGCGTGAGGAGCGGACGTTGCGTATTCATGCGAGGGCAGGCCGTGGTGCGGACGAGGTGTCGGTGGCTTGCCGACGGTTGTCGCAAAGGTCGGGAGGTCCGTCCGTGTGGCAGGCGGCAGGCGGTAAGTTGCCCGACGGTTGCCGTCGTTTCCGGTTGAATCCGTTTCCCTATGGTTGGTTCCATATCCTTTCGCCGTATTATACATGGTGGGGACATTGGGGATGGCCGGGTGTGACGTCCCGTAGGCAAAAAGCTGAAGCTTCGCCGGTGAGCATCCGGATGGGAGACGGTTGTCCGGAAATTCCTTTAATTCAGGGGGCTGAGGGTGCTCCTGTGTTCGGGCCTTGGAGGAATCTGAACGGTATGTGGGTCGGTGGCCGTTTTTATCCGGCTGCCGGGTTGTATGCCTTGAGTTTGTCCCATGCGTCTTGGCCGGAGTGTGTATGGGAAGATTTGAAAGCCTGGGTTTCCGGTTGGCGCACAGGGTTCCGTTTTGACTTTACCGGAGAAAAAGACGTGTCGGAAACATGCCCGGTCTACGGTACTTATACGTGTCGGGATACGCTGTTCTACGGACAGTTGGCCGGTGGCTTTCCGGAAGGTGAGGGGGTGATGCGTTATCCCGACGGCGGGGTGTACCGTGGCAGTTGGCATGCGGGCATCCGGAAAGGATACGGGGAGTATACCGACTCCTTGGGGCGCACGTACAGCGGATATTGGCGCGGGGATTCTTTGCGGCGCGGACGTCTTCGAGCAAAAGAGGGGACGTATGAAGGTCTCTTCAACCGACGGATGGAAGAGCATGGCGAGGGAGAGTTCACGGCGAACGACGGAGGGTACTATGTCGGGAAATGGAAGGACGGGCGGCGTGACGGCTTCGGCTTTTCAGTAGCTCCTCACGAGGCGGTCAAGAGCGGAGTGTGGGCGAAGGGACGGTTCCGGGGCGAACAAATGCTGTACCATTCGGAACGGATATACGGCATCGACATTTCCAAATACCAGCATGTGCACAAGCGGCGGGTGTACGGTATAGACTGGAGGAACCTGCGCATTACACGTTTGGGGCATACGGCAGACCGGAATGCGTTGGGAGCGGTGGACTATCCGGTCTCTTTCGTGTACATTAAATCCACGGAGGGGCTGACGGTGTTCAATCCTTATTATACGCAGGATGTGCGTGCCGCACGCCGGTATGGATTTCCGGTCGGAGCCTATCACTTCTTTTCCACCCGTCCGGCGATGAGCCAGGCAGACTATTTCCTGAAGAAGTCCCGCTTGCGGAAAGGCGACCTTCCGCCGATGCTCGACGTGGAGCTGTCCGACAGGCGGATTGCGGCGATGGGAGGCCGTGACGTGCTGTTCCGTGAAATGCTGGTATGGTTGAAAGAGGTAGGTCGCCGGAGCAGCACCACACCTATTATATATGTGAGTCAGGATTTTGTCAATCGTTATATGCCGTTCGCGCCGGAAGAGTTGAAAGCCTATCCTGTATGGGTGGCCCGTTACGGGGAATACAAGCCATACGTGCATTTGCTCTACTGGCAGCTCTCGCCCGACGGCCGGGTCCGCGGTATCCAAGGTGATGTGGACATCGACGTATTCAATGGTTCGGAGGAACAGTTCAAGAGGTATTTGCGGACGCAAACCGTGAAGTGAACAGGGCTTTTGCCTTTACGGTTGTGGGATGTGTCAGAAGACCGTTTGGGGTGCACCTACGGTTTTCCTGATCCATTCCGCCATGTCTTGCAGCACTTCCTGGCTGAAATTCCCTTTTAGAAGTCCGTATTCCGAGGGATGCCCGGTGGGGGCTTCCATGAACAGGTGGTTCAGGCCGGGATAAATGTGCGTGACGACTTGCGGGCTTCCTTTTGCGAGCGTTTCGATGGCTTTCAGGTTCTCTTTGGGCAATACTTGCAGGTCTTTTGCTCCATTGACGGCCCATACGGGGCATTGCACCCGGCTTAAGTCATGGCTCGGGTCATATTGTATGATACTGGCTATTTCCGGACTTATGGCTTGTCCGGTGAGTTGGCGGGTCTTGCGTCGGCGGATGCTGTCCGTGAGGTTTTCCCGGTAGGTGTCTTCGTTTATGCCGAGATGCTGCCAAATGGAGACCATGAGAGGAGTGCTCCTGTGGCGTATGGAGTCGAGCGGAAGGGGGAGCGCCATGGTGCCGTACAGTTCCTCGTACAGGGTGTGCAGGCTGTCGCTTGCGGCGGCAGGGAGTTGCGAAAGGATGATCTTTTCACATTGGTGCATCATCAGGTCTTTTCCCGGAATGGCGGCTCCGGCCAATGAAAGTACGAAAGCCACGTCTTGCGGACGTTGCGCGGCCATACGGAAAGCGATGGTGCCGCCCATGCTGTGTCCGGCCAGTCCGGTCTTTCCGCGTCGGATGTCTTTCCGTCGGAGAAGATAATCCAAGGCACATTCCGTATCCGTGGCAGCGAGTTGCAAGGTGGCGTCGGCATAGCGGCCTCCGGACTTGCCGGTTCCGCGGTCGTCCATGCGGAGTACGGCGATGCCTTGCCGGGTCAGGCGGTCGGCTATCATGAGAAACGGTTTGTACTTCCATGCCTCTTCATTCCGGTCTTGCGGCCCGCTGCCGGAAATAAGGAGCACGGCAGGGAATGGCCCTTCCCCTTCGGGCAAAGTCAGTGAACCCGATAATTTTATGCCGTCTTTTGTCGTGACGCTTACCTCTTCTTCCCGGTAGGGGAAGGGCGGTTTTGGAGTGCCGGGCCTTTCCGGTTCAGACGACACACCGGCTTTCCGGGCCGTGCGTACCAAATTCAGCGGAAGGGACTGCCCGGCTTGCGTCACCGTCCCCTCTATCAGGGAGTCGCTACGTACTTTGCCCACATAGCGGAACTGTATTTGTGGGATTTTCAGGGTTAATTCTCCGTCGGAAAGACATTCAGACGATTGTACTGGGAAACCGAAAACGCCTTGTGCAGGACTGTCCATGGTGGTTGTCGGTTGACCGTTCTGTTGTCCGAAGTGGAACACGATAGGCATTGTCGTTTGCCCTATTTGTATCGAGCCTTTGAAGTCTCCTTGTGGGGCTTGTGCATATAATCCTATGGCCGTCCCATACAAAAAACATCCCAATATCATCTTTTTCATGGCGAAAAGGTTTTAAAGTCAATGTTCAAAGTTAAGGTATTGGGGAAATATATGCAATCCGCTCGCGTTAAAAAATCCTTTTTAGAATAAGGGCTTTCCAGTAGGCTACCCTGCATGTTGAGGCAGGTCTCATGCGGCATGTCCCGCAGTTTTCCGTCGGTCGTGTGGATTTGTGCTTTTTGGATAAATGAAAGGGAAATGTGGGAAATGGGTGACGAAAGGAAAGTAAAGTGGCAATTTTTAGAAGAACGGGAGCGCATGGAAAAGTGCTTTCAGGAAGGATTTCAGTCCGACTTATACACGTTTTTTAAGGTTTTAGGCTCGTTTTTCACTTTCCTGAAGCAAAATTAAGAATCAATTTCAGTCGATTCATTTTTCATTTGGCTGAAAAAACACTTTTTTTCTCCGCAAGACTTTTCGGAAAACTGCGCATGACGGTGTACAGACGGGGTGAAAGCAACGTACAAACGTGTGCAGGATACCCTATTGGATACTGATTGGTGGCTTTCGGAGGACAAAAAAGGGGAAGCATGATGTCATGGAAATACCCAGTTTCGTTGACGCGAGCCTTTTACTTGTGCGTAGGACGGAATGTCCCGGTGGTCATAAAGTAAGCCTAAAAAAGCAAATGCTGACACACCGGCTTCCTCCCTGCCGTGCGAGAATCGCGTATTTCCGTCCCGTCACCCACGCAGAAGGAAATACAAGAGCGGAAAGTCGTAAACAGCAGGCTATAAGCATTATACCAAAACAAACATCCTTCTAATAATTCAGAATCACCTCTCCGAAAGCCCTGATACACCGAAAAGGTAAAAGCAAAAGAACGTTTTACTAAAACAGAGTTGCCGTTTTACTAAAACGTAACTCCCCTTTTAGTAAAACGGCATACTCTTTTTAGCTTAAAGGTGTAGCCAATTTCTGCATAAAAGTCCCACAAAAGCGGAAGAATATGCAAGAAGAACGCATCTTTATGAACCGAATATCCACAACATATCCCAAATCCGTTCTTCTGCAAAACCATGCGTGGCAGGGAAACGGGCAAAAGCATTACTTTTTGTCAAGAATACAAGGACATTGCTATCTTTCAGCGCCTTTTACAACAACCCATACAGTTCCCACGCCCACACATGCCGCATTCCTTCATTAGACGGCAGGCAGAAGTCATCAAGCGAAACAAACAGCTTCTCATAATTTCCGGTTATAAACGAAGATTCCCAGCCTTTTTTTTCGTCCATAACCTAAAAAGTCAGCGAAAAAGACAAGATTTTCGGTTATAAACGAAAGATTCATTCAACCAGGCAAGGCGGATGCTTCCTTTCCGCATCCCCAAATCCCTTAACCTATCCTAATAATCCACCTTACTGTCACTTATTTAGAATTGAATTTATTATCTTTGCCGCGTTGTGCACCATACATCCACGTCCTGCCGAAGCAGACAATATTGCCTGCCGCAACAGACACTGGACTTCAGCGCGACAGACACCGGTGTCTGACGTGACAAACACCAGACTCTGACACGACAGACGCCAGCGTCTGTCAATCAGCAATTAAGCAACTGATAACAAGAAAATTACATAATAACGAATTTCATCCGAATGAAACAGTACAAAACCGTAAACAACCTTGTAGGCTGGATTACCTTCCTCATTGCAGCGACGGTCTACTGCATGACCATCGAACCTACTGCAAGCTTTTGGGACTGCCCGGAGTTCATCACCACCGGCTATAAGCTGGAAGTAGGACACCCGCCCGGCGCACCTTTCTTCATGCTGGTAGCCAACCTATTCTCACAATTTGCTTCCGATGCCTCCACCGTTGCCAAGATGGTGAACTACATGAGCGCGCTGATGAGCGGCGCATGTATCCTGTTCCTTTTCTGGAGCATCACGCACCTGGTACGCAAACTTGTGGTGACAGACGAAAACAATATCACACGCGGCCAGATGGTTACCATCATGGGTAGCGGTCTGGTGGGCGCACTTGCCTACACGTTCAGCGATACCTTCTGGTTCAGCGCTGTGGAAGGCGAGGTGTATGCCTTCTCCTCACTGTTCACTGCCGTCGTATTCTGGCTCATACTGAAGTGGGAAGACGTCGCCAACGAGCCTCACAGTGACCGCTGGCTGATTCTCATCGCCTACCTGACCGGTCTGAGTATCGGCGTGCACTTGCTGAACCTGCTCTGCCTGCCCGCCATCGTACTGGTGTATTACTACAAGAAGGTGCCCAATGCCAATGCCCGAGGCTCCCTGCTGGCACTGCTCGCTTCGGGCATACTGGTTGCAGCCGTACTCTACGGCATCGTGCCGGGTATCGTGAAAGTGGGCGGCTGGTTCGAACTGCTCTTCGTCAACACGCTGGGCATGTCCTTCAACACGGGTGTCATCGTATATATCATCCTGCTGGCAACCTGCCTCATCTGGGGTATCTACGAAAGCTACACCGAACGCAACAAGGCACGTATGGCACTCTCGTTCATACTCACCATCGCCATGCTGGGTATCCCGTTCTACGGACACGGTACCAGCTCGGTAGTTATCGGTGTCATTGTCATTGCCGCATTGTGGCTCTACCTCCGTCCGAAGACGCAGGCAGCCGTCAAAGAGAAATTCCGCGTATCGGCACGCACGCTGAACACCTCGCTGCTCTGCACCATGATGATTGTCATCGGATATTCCTCGTATGCACTTATCGTCATCCGCTCCACCGCCAACACGCCGATGGACCAGAACTCTCCGGAGGACATCTTCACACTGGGCGAATACCTGGGACGCGAGCAGTATGGCACACGCCCGTTGTTCTATGGCCCTGCCTTTTCCTCGCAAGTGGCACTGGACGTGAAAGACGGTTACTGCGAACCGCGCATCAAGTACAACGGCACGAAGTTCATCCGCAAGGAGAAAGCTACGCCCGACGAAAAGGATTCGTACATCGAAATCCCCGGACGCATTGAGTACGAATACGCCCAGAACATGCTGTTCCCGCGTATGTACAGCAGTGCCCATACACAACAATACCATGCCTGGCAGGACATCAAGGGTTACGATGTGCCCTATGACAAATGCGGCAACATGATTATGGTAAACATGCCCACACAGTGGGAAAACATCAAGTTCTTCTTCTCCTACCAGCTCAACTGGATGTACTGGC
>OGMN01002527.1_pt1 | contig 10132 bp, 7 predicted proteins | sample 1573211 | NCBI WGS metagenome assembly OGMN01 (sample SAMEA2581876, study PRJEB24529) | metagenome | biome: Human gut stool | place: China | collected 2011
GAGCGGGAGTTTGTATGTATCAAGTGACAGTGATGCTTAAGGACTGAATAGAGAACCAAGTAAATATACTGAATCCCGCTCCATCGTATGGAAGCGGGATTTTTTTATAGCATAACCAAGAAAATAAAGAATAATGAAAAAGGTAGCCATTCAAGGAACATTAGGCTCGTATCACGACATCGCCGCACACAAGTACTTCGAAGGAGAAGAAATAGAGTTAATCTGTTGCGCCAACTTTGAAGACGTGTTCGGTGCCATCAAAAAAGACAGTCAGACCATAGGAATGCTGGCAATAGAAAACACCATTGCAGGTAGTTTGCTGCATAACAATGAGCTATTACGCCAAAGTGGCGCACAGATTGTTGGCGAGTACAAGCTGCGTATTTCCCATAGTTTTGTCTGCCTGCCCGATGAAGACTGGGATGATATTACCGAAGTCAACTCCCACCCCATCGCCTTGATGCAATGCCGTGAATTCCTCGGACAGCACCCCGGCATAAAAGTGGTGGAAGGCGAAGATACCGCCCGCAGTGCCGAAATCATCCAAAAAGAAAACCTGAAAGGCCATGCTGCCATCTGCTCCAAAGCAGCCGCAGAGCGTTACGGCATGAAGATTCTGCAGGAAGGCATCGAAACAAACAAGCACAACTTCACCCGCTTCCTTGTGGTAGCTGACCCTTGGCAGGTGGATGAACTGAACCGGCACCGCAGCAAGGATGTCAACAAGGCCAGCATGGTGTTCACACTGCCCCACACCGAAGGAAGCCTTTCTCAAGTATTGTCCATCTTGTCCTTCTACAGAATCAATCTGACCAAAATACAGTCCCTCCCCATCATCGGACGGGAATGGGAATATCAATTCTACGTGGATGTCGTGTTCGACAATGTACTGAGATACAAACAATCTATCGCAGCAATCACACCGCTGACCAAAGAACTAAAAATATTAGGAGAATATGAAGATGGAAAATCAAGCATCTAAGATAAAGCCAGCCGAACGTCTGGCAAGCGTAAGCGAATACTACTTCTCGAAGAAACTGAAAGAAGTGGCGCAAATGAACGCCGAAGGCAAGGATGTCATCAGCCTGGGCATCGGAAGCCCTGACATGCCACCCTCTGAAAAGACCATCCAAACGCTGTGCGAAGCCGCCTGCAATCCGGATGGACACGGCTACATGCCCTACGTGGGCATCCCCGAACTGCGCCAAGCCTTTGCCCGGTGGTACGAGAAGTGGTACGACGTAACATTGAATCCCAACACAGAGATACAACCGCTTATCGGTTCCAAAGAAGGCATCCTGCACGTGACGCTTGCCTTTGTCAACCCCGGCGAACAAGTGCTGGTGCCCAATCCGGGGTATCCCACCTACACCTCATTGAGCAAGATTCTCGGTGCCGAAGTGGTGAACTACAACCTGAAAGAAGAAAACGGCTGGATGCCCGACTTCGACGAGCTGGAACAAATGGACATGAGCCGCGTGAAGCTGATGTGGACCAACTATCCCAACATGCCCACCGGAGCCAACGCCACCCCCGAACTATACTGGAAGTTGGTAGACTTTGCCCGCCGCAAGGACATCGTCATCGTGAACGACAACCCTTACAGCTTCATCCTGAACGAACACCCCATCAGCATCCTCAGCATCCCCGGCGCCAAGGAGTGTTGCATAGAGTTCAACTCCATGAGCAAGAGCCACAACATGCCGGGCTGGCGTATCGGCATGCTTGCCTCTAATGCCGACTTCGTGCAATGGATACTGAAAGTGAAGAGCAACATCGACAGCGGCATGTTCCGCGCCATGCAACTCGCCGCCGCCACTGCACTGGAAGCCGAACACGACTGGTATGACGGCAACAACGCCAACTACCGCAACCGCCGCAGGCTGGCAGGCGAAATCATGCACACCCTGGGATGCACGTACGACGAAAAACAGGTAGGCATGTTCCTCTGGGGCAAGATACCCGACACTTGTGCCGATGTGGAGGAGCTGACGGAACGCGTGCTGCACAAGGCGCGTGTATTCATCACCCCGGGATTTATCTTCGGCAGCAACGGCAAGAGATCCATCCGCATCTCCCTCTGCTGCAAGGACCAGAAGCTGGCAGAAGCATTGAGCCGCATCAAGGAGATAATGAATTAGCACATAGGATATAGTATATTAAGAATCACACCCTTATGTTTACCTGCATTTTCAAAGGTAGGTAAATGCATTTTCCATATAGGGTAACGATAGTTCCCATATAGAGAAACGACAGTTCCCATATAGGGAAACGACGATTCCCATATAGGAAAACGGACAGTGAAAAAAGACATTCATACAACGAACTTTAAAAAACTAATAAACAAAGAATATGGAACTCGAATTAGAACCCATCACCCTTCCCGGCATCGAGGACAAACGCCCCCTCATCATTGCCGGTCCTTGCAGCGCAGAGACAGAAGAACAAGTAATGAGCACTGCCAAACAACTGGCAGACAAAGACATCAAACTATTCCGTGCCGGCATCTGGAAACCGCGTACCAAACCGGGCGGTTTCGAAGGCGTCGGTGTAGACGGCCTTGCCTGGCTGAAAGAGGTAAAGAAGGAAACTGGCATGTACGTTTCCACCGAAGTAGCCACCGCCAAACATGTATACGAATGCCTGAAGGCTGGAGTCGACCTTCTTTGGGTAGGTGCACGTACCACTGCCAACCCTTTCGCCGTACAAGAAATTGCTGATGCACTGAAAGGCGTCGACATCCCGGTACTGGTGAAGAACCCCGTAAACCCCGACCTGGAACTGTGGATTGGAGCCTTGGAGCGCATCAACAACGCCGGCTTGAAACGCCTCGGTGCCATCCACCGCGGTTTCACGACAAGAAGCTCTACCGTAACCTGCCGCAATGGCACATCCCCATCGAGTTGCGCCGCCGCATCCCCAACCTGCCCATCATCTGCGACCCCAGCCACATAGGTGGAAAGCGCGAACTCGTTGCCCCGCTCTGCCAGCAAGCTATGGATTTAGGCTTCAACGGACTGATTATCGAAAGCCACTGCAATCCTGACTGTGCCTGGAGCGACGCCTCCCAGCAAGTCACTCCGGATGTGTTGGATTACATCCTCAACCTACTCGTCATCCGCAAGGCACTGAAAACCTCAGCGAATTGCGTAAGCAGATTGACGAATGTGACAACAATCTTATCCAGGAGCTGGCCAAGCGAATGCGTGTGGCACGAGAAATCGGCACTTACAAAAAGGAACATGACATGACCATCCTACAAACCGGACGCTACAATGAAATCCTCGAGAAACGCGGCTCACAAGGCGCATTGTGCGGCATGGATGCCGAATTCATCAAAAAGGTATTCGAAGCCATACACGAAGAAAGCGTAAGGCAACAGATGGAAATTATAAATAAGTAATTATTTAATGTGTCAATGTGCCAATGTGCTAATTGGCTACGCAGGGATGCCGCATGGCAATTAGTACATTGTCACATTGACACATTAACACATTAAACATCATGAGAATATTAATACTTGGAGCCGGAAAAATGGGCTCCTTCTTTACAGACATACTGAGTTTTCAGCACGAGACAGCTGTGTTCGATGTCAACCCGCACCAACTGCGTTTTGTCTACAACACCTACCGCTTCACTACATTGGAGGAAATCAAGGAGTTCGAGCCGGAACTGGTCATCAATGCCGCTACGGTGAAATACACACTGGACGCCTTCCGCCAAGTGCTGCCAGTACTGCCTAAGGACTGCATCATCAGTGACATTGCTTCGGTAAAGACCGGATTGAAGAAATTTTACGAAGAAAGCGGTTTCCGATATGTATCGACACATCCCATGTTCGGCCCTACTTTTGCCAGTCTCAGCAATCTGAATACAGAGAATGCCATCATCATCAGCGAAGGTGACCACTTAGGAAAAATCTTCTTCAAGGACCTCTACCAGACAATGAAACTGAACATCTTTGAATATACATTCGACGAGCATGATGAGACTGTAGCCTATTCGCTGTCCATTCCGTTTGTATCCACCTTCGTGTTTGCAGCGGTAATGAAACACCAGGAAGCTCCAGGCACTACATTCAAGAAGCACATGGCTATTGCCAAAGGCCTGCTGAGTGAAGATGACTACTTGCTCCAAGAAATCCTATTCAACCCACGCACCCCCTCGCAAGTGGAGAACATCCGTCTGGAACTGAAGAACCTGCTGGAGATTATCAGTAATAAGGATGCTGAAGGCATGAAGAAGTACTTGACTAAAATCCGGGAAAAAATCAGATAAGAAGAATACAATGCGGGAGTGTCATAACCCACCACAACTTTACACAGATTCACACAGATAAAAGTTCTTGATTACAGAACTCCTCAAATTATCTGTGTAATCTGTGGTAAGTGTGTATTTAACACATCCTCATCACTGTTTATATGGCAGCGTAAACCAAAAGGTGCTGCCTTTATCTTTCTCAGAGATTACACCGATTTCTCCTCCCAAATGCTTTACAATACTCTTGCAGAGTGATAGTCCCAGACCGGTTCCCTGGATATAGGTATCCAGCTTGACAAATCTGTTGAAGATGTATTTTTGTTCATCCTTCCCAATACCACACCCGGTATCAGCCACATAAAAATAGAATTCCTGCTCTTGCCTACGACATCCCAGGGTTATACTGCCCCTATCCGTAAACTTCACGGCATTGGAAAGCAGATTCAACAACAGCATCCTCAAATGCTCCTCATCGGTGGTAATGATTCTTTCACCTTCACATTCAGGAAGTTCACGAATAACACGCAACGGATGATTATACAGATTGTTACGGATATATACTTCCATATCGGCAAATATATCTGCAATATCAACCTGCTTGTAATCAAATAATACCTTACCTCCGTCCAATGCGGACAAATCAAGGATATTATTAATCAAGGTGTCGAGTAAACGACTGTTTTTCTGAATAATAGGGATATACTCTCTCACAGTTTCTTCGTCATCCAGAACAGCCAGAATCGTAGAGAAGCCCACTATGGAATTTAATGGTGTACGCACTTCATGGCTAATACTGCTTAAAAAGCCGCAAGTCTCTTCATTCGCCTCTTCCGCCTGATGTTTGGCTTCTTCCAGTTTTTTTTCATTGGCCTTCTGTTCGTCAATATTCAAACTCAACTCTATCAACCGGCCGGAAGAATATATGCGATACATGTGCTGGCGCACCCAATGTGATTTACCATCCTCACCGTTCACCCGAATATCCCGACAGAAGACATCCCGAATCTCTCCCGCACACATTGCCTGCTGGTATTCAAGCAAAGCAGTACGGTCCTCTTCCACCACTTGTCCATAAACCGGAAACTCGCCAGAGACAAACTTCTCGTTCATATTCCTGCACCAAGAATCCGAGGCCATTCCCACTGCCGTTTTCCCGTCATAAAATGCTACTCCTACACGAGAGGAGTCTGACGCAAAACGGAACAACTCTTCAAACCGTTCCTTTTCCTGCCGTTCTCTGATGGTCGGAGTCAGATTAATGGCAATAGCCATAAAACATGAGTTCTGATAGCTGACCTCATGCAAAGGTTTGACAATTAACTGGTAAACTGCATGTTCCGCAAAACTTGTCCGCGACAATCTCCCGCTATAGTCAAGAGAGACTTCACAATTAATGGAATGCCTGAAGCGTATCTGCTCTTTCAAGTCACTACTGAGACAAGGACTCTCAAATATATTCTCGTGGAAAAGGTCACTCCCCTCTTCTACAGAATCCACCTTACCATTCACAATGCGGAGCAGGCGCTTTCCATCTTCACCATACAGTGCAAAGTCTATCGAACTGTTTGCATAAATCACCTGCAGTTTATTGTAAAGGCGTTTATAGCGGTCGTAATCCTTCTTTATCCGTTTGTTGTATCTACTGCGGCGCAAGTTAAATACAACATAACATATTACCGCCATCAGTACCAGAAAAGACACCAACAGCTGTCGCTCATATTTTTGAAAAAAAGTGGGTGGGATATGAACATACGTCACCTCCTCCCCCAATTTTTCGGCCATACCCACCAGTCCATAACGCTCTAAAGCCGTACGGTTTAAAACAATTCCGGCTTCTGACAGTGTATCAAAAGGAATCTTCATCACACTGTCCCCCCGTACTGCACATTCCAACAAGTCGTAGGCAGACTTCACGGCTTGTGAATACCTCAAATAATAACCGCCTATCCAATAGTTGTCCTTACTAAAATCCCGTTCTGTCAATGTAAACAAAGGCACAGTAGCAACAGAAGTAAACAATGAGTCTATTTTCTTGTCGGACCGTCTGCTGTTGACCGCATCAATATTCCAGCTGTAAGTCAGGAAAGCACGGTTCCGGGCAGGTTCCAGCATTACATCATAAATGGAGTCTCCATTCATACGGTTGTGTATCATGGTAGAGTATTTTACCTCAGGCATTATCCGCTTGAGTTCCTTTTCCACCTCCAGGCGGGCTTCCGTACTCCTATAAGAATTTTCATCCACCCATATCAGCTCCTGCAAATCGGGCAACATACTATGAATCAGTTCCAGATTCCGCCTTACCGGAAGATAGACAATATTAGCACAATAATCCAAGTCCACCCCCACCCGATAAGCATCTTTTCCTTCAAACTGCACTTTTGTAAAGCGCACTTCCTTATCTCTCCTCATTACCTCCAGAGCAGGGTCATCCGCCATGAAAATCTGCTCCAACATCTCACGGTCACGAAGTCTTTCTTTATGCTCAAAGTTGAAGCCCTTTTCAGGAAACCACTTGTCCGCCGATAACGAATCCTTCACCGCACAGAGTACCATCGGCACATGTTTCCATTTCCCCAATACATATCTGTACACCAAATAAAGCATGAACCCCTCTTCTCCTATCCAAACAATTGCATCCGGAATGTCATCCTGCACAAATATAGTATTGGCAGCCAGACTGGTGGCATCCACATCTGTCCGGGTACGCTCAGCATATCCCCACAGAATGGAACGTAGGGTCAATGCAGCGGCAGAGGCATAGGTCGCACTTCCAGTCTTCAAATCACGGGAATACACCATCCAGTCAGGATGCTGTCTGCGTATCATGCTTTCCAGACTATCTGCAATATTCTTGCTCCATACAATCCGTTCATCGTAAGAATTGATGAGAATCACCCTTTTTCCATCTCCGGAAGCAGGAACTACAGCAGCCTTTGCCAGCATTACCAGGAACAGCAGGCACACAACCAGTATACTATGTAATCTCCAATCCTTCATCATACCGGGTTCTATTCATTCAATTCCACTTTGGATACATCAATGATATCATTCAACAACTTCAATATCTGATTATTGGCAGCCTCAATACGTGCATTCAACTCATTCCGCTCGTCCAGCCCGACGGATACAGCCAGCGCCTGCGAGCACAAAATGATTTCCTCCAACGGTATTCGTATTTCATCTTTTGTATTGGGCACAAAAGCATTCTTAAAACGGTCTGCCTCCTGGGCCCTCTTCATGGCAGCCTCCAGCTCCCGTTGCTTGGTCACTTGTTCGTCCATTGGCAAAACCATTTCAACAACAATAATGTGCTTTCTGTCGGGTGCATATTCCAACGGCTGGATCAAATAACGGAGATAATGGGACTCTCCCTCAGGAGTCCGCATCTCCAGATTGTCCAGAAATAAGTGAGATGCCCCATAGCGTACATGTTCCAGATAACGTTCCAGTTTTTCTCTGTCATCAGATACCAGACATTGGTGTGCCTGCAAAAGATTACTTGTAGCAGACGGCAAAGCAAGAGTATCATACCACGCATCCGTTGCAAAGCCGTGCCCATCCATGAGATTGTATTCCGCCACTCCGATTGCCGCTTTATTCATGGCAAAATTCAGTACATTGCTAATCTGCTCTTTTGCCCTCCTCTCTTTCTCTATTTCCGTATTGTCTATCACAATCACCAACACATGATTATCTCCGGTCTCTTCATCGGCTATGACACAGCACTGCATGCGGTAACAGCATGAAGACAGATGGATAAGACGGCTCACCAACTCATTGTTGAAAAGAGCTTCCTGCATCTCTTCATCCAAAATCTCGAAATCAAAAAGATGGAAAAGGGCTGATTGGGAATAGGCAAACTTCTCAAAGAATATGTCTGCTTCAGAATTGTGCTTCAGCAAATTACCATAAACATCAAAAAGCATCAATCCCACCGGCATATTCTCATACACCACTTCATACTCGTTATATAGCGTCTTGTAACGCTCAAACAAAAGATTCAGCTTATGCCGATAACGCCGTGAATAAACAATGCGGAAAACTGCAAAAACCATTACAATCACCAGCAATACTGCTACAGATACCTCACGGATATGCCGGACCAGAAAAGGAGGGGGGATATTCCGCTCTACCGCATCCGGCAGATTCTTGACAGCAGAGCGCAAGCCAGCATGCATCAACGCCGTCCGGTTCAAATAAAAAGCCGTATCAGAAACCATAGTGTATGGAATCTCCGCCTTTCCATCCTTTTCCAGGAAGTGCAGTACAGCTTCTGCCGTCTTGTCTGCATAAGCGGCAACCGGAGCAAAATACCCACCGACCGGAATACGTGATTGATAAAGCACATCACGCAAAGTAAGAACCGGTACCCGGATATCCTTCGAAACCGGAATGCCATTGGTCACCACCACAGATTTTTCTGCAAGTCCGGCCACGACTCGGGCCACTGAATCCGCATGGTTACGCTCAAACAATATTTCCGTAAAAGGAACGTCTCTCTCTTTACAGCTTTGCAGTAGTTTTCTTCTCATATAACTATCGGCATAACTTCCATCCGAAAAATAATAGAGATGTTGTATATCCGGTACCAATGTCTGTGCCAACTGCAATGTACGGGCAGCATTGTCCGGCTCTATCACCGCGGTCATCTTCAACATCGAGTTAGAAGCAGCCAAAGGGATAAAGGAACTGTCAGGAAGTACTCTATCCGGAAAAAATTGCCGGTAACCCTTCAGCACTTCGGCATGTACACCACAAAGTACTACCGGAATCCTCTCCCATATTCCACGGAGATTCATGATACGGTAGAGCATCCAGCTCTCATCGCCAATAAGCACCAATACATCAGGAAATTTAATCTGATTGTTCAACCGTCCATTGGCAAAAGCCCCTTGCATGGCAAAGCGGTCGGCAAGGAAAGAAGTGCGGGCAGCTATTCCCGCATAAGTGATGTTCATTTTTATATCCTGCCCAGATGCCTGCAACCGGTTACATATCTCTTTAGCCAAAGCTGTACTCCATTCCTCCTCGTAAGAATAAGAGTTCAATATCATCACAAATGTCTGCTTCTCCACTACCTCTGTCGCCAATCGGGCAGACAAAATTGAGGGATAAAGTACGCATCCGAACAATATAGTAGCGATAAAGCGATACATAGCAACCTTATTTGTTGCAAATATATATCTTTTAATTGAATATTCTATTCCATATATTACTTTTTATTCTCATCTCCACCGATATTTGATTATCCAAGAAATAACACGTACTTTTGCACAAGCTAAAACAAAGACAATGATAGACCAAGCCACCATAGACAGAATTCTGGACGCCGCACAAATCACCGATGTCGTATCCGACTTCGTTACCCTGCGCAAACGCGGTGTGAACTATGTGGGTCTGTGTCCTTTCCACGATGACAAAACCCCTTCTTTCTATGTATCCCCCGCCAAAGGGCTCTGTAAGTGCTTTGCCTGCGGAAAAGGAGGAAATGCAGTGCATTTCATCATGGAGCACGAGCAGATGTCTTATCCTGAGGCACTGAAGTATCTCGCAAAAAAATACGGTATTGAAATCAAGGAGCGCGAACTATCCAGTGAAGAGAAGATAGCACAGAGTGAACGGGAAAGCCTCTTCATCGTGAACAACTTTGCCCGCGACTACTTCCAGAGTATCCTAAAGAACCACGTAGACGGACGAAGTATCGGCATGGCCTATTTCCGTAGTCGCGGCTTCCGGGATGACATCATCGAGAAGTTCCAGTTGGGCTATTGTACCGAGAGCCACGATGCCCTTGCCCAGGAAGCTTTAAAGAAATTTTTTCAAAGGGAATTTCCTAAACCAAATACTTATCAGTACCAACAAGAATGGA
>OGMN01002535.1_pt1 | contig 10108 bp, 10 predicted proteins | sample 1573211 | NCBI WGS metagenome assembly OGMN01 (sample SAMEA2581876, study PRJEB24529) | metagenome | biome: Human gut stool | place: China | collected 2011
CCCAAGACTTTTGACTGGTGGGGAGGAGGCCTGCAGGGAGTTGCCTGTATTTAGTTGGAGTTGGCGACGTAAGTTGCTGGCAAGGCTGCGTACAGGGCCGCGCACTCGATGAGATCCTGTTTCCACGTCTTTTCGTCGGGGGCGTGGGCTTCCTTTTCCTTGCCGGGGCCGAAGCCGACGACCGGGATCCCGTAGCGGCCCATGATGGACACGCCGTTGGTGGAGAAGGTCCACTTGTCGGTGCGGGGTTCGCGTCCGAACAGGCTGCGGTAAGTCTCTTCGGTGGATTTCGTCACCACATGGTCTTCGGGCAGGACCCACGTGGGGAAGTAGCAGTCGGTGGGGTAGACGAGGCCGGTCCACGAGGGGACTTCGTAGGTGTACATGGACACCTTGGCCTTGTCTCCGGCGGCCTTGACCGAGGGCAGATTCTCAATCTGGGAAATGGCGAGATCCTTGCCGAAGGTCAGGCGGCGGTCCACGGAAATGGCGCAGCTGTCCGCCACCGCACAGCGGGAGGGCGAGGTGTAGAAAATCTGGGAAACGGTGAGGGTGCCCTTGCCGAGGAAGGGGTCGTCCGCGAGCCGGGCATTGAGCTGTTCAAGCTCGGTCATGATGTGGGCCATGCGGTAGATGGCGTTGTCGCCGCGTTCCGGGGCGGAACCGTGGCAGGATACGCCGCTTACGTCCACGCGGATTTCCATGCGCCCGCGCTGGCCGCGATAGATGCCGCCGTCGGTGGGTTCGGTGGATACCACAAATTCGGGCTTCAGCCCGTCTTCGTTGATGATGTATTGCCAGCACAGGCCGTCGCAGTCCTCTTCCTGCACCGTTCCGACCATGACGATGGTGCAGTCCTTGGGACACAGGCCAAGCTCTTTGATGATCTTCCCGGCATAAACCATGCTGGCCATGCCGCCTTCCTGATCGCTCGCGCCGCGCCCGCCGATGGTTTCGGCGTCTTCGTAGCCTTCGTAGGGATCAAAGGTCCAGTTGGAACGGTTGCCGACGCCCACGGTATCGATGTGCGCGTCAAAGGCGATGATGCGGGGGCCATTTCCGATAAAGCCGAGGACGTTGCCCATCTTGTCGATTTCGACCCTGTCGAAGCCGACCTTTTCCATTTCTTCCTTGATACGCCGGATCACGCCTTCTTCTTGGCAGCTTTCGCTCGGGATGCGGATCATATCGCGCAGGAATCGGGTCATTTCCGGTTCATACTTTTTGGCGAGTTCGTTAACACAGGAAAAATCGACGGTGCTCATGGGAAGCCTCCAGAGGAATGATGCCGGATGTCCGGTCTATTTCCCAAGAGAGCAATTGTCGGGCCAACGTTATGAGCCTTCATGATAGCGTATAAAACAAACCGATTAAACGAGTCTCCACGTCCTCTGACATTCCAAAAGGCTTCTCAGTTTGAGAAAATTCTCATTTCGGGAAACCGCAACGACGGTGCCTGGATGAAAATAAGAAAGGGCCGCCTCCGCAAAGGAGCAGGCCCTTTTCATACGAACTCCCCGGAAAGGGGGATTCGATAAGGTCGAAAGTCTTGGGAGGGAGAGAGGAGGGGGGGCGGGAGAGGGGGACCCCTTCTCCAGAAGGGTTCCCCCTCTCCCGGTTAACAATCCAATCACAGATTAAAACGATCCGCCCGTCGATACGCTGCCTTCCCACTGGCCTTTGGCGCGTACGGTGGCCGACTCGGAACACCCGGCGAGAAGCAGGGCGAGGAGGCAGGCGCAAAGCAGCAGCGCTCTCATGGCTATGCCTTGCCCATAAGCGACTCTTCGGTGGGCTGGGCGGAAAGCTTCTGTACGAGCTTCGTCCCGGCGGGCACGTCCTTCGTCACCCAGACGTTGCCGCCGATGATCGAACCGCTGCCGATGGTGATGCGTCCAAGGATGGTCGCCCCGGCGTACACGGTGACGTTGTCCTCAAGGATGGGGTGGCGGGGAACGCCCTTGACCAGCACGCCGTCGCCGTCCTTGGGGAACGACAGCGCGCCGAGGGTTACGCCCTGATAGAGGCGGCACCCCTTGCCGATGACGGCGGTTTCGCCGATGACCACGCCTGTTCCGTGATCGATGAAGAATTCTTCATCAATGGTCGCGCCCGGATGGATATCGATGCCGGTGGCGGAATGGGCCATTTCGGAAATGATGCGCGGGATGACCGGCACGCCGAGGTTGTACAGCTCGTGCGCGATGCGGTGGTGCGTCATGGTGAGCAGCGAGGGGTAACAGAAAATGGTTTCCCCGGCGCTGGTCGCGGCGGGATCGCCCTCATAGGCCGCCTTGGCGTCGGACGCCAGCAGCCGGCGGATGTGGGGGAGGCGCTGCATGAACTCCATGGCCTTGCGCATGGACACTTCTTCGCAGCTCATGCAGTCGGTGGCGTAGCTTGCACAGGCGAAGCAGCCGCCGCGCCGGATCTGTTCGGCCAGCTTGCGGAAAATGGAGTCCAGATTGGCCGAGAGGTGGTAGCGCATGGATTCCACATGCACGCAGGAAACGCCGAAATAGCCGGGAAAGAGCGTGGCCTTGAGGCGCGACATGATCTCGCCGAGTTCTTCGAGCGAGGGCATGGGGGAATCGTGCAGCGGATGGTGCAGAACCGTCTCAAGCGAGGAAGGCGCGCACAACTGTTCCACGACGAGATCCAGATCGGGCATGGACGTTGGCGCTATGGGAGCGAGTGGTTTCATGGCGTACCTCGGGAAGGTTATTCGCCGCCCGCTTCGGAAGGCTGGGGCGACAGTCCGGGTTCGAGATCCTCAAATGCGGTGTAGGAGCCAAGATAGGCGAGCGTCGCCGTGCCGATGGGGCCGTTGCGCTGCTTGCCGATGATGATTTCCGCCGAGCCCTTGTGCGGGTTGTCGGGCTGCTTGTGGTATACCTCGTCGCGGTAGATGAACATGATGACGTCGGCGTCCTGTTCGATGGCGCCCGACTCGCGGAGGTCGGATAGCAGCGGACGTTTGTCCGTGCGCTCTTCCAGTTTACGGTTGAGCTGCGAAAGAGCCACGACCGGAATATCCATTTCCTTCGCCAGCCCCTTGAGCGAGCGGGAGATTTCCGAAATTTCCTGTTCGCGGGAGTCCGTCCGCTTGGATCCGCGCATGAGCTGGAGGTAGTCCACCATCACCAGGCCCACGCCGGATTCGGCCTTGAGCCGACGGGTGCGGGCGCGCAGTTCCAGCGGCGAGAGCGCGGGCGTGTCGTCGATGTAGATGGGGGCCTGCCCGAGCACGTCGGCGGCGTGATAGAGCCTGCTCCATTCCTCGGAGTCGAGATAGCCCCGGCGCAGGTGCCCCAGATCCACCTTGCCCCATGCGCAAAGCATACGCATCATGAGCTGATCCATCGACATTTCGAGGGAGTAGATGGCGACGGGCACGTTGTCCTGCACGGCGGCGCGCATGGCCATGTTCAGGGCGAAGGCGGTCTTGCCCATGGAGGGACGGGCCGCAACGATGATAAGGTCCGAAGGCTGGAGCCCGGCGGTCATCTGATCAAGGCGGTTGTAGCCTGTGGTGACGCCGGTGACGGCTTCCTTCTGCTCGAAGCGTTTGGTCAGTTCCTCAAAAACGCGGTTGACCAGTTCCTTGGAGCTTTTGAAGACCTTGCCAGAGGTACGTTCCGAGATGGAAAAGACGGCCTGTTCGGACTCGTCCAACAGGGCATCCACGCTGCGCGACTGGTCAAAGCAGTTGCTGATGATGTCGGAACACGCGCCGATGAGGGAGCGTTGCAGCGACTTGTCGCGGACGATGGTGGAATAATATTCGGCATTGGCCCCGCTGACGACGGTCTGTGCCAGTTCCGAAAGGTAGGCCGCTCCGCCCACTGCTTCGAGCTGTCCATGATCCTTGAGGTAGCTGGCTACCGAAACGAGATCGATGGGCGCGTTTTTGCGATAGAGTTCAAGGAAGCAGGTGTACAGCGTCTGGTGCGCGGGGAGGTAAAAATCGTCGGAGGAAAGCGTGTCCACGAGCGTGTGGAAGACGCTGTTACGGATAAAAATACCCCCCAGAACGGCCTGTTCGGCCTCAACGCTGTGGGGGGGGACTCGACGAAGCAGATCGTTCGTCGCCCGGTTGGGATCGGCAGGGGATGCCATGCGGAAATTCCTCTGTTGGGGACGCGTGAAAAAGAAGAGCAGAGGAGCTCACCGCCGAGTCGCCGCCCCCGGGGAAAACCGGGGGCGGGGCGAGAAACTATTCGTCGGGGCCTCTGCCGGAGCTTCGGCGGCTTCCTCTTCAACGAGGTGCGCCTTGTCTTCGGAGACAACCTTCACGGTGAGGGAAGCGACGACGTCGGCATGCAGACGCACGCGGACGGGGTGATCGCCGAGGGTACGGATGGGATGGTCGAGCAGGATGCGGCGACGATCCACTTCGATGCCCTGAGCGGTCAACGCATCGCCGATGATGGCGGTGGTCACGGAGCCGTAGAGCTTGTCATTGTCGCCCACGCGCATGACGATCGGAAGAACGAGGCCTTCCAGCTTGCCGGCGATGTCGTCGGCGGCGGCGCGCAGGGCGTCCATACGGGCCTGCAGCTTCTTGCGTTCCAGTTCAAAAGCCTTGAGGTTACCGGGGGTGACCAGCATGGCCAAGCCCTGAGGCAACAGGTAGTTGCGGCCATAACCGGCCTTAACCGTCACCACATCGCCAAGGCGACCCAGGTTTTCCACATCGGCACGAAGAATGATTTTCATACCGGGTCTCCTTAGATGTTGCTCTTTTTCTTCACGTCAGAGGAATGGCCGGCGGTGTAGAACAGCAGAGCCATCTGACGGGCGCGCTTGATCTCGGTGGAGAGCAGGCGCTGGTGCTTGGCGCAGGTGCCAGTGATACGGCGGGCAATGATCTTGCCGCGTTCCGTGATATAGTCGCGCAGGATGTCGGGGCGCTTGTAATCCAGCGGCAGATCCGCGTCGGCGCAGAAGCGGCAGAACTTGCGACGAGGAGCAAACTTTTTCTTGAAGGCCATGTTACGCAACCTCCTCGGCCGCGTCGGCCAGCTTTACGGTAAGGAACTTGAACGCGCCGTCACTGATGCGGATGATGCGTTCGAGTTCGGCCACGGTGTCGCCGGGGGCGACATATTCGAGGCGCACGAAGTAGCCGCGCATTTGCTTGCGGACAGGGTAGGCAAGGTCGCGCATACCCCAGTGATCCGCGGTGAACCGACCGCCGGCGCGTTCGATGACACCCGTGAAGGTGCCAAGCAACGCTTCACGCGCATCGGCAGCCAGCTCCGGGGAAAGGAGCAGCAAGGTTTCAAACTTTCTCATGCCAAGATCCTCCTTGTGGACTATGGCCTGTTCCCAGAGTCGCCCTCTTGGGCGCGATGAAACAGGCAAGGCAGAACACAACCCAATACGCAAACGGAAGCGCTCTGTCAAGCCGCTGCCCGTTTTTGTGCAACGGGTTGTGCGAAACGGACAATCATCATAAAGGATCGGTCAACGTATTTGGAGGAGGGCTTATGGATATGGAAAGGAAGTACCCGACGCGTGAGGTCGACGGTGTGGACGTCCCGCAAATGGGCATCAAAGAGCTGATCAAGCAGCTTGGGTCGGCTCTTGAGACAATGGAAGGCAATCGCAAGTCGTATACCTCGCCCGAGGAAATCGAGGCGGGTACGCTTATGGTCGCTCTTTTCGGCAATTCTTTGTACTACATGCGTTTGTTTGACAAGAGCCTCCGCACGTTCGAGGCCGCACAGGACGCCGTGCTCGAAGAGCAGTTGCAGCAGGCCGATACGGTCGGCGGTATTTGCTGAGGTTCGGAAGGGGGAGAGTGACGCGCGGGGGAGGGGAGAAGGAACCTTTCCGAGGAAAGGTTCCTTCTCCCCTCCCCCGGCCCTCCCTCATCTCATCTTCCAAAGACTTTCGCCTGGCGGGGAGGCCGCGCGATGGGGGTTCCGTTGTGCGGCTTTTTGTATTCAGCGATAGACGGAAGGTTTCCTTTGCAGGGTCGGAGGAAAATGCCTCAGAGCGTCATGTGAAGGCCTGGTGGGGTTATGGGGATATTCACCTGTTTTACCACGATTTTTACCGTAATTGGACGAAAAGCAACTCCCTTTGGACTGAGTATGAGGTTAATGCCGCTGTCGGTTTCCATCTCAGCACCTGAAGAGAGCAATGTGGTGTGTGCCATTAACCGCTTGTGCGATTTCGCCGGGTTGGATACTATAAAAGAAGAGAACCATCGTAGGCATTGCCATTGAGGAATGACAGTTATCTCTGGGTAACGGAGGGTGGGCTTGGCTCTTTGTCTTCGCTGGCGCTGAGATGCCTTTGGCGTTGAATTTCCCGGATCAGGACCGTTTGCTTCGAGGTAAAATCCATGAAAGGGTTTCGTTTGGACCGTCCGGCGGATCGCTGGTGTCTTGGGTGCGGCCTTGTTCTCGTCTTGTCTCTGCTTCTTTCCGATACCGTATTGCGGGCGTATGTGGCACTGACGGATGCGCACCCCTTTGCGGCGGGATTCTGCAAGTTCGCGTTGCTCGCAACGTTCGGGGAAAGCCTTGCGCAGCGGATGCTGGTAGGGCGTTACCTGCCGCCTCGTTTCGGCCTCGTGCCCCGCGCGCTGGCATGGGGCGCTCTCGGTATATGCATCACGCTGGCGTTCATGATTTTTTCCGCTGGCGTACCGCTGGCCATGTCCCGGATCGGCATGGATTGGGCCGCGCGTGCGCTGGCCGGTCCGTTCGGCACGGAGAAACTGCTCACGGCGTTTGCCATCAGTTTGTGCCTGAACACCTTGTTTGCGCCGGTCCTCATGGTGGCCCATAAGGTCAGCGATCTGCATATCGCCCGTTATGAGGGGACGCTGCGCTGCTTGTGGCACCTACCCGACGTCGGCGGGCTGTTGAAGTCGGTCAACTGGGACGTCATGTGGCGGCTGGTGCTGTTCCGCACCGTGCTCTTCTTCTGGATCCCCGTCCATACCATTACGTTTCTGCTGCCAGAAGCCTTCCGGGTGCTGTTCGCCGCCTTGCTCGGAGCGGTACTCGGCCTGATCCTCGCGTGGGCCGGTTCGCGGCAGGCGAAGGGCTAGGTTGGCGCCTTATCTGTTTATTTTTGATAAGAGCCCCCTTGCAGCGAGCGAGATCAAAGAAAGGCTGATTGAAGCCCTGTCTCAAACCGATGAAAAATCGCTTGAGCGTATCTACAACAGCATCCTGGTTGCTTTGAACAAGACAAGGCAATAACGGTAAGCTGACCACTATGAGTCAATGAAACATAGAGATTCGATTTTTCTTGTGGGCAAGACGAAAGGGGATGAGAAACAGGGCGCTCCCTCAAAGGCATTGTGAGGAGAACCCGTAGCTCGTCGTATTGGCAGAACGGGTAGAAGGGTACGCAGACAGATACGAAAAAAGGACTTGTGTCAAGAAGACACAAGTCCTGTATTTCCAAGTGGTGCCGGGGGACAGAATTGAACTGCCCACACGGGGATTTTCAGTCCCCTGCTCTACCAACTGAGCTACCCCGGCTCGACAGGGAGAGTAACTACGCAAACTCTCCCGTCTTGGCAAGCTTTTTTTCGCTTTTTTTCCGAATTTTTTTCGAGATGTCTCTAATACGCGGAAAACGTATGAGAAAAATCAGCTATTGGACAGGCACGATGCTCTTGATGATCACGGGCGTTTTCGGGACATCCTGATAGGGGCCGTAGCTGCCGGTGGATACGCTCTTGATGCGGTCTACGACGTCCTGCCCCTGAATGACCTTGCCGAACACGGCATAGCCGTAGCCGGACGGCGTTTCGTTCTTGTGGTTCAGGAAGTCGTTGTTCGCCACGTTGATGAAGAATTGCGCCGTGGCGGAGTCGGGATCGTTGGTACGGGCCATGGCGATGGTGTAGGCGTCGTTCTTGAGGCCGTTCCCGGCTTCGTTGACCACGGGCTTGCGGGAGTTGGCCTTTTCCTGCATGTCGGCGGTATGGCCGCCGCCCTGAATCATGAATCCGTTGATGACGCGGTGGAAGATCGTGTTGTTGTAGAAGCCGGATTTCACGTAATACAAGAAGTTGCTGACGGTTTTGGGCGCTTTCGCGGGGTTCAGTTCAACGACGATGTCGCCCATGCTGGTTTCGATTTTGACTTTGGGCAGGGGCGCGGCGGCATGGCTCTGAACGGGCAGAAGGCTCGCGCCAAAGCACAGGGCGAGCGCCAGAACGGCGATACGGATGCTCTGCATGATTGTCTCCATAAAAGATGAAAGAGTCCGCCGGATGCGGCGGCTCCCCCTAGTATAGGGAAGAGGATGCCGCTTGAAAAGCGGATTACGCGCGCTCCCCGGCTACAGCACTTCCCAGTCCCTGACGCGCAGTTCGACCGAGGCGATGCCGTTGTAGGCGTTGATGCCCGGCGTATACGCGAGCCGGATGCGCTGCCCCTGTATGCTTTCGGGGATTTGATCCGCCTGCCGCCATGCCTTGGCCTGCAAGGTGATGCCGGAGCCTTCTTCCGTCACCTCAAGCGAGATGTGTTCGCGGGAATGGCCGAACGCCTTGCGCTTTTTCACCCGCAGGGGCAGCGAGGCGAAAATGGGCTCGGGGTTGCCGATGCCGAAGGGCTGGAGCAGTTCGAGCCCCTTCAGCACGGTAAAATCCGAGGCCTGCGAAAAAGGCATTTCCGCATCAATCTTCAAGGATGGCGTGAGCGGTGCCTCCCCGAGCTCCTCCCGGATGACGGCATCGAAACGCTCGCGCAGTTCGTCCAGACGGCCGGGAGCGATACGGAGCCCTGCGGCCTGCCTGTGCCCGCCAAAGCCGAGCAGCATGTCGGCGCAGCGCGTGAGGCCCGCGTGGAGGTCGAATTCCGGAACGGAGCGGCCTGATCCTTTCAGGCTTTCCCCGTCGGAACAGAGAATCAGCACTGGGCGGTAGTAGACTTCCACGATACGCGAAGCCACGATGCCGATGACGCCCTGATGCCAGTCCTTGCCGTACAGCACGAAGCCCAGCCGTTTTGGGTTGGCCTCGGCCTGTTCAAGCGCTTCTTTGTAGATGCGGTCTTCTTCGGAACGGCGCTCGTCGTTCAGGGAGGTCAGCGTTTGGGCCAGTTTGGCGGCTTCGTCGTGCGAGGGTGTGAGCAGCATGTCGTGGGCCAGCGTGGGGCTGCCCAGACGCCCGGCGGCGTTGATGCGCGGGGCGAGGTTGAAGACCACCTGTCCCGCGCCGAGGGCCGCCACGGGGGAAAAGCCGCTGGCCCCCTTGAGCTCGGCGAGGCCGGGGCGTTTGGCCTCCGCGATTTTGAGCAGGCCGTTCTTGACGAGGATGCGGTTCTGCCCCGTGAGCGAAACCATGTCCGCCAGCGTGCCGAGTGCCACGAGGTCCAGCACCTGCCGCATGTCCATGCGCTTGCCCGACATGGCTTCCAGCTTGCCGTTGAGGGCGGCCATGAGGAAGAAGGCCACGCCCACGCCCGCCAGATGCGGACAGGGGTTGTCTTCGCTGAGGCGCGGGTTGGTGATCGCGTGGGCGGGCGGCAGCTCCTCGGGCGGCATGTGGTGATCGGACACCACCACCATGAAGCCCAGCTCCCTGGCCCGTTCCACGGCCTTCACATCGCTGATGCCGCAGTCCACGGTCAGCAGGATGCCCGGCCCTTCTTCGGCGGCGAGGCGTTCGATTTCAGGGATGTTGAGGCCGTAGCCTTCTTTCCGCCTGTCCGGGAGGTGTACCGTGGAGGGCACGTCATGGAAGCGGAGCGTTTGCAGGATGAGCGTGGCACCGGTGATGCCGTCCACGTCGTAGTCGCCCCAGATGAGCACGTTGCGGCCTTCGCGGATGCCTTGTTCCAGCGCGTCGACCGCTTCCTGCATACCGGGCCAGCAGTCCGGGGGCGCGAGGTGGCGCAGCCCCGGCGAGAGGAACGAATCCATTTGAGCGGAAGTTTCCAGCCCGCGTTGCCAGAGCAGGTCGGCTACGACCTGAGGGACACCCAGCTTGTCCGCCCATCCGGCGGGGCAGGGACCCTTATCGGGCTGGTTGCGGAATTTCCATATTTTCATGGTGATACCAGTGTGTTGGATGTTGAACTCGGAGGGGGAGGGAGAAACTTTCTGTAGAAAGTTTCTCCCTCCCCCT
>OGMN01002538.1_pt1 | contig 10103 bp, 9 predicted proteins | sample 1573211 | NCBI WGS metagenome assembly OGMN01 (sample SAMEA2581876, study PRJEB24529) | metagenome | biome: Human gut stool | place: China | collected 2011
GGAAGGACAGTTAGCCATGGGATACACCGGCAAACGATTAAGCGATATCTCCAACTGGGCAGACAACGATATCTGGGAAAAAGGATATACTCAACTGGATGCTTCAATTGAAAAAACACTGCCACGTGGTTTCTGTCTTTTCCTGAAAGCATCTAACTTACTCAACATACCGGTATTACGCTATGTACACCAAAGCGAACGTACCGCAAATGTAGATAGCGAACGTGATAACAGTAATCTGGTGGAACGTAAATCATGGCATGGACAGTCACTGATGATCGGAGCACGCTTCAGGCTCTGACCTTTCACCCCAAAACAGATTAAACACTCATTATCCATTATTAAAAAATTACTCATTAACCAATATTCATTCAATTATGAAACTAAAACATTATTTTATTTATGCAGTCCTGATGGCTATGACCTGGACTGCCTGTAGCGACGACAATGATATCAAAGGCAATAATGATGAGGAACAGGGAACAACCGAAAACGTATCAGGAGAAGTGGAAGGTATCTGGGAAGCCCATTCAACCATCAACGTAACGGGACACCTCACCGTACCTGCCGGCAAATCACTAACCATCGAAGAAGGGGTACAGGTTATATTCAGCACGGATGGTGTAGGAGCCAATCACGCCCCCATCGAATTTACCGTTGACGGCAACCTTTATTGTAAAGGTACAATTACAAACCCTATACGTTTCTCCATAGCCGAAGAACTACGTACACACAATAATATTTTCAACGAAGATGCCATGTGGGGTGGTATCGTGGCAACAGCCAATTGCGCAGAGATGCTGATTGACCATACCATCATCGAATATACCGGTGGGCAAGTAATAACAGGTTCTCCTGCAGCCAACAGAGAAGAATACACTGCCGGTGACGATGCATATCCGCAAATTACAACAAATAATATAAACGGACGTTATGTCATCACCAACTCCATCCTGCGCAACGGCTGGTCGGACGGTATCTACATGATGGGAGGTAACGCCATTATTGCCAACAACATCTTTGCTGCCAACGGTTTTGATGGTGCTGAAGCTGTAAATGTAAAATGTGGTTGTGTAGCAGATGTAGCGGGCAATGTAATGTTCAGTCCTAACACCAATGGTTTGAAACTGTCGAGTTCCGGTCAGAGCGAAACACGAAAACAGGCCAAAATACAAGCTTACAACAATACTATCATAAATGCAGGATGGCGCCGCGACGGAGAAAAAGGCGGTTGTGTATATGCAGAAAAGAATGTTTTGGCCAATGTATTCAACAATCTAATGGTAAACTGTAAGTTCCGTGCTCAAACTCCTTCTTACAATCTGCCCAACGATCCGGAAGAGGGTTATGCCTCAGCCTCTGTCATCGATTACAATTACTATGCTTCAGGCAATCAAAAAAGTGATATCGTATTCAACGGCGAAAAAGAGAGTGGCGTAGCCTATGCTTGGGAAGGCTACAATTATGCACACAAAAGCTACTATCAAGGCGTTGTCGATGCCCACAGCATCATCGCTACCCAAACAGATTCCAAAGATCCGAAGTTTGTGAATTTTGACATCAATAGCACAAAACTTACTTCGTACGATTACAATGACAATTGGGATTTCCATGTACAATCCGGTTCTCCCGTATTGTCGGGTGCAGCTTCCGCTTCCGAGACTTTTGCAGCTCCATACTTCGGTACGACCGGACTAAGCGTAGGTGGAAAAACATATACCTCACCAGCCGTACAAGCTCACTTTGGTGCGTACGGTACAAAATAAAAACGCCAATAACTTCGGATAATCTTGATATACCTCTGGTTATAATAATACTATACCCTAAAAGTTTTATATCTAACTTTTAGGGTATAGTTTTTTCGATATATCATCTATTACGTTCTCTCGCCAGCTACACTGTCTTTCTAAATGAATGCCTTCCTACTCTATACACTCTTTATCCAAACCGGATTTTTTATAAAAAGATGCTGTCTCTCACATTTTACACTAACATTATTAACATAGATAATTAACAATAGATTTTTATTATATAAAGGTATATGTTTTTCCATATGAAGAATATACACTTTTGCATAGTAAAAGTATATCGTTAACACAATCAAAAATACATACTCTTATGTAATATAAAAAATTACTTTTTACTTGTTAAGAATCAACACATTACATATAAACAACAGAAATCTGTCAATATGAAATGTCCAATACAGACAATAACGAAGTTACTTAATTGACAAGTATAAATAAAGCATCCCTCCAATTCAAAAAGTTCTTTCTAACTTCTAAAATAGAAATTGCGCCTATTAAATTATTATATATCAATAGAATAAATATTTTTTTCATAATCAATAACAACTATTCTCCGTATACAAGAATACGTTATTAACATGGTTACAATATACCTAACGATAAATTAGGATATATGTAACGGGGCAGTACGTATATTGGTATTTTCCTTACAAAGCCAATCGGTAGATTTCTTTACTGTCTTCTTTTGTCAACTTCACATAATTGCCTACCAACTCGCCTTTATTTCGATGAAGACTATCGGCCAGACGGTCAATATCCGGATGCTCAATACCCAACTCTCTAAAAGTAACAGGCAAACCAATGAATTTGAAAAAAGCTCTCAACCGGGCAATCCCTTCCAAAGCAACCGCTTTTTTATCATCTGCTTCCGGAACACCCCATACACGAACAGCATATTGAACGATCTTATCCATATTGTGTTCTGTCATCCAAGTCATCCAGGCAGGGAAAATTACGGAAAGACCGGCACCATGAGTCACATTGTAAATGGCACTGATCTCATGCTCCAGAAAGTGAGAAGCCCAATCTTCTTCACAACCGACTCCACATGTACCATTGTGGGCAATAGTTCCACACCACATCAAGTTGGCGCGGGCACCGTAATTCTCCGGTTCTTTCATCACCGTAGACGCTTCTTTGATAATAGCAAGAAGGGTTCCTTCACAAAGACGATCAGCGATTTCCACCTCCTTCGTGTTGGTGAAATAACGTTCCATGATATGCGCCATCATATCGGCAATGCCACAAGCCGTCTGAAAAGGGGGAAGCGTATAGGTAAGTTCGGGGTTCATCACCGCAAAAACAGGACGCAACAGTTCGGGCACACGGAGACTAAGTTTTTGTAAGCCATCAACTTTAGTGATAACGGTATTACCGGAACCCTCGCTACCGGCGGCAGGAATGGTAAGCACTACCGCTACTTTCAGAGCTTTCGTCACTTTGGCCTTACCAATATAGAAATCCCAAAAATCACCGGGATAAGGAACGCCGGCAGCTATCGCTTTGGCAGTATCTATCACCGATCCACCGCCTACAGCCAACAAAAAATCGACTTTTTCACTCCGACAGAGATCGATACCTTCGTACACTTTGGTATCGATCGGATTGGGCTGTATGCCACCCAACATGCAGTATTCGATTCCAGCTCCTTTCAGTGAACTTTCCACACGTGACAATAAGCCACTGCGTATCACCGAACCGCCTCCATAAACAATCATCACTTTCTTAGCACCATACTTAACAGTCAAAGCGCCTGTTTGCGCTTCCGTATCTTTACCGAATACAAATTCGGTGGGACTGTAAAAGATAAAATTATTCATCGACTTCTGTTTTTTTAATTATCTATTTCACCTCCATCAAATGTAAAAATCACGCTGCATGGCTTCTCTTCCTTTGGGAAAAAGGAGTACCTGCCAGAAAGAAGTGTAAGGCAAACAATAATAACTTCTCCAATTAAAAGAGAGCCTGTTACAAAATGTCCAGCAGTTCTTTCAAGGAAGTGATGCAGGACACATCTTCGGTTACATCAGCCATAGAAGGACACCCTTTCACCACCTGACACCCCAAAGACAAAGCCGGAAGAATATCGTTCTTCACCGAATCGCCTATCACGACTACCTCGTCCGGAGCAAATCCGGCACGGTCGATAGCTAACTTCCACAAAGCAGCATCCGGTTTGCGGATTCCTTCCAGTGTAGAATCGGTTATTGAAGAGAAATAAGATACGATACCCAAATCGGTTACTATCTTCTTCAAATTACCATAATAATTGGATACCAACAACAATGTATACCGTTTTGACAACGGTTCCAACACCTCTTTCGAAAGAATCACATAACGGGAAGAAAAATCAGTCACAAGACGTGCCGCACGCTCCGGCAGTTCTTCCCTGTTCTCTTGCGTATCCGGCAGAATCCCCCTTCTGATCAGATCATCAAATTGCAAACGGGTTTTGAAAGACTGTGTTTCAAGCAATGAATGTGAGGTTTTCACCAGTTGCAAGCGCTCCATCATCTGTTCGGCATACACATAAGAGTCTCTGAAATTCTCTCCCGTAAGCGGTAAATGCAACTCCTCGCCATAGAGCTTCAGATAAATCTTCATCCAATGCATAAACGGCGAATCGAGTGTACCGCCAAAATCAAAAGCCAGCGCTTTTACTTTTTCCGTATGTATCATTTTTTATTTCCTATTTTCATTAATGCAAGACCGATAACGATCCAGAACAACTCACGTACCCGTGTGATAAGTGCCGCATACACACCATAGGCTCCCGATAGGGAAAGTCCTCCCACTGCCAAAGCAAAACCACCTTCGCGCCCTCCCAACTGCATGGGAAGGAAAAACAGCAAATTGGCCAGCAAGGAAGAAAAAGCCACGATGAGGATGCAGTTTACAAAACTGACATTTGTAGTCAGCACATTCAGAATGAGCCATACTTCCAGACAACTGACGATTCTCGCCGAATATTCCAAAAACAAAGCACTGTAAAAAGTACTCTTTTTCTGCTGATGAAGCAAAGCAATCTGTTTGTCTATATTTTCAAGTTTCTCCTTATGGGTTTCCGAGAAACGAATGACACGGTGCTTCAAAAAAGGGATGTGGCTTCCCATACGTACACATGCCACCGCCATGCCATGACGATATCCTTTCACAAACAGAGTGCCGAGAAACAGGCAGAGAGCGGTTATCAATCCCAAAACAATCCCCATCTCCCAACTTACCGGATAAACACAGACATAAATAAATACGGAACTGAGCCACAGCAGGAAATGCGAAAAGATATGCATCATCACGTAGAGAATGACCGACGAAGTAGCCCTTTCCATCCCTACAAACGGAGTCAGCTCCATGATCCGGTAAGGCTCTCCTCCCATCAGTCCCACCGGAGTGACATAATTGAGGGCAAATCCCGAAACCGTAAACTTATACAACTGCATAAAACCCAACGGAGAGGTTTTTCCTCCACTCCGGAGAATGATATACCACGAAAGGGTATTTATCAAGTAGATAAACAGCCAAAGTAATAAAACCAACGGAAGGTAAAAACCGGCACGCCTTAAATTATTCAGCAAATCATCGTACGACACATCGAACGTGAAAAGCATGATAACCACAGCCACCACTCCAAAGACCAGAAAGATATTTCGGAATTTGCTATTCATTATGACATCTGTATTTCTTTGTACAACTTATTACTCAACCGCTCGTGCTGCCAGATCATATAAATCAACAGTCCGTTCAGCACCGTGAGTTCAAAAACAAAATACAGCCACGGCTCATTGATGAGCAGACTGATGAAGAGAACGGTCACCCGGGTATTGAAAGAGAGAATGTTGGTGTATTTCATCAACGGCAGACTCTCCCGGCGGAATTCGTCACGGATCTCCTGTGGAGCCACTGCACCGTATCGTTGCTGCAACAAAGCGAAAAAACGCTGGAAAGCCGGAGTAAGACGCTCCTGAGAACGGGTATAATCGCAATAAAACCAAAGGAAGAGTTTCCGGATGAAATCTTTTTTCCAGGACAAAGAGTTGTAAATGGCTTTTTGCTGCACATAATTATCGAGTTCGCTACCCGATTTCCCTTTCAAAAAGAAAAGATGAATGTTCCGGTAATAATCGGCCATTGCTGCCTGCTTGCTATGACACAAGCCGGTCACGGCTGCCAGTATCCAGATCCAATAAGACCACTCCGGAGTCAAGCGCAAACAGATGGCTGCATAGATAGAGATAAACCAAAAATCACCGGACACACCGTCCAATATCCGTCCGATCTCGGACTTCTGTCCGGTCATACGTGCCAGTTGTCCGTCGGCACTGTCGTACATGTTGGCCCAAACCAACAGGCACATGCCTATCACATTCAGCAAAAGATCGTTGTAATAAAACAATATCCCTGCCGCAACTCCCAAAAAGATGGAAGCAATCGTTATCGCATTGGGAGTAACTCCCATTTTATGAAAAAGAAGCGCCCATCGGTAACCGACAGGACGGTAAAACAACAAATCGATCCACTCTTCGGTATCCGCCGATTTTAAAGTTGCTTCCAATCCGTTTTTACTTATTTCATTACTCATAAATCCGCATTTTTAGTTTTTTGCAGAACAGCCTGCCCGATGGCTATGGCCGCTTCTTTACGACAAGGGGCAAAACTCGGCCAATCGTTAAAATCGATAATACGAATACTACCGTCCGGAGATACGATGCAATCACCGCCATATACATCGACTTGCAGCACTTTCGCCGCCTCGTCACAAATATGACACAACGCATCCTCTGAAAAGGAGATACCTTTCGGAGCACCATTAATAGCTTCTAAACCGAATTTGCTATGATGTCCTTCCAACGGATAGAACCAATAGAAAAATCCGGTACCGGAAACACCGTAAAACTTGATCAAATCACCTGCCAGATGCTTGTTTATCACGACACGCTCGATACCGCGCAACGCATATTCGGCCATCACTTCCCGCAACTCGCTACAAGTCCGTATATACGTCACATCTTCTTTATGGATGGCATGAAAATCGGCACGCTTCACCCAGCAGGGTTCGAATTCCGATTCGATAAGACTAACCGGAAGTTCCTCGTGAACATCCCAGATAAGACTTTCGGGATGAGGAACCTGATGTTTTAATAATAAAGCAGTCATCTGCTCACGCGTGCAATTCTCAATGCCGAAAGCAGAATTGACAGCCACCACTCCTTTTCTTTCAACTTTTTGCAAGTTACGGACAGCAGCTTTGCTACGCATCATTGTGAAAACAAACTTCTCATTTAAAGGATTGGTCAGAAACTCCTGCTCGGTATATAGATTGACCCTATGGCCATTTTCTTCCAGATACTGGGCCACAGCAGAAAAGATAGCAGCATCGTTCCCGACATGATTGGGAGAGAAAAGGGAATATCGCTGTATTCCCGCAAAAGTATATGATTTCATTTAATAGTCTGTTCTTCTAAAAAGCGTTCGGCTTTTTCAACGTCTGTTGCATGATCGATGTCTATTACCTTTGAAAAAGGATAGGCCTGTACCTGCAGTCCAGCGTCCACTAAATACTGCTGAAAGCCACGCATACGAGATACTCCTTTCTCCATGGCAGCAGGCAACAGAGAAAGAGCCTTTTGATTCATACAATAAATTCCCCCGGAAATGTACCGGCAATCGGGATACGATTCACTGGCATACCCCACAATTTTCAGATTATCAGGATGGGTCTTGACATATAACGGGCGTTCGTCATCAATAAAGTCGGTTACTGCCATCAAGGCATCCTCTTTATCACTCTCCCGAAAAGCACGGATATAATCCGAAAACTCCGGTTCACGGAAAATCGGATCTACCGTAGTAAGACAAAATTTACCTTCTCCCTTCAAATAAGGCATCAGTTCATAAAAGCTATGAAATGAATCGGGAGTAGACTTCACCACAACGTGAAGCGGCACCGGCAAATGTTGCTGTTCCAGGAAATCACGGACCTCTGTCATTTCTTCATTAATAATAATGCAGACCGAGTCTGCATTATTATTAAGAATGTGCAATAAGCGCCCCAACAAAGGTTCACCTCCTACCTTCACCAAAGGTTTAGGTACTTGGATTCCGTCTGAGACCAAACGTGAACCTTGTCCGGCTGCAATGAGTGCATATTTCATTCTATCAGTATCAATCGAGATAACTCGGTGCTTTTTCACCGATCATATTACGCAATGTTTCTTTTACCATTCTCCATTGTGTGAACAAGTCATGTACCGGCTGATGTTCAAAATCATGCATCGGGCTCTTGCAGAAGAATGACAACCAAGTCTGTATACCGCATGCCCGCACGAAGAGCCAGGTCACTGAACAGAACCAAGTCGAGTGCAATAGGAGCAGCAAGGATAGAATCGCGACAAAGGAAATTTACTTTTATCTCCATCGGATAGCCCATCCATCCGAAGATGTCGATGTTATCCCACGCTTCCTTATTATCTTTGCGAGGAGGGTAATAATTGATACGTACTTTGTGGTATACGTCACCATACAAGTCAGGATATTTCTCCGGTTCGAAGATGTTATCGATCACAGATAATTTGCTGACTTCTTTTGTTTTAAAGTTTGCAGGATCATCCAAAACTTCACCGTCGCGATTACCTAAGATATTAGTAGAGAACCAACCGCTAACGCCTAACATACGAGTTTTGAACATCGGTGCCAACACCGTTTTCATCAATGTCTGACCGCTCTTGAAGTCTTTACCGGAAATAGGCACATTCATCTTCTTGGAGAATTCCCAGTATCTACACACAAGTTAGGAGCACCCATGATGAACGGAGCACCTTCTGCAATAGCAGCATACGCATAACACATACTTGGAGAAATGGCATCCGTGTTGTTTTCTTTCATTGCTTTTTCCAAGGCAGCCAATGACTGGTGTTCTTCCGACAGAGGAATATAGATCTCTGTACTTGCAGCCCACAACACTGAAATACGTTCGCAGTTGTTAGCAGCTTTAAAATCGCGGATATCTTGACGAAGTTGTTCTACCATTTCCCAACGGGTAGCAGCCTGCTTGATGTGAGTTCCGTTCAGACGTTTGGCCCAATTATGGTCGAAAGCGGCGGGCATCGGTTTGATAGCCTCCAATTCTTCTTTTACTCCATTCAGGTCTTTTTCTTTCAATACTTCAGCATACATAGCAGCTTCGTAAGCATTGTCAGGGAAAATGTCCCATCCACCGAATACAATGTCGTTCAAATCTGTTAAAGGTACGATGTCTTTAATGAGTTTTTCCTCATTATTTTCCATGCGCATTGCGGCCATCTGTGTAATAGAACCTATTGGTTTTGCCAATCCCTTGCGAGAAGCCAGTGTTCCTGTTATCATAGTGGTAGCAACTGCGCCACCAACACCTACAACCAAGACGCCAAGACGTCCTGATGCCGGTTTAATTTCTTGTTCCATTTCTGTTGTTTTAGATAAATTAAAATTGCCTACAAAGTTAGGCTCTCCTGCATACCTAAAGAAGTTCTAATAGTCGGATTAATTGTTCTATTTGACATATTATCCCCTTAAAGAGTACTTATAACCTATGTAGTCCGAATTTACCAATCTCAGATATATCATTCTATATCAATTATTAAACAAACTCTGCCTGTTACCTTTTTTTTATAAATTAACACATCAATACATAAACAGATCGATACATACAGGTACGCTATCAAACAGAAAGTTTAACATGATGAAATGAAGGTTTAACGAAACACTTTTCACGAAATACTGTTGTACTAAGTATTAAACGAACCGAATATATAAACCTAAAACAACTTAATTATGGAATGGATTATAAATCAACTGAGGGTACATCCTGAGTTAGCCATTTTTCTAACACTTTTTGCAGGATTCTGGATAGGCCGGTTGAAAATAGGAAAGTTCTCACTCGGTACCGTAACAAGCGTCCTGCTGGTAGGCGTGTTGCTAGGACAATTAGATATTACAGTAGACGGCCCGATGAAAGCAGTATTCTTTCTGCTCTTTCTTTTCGCCGTGGGCTACAAAGTAGGACCGCAGTTCTTTCGCGGACTGAAAAAAGACGGTTTGCCCCAAGTGGGGTTTGCCGTACTGATGTGTATCGTCAGCCTTGTTTCCGCTTGGGCATTGGCAAAAATAATGGGTTACCACGTAGGGGAGGCAGCCGGACTATTAGCCGGTTCACAAACGATTTCCGCCGTTATCGGAGTGGCCGAAGATACAATCAACGGACTCAGTATCAGCGATGCGCAAAAAGCCACTTTCATCAATTCAATTCCCGTGGCATAT
>OGMN01002542.1_pt1 | contig 10079 bp, 9 predicted proteins | sample 1573211 | NCBI WGS metagenome assembly OGMN01 (sample SAMEA2581876, study PRJEB24529) | metagenome | biome: Human gut stool | place: China | collected 2011
CTAATGCTATTACAGTTGGCGTCTGATCAGAATTGAAGAAATAGTAAGCCAAATCCTGAGCTATCTCTCCTGAATCTATTGGAGACATTCCAACATATGGTTCTTTTAATCCCATATCTTTTATTATTCTCAGCATTCCTTTTCCAACTAAAGCTCCTACATTTGATCTTCCATTATCTTTTAGTGCCACATCAGCTGAAGGGTTAGAAACATATCCCTTTACCCCTCCTTCAGAATCTGCTGTAACTACCATATTATTAATCAGTCCATCAGTATCTGTTCTCAAAGTTAATAAATCTTTTCCTTTTAAAGTGCTTCCCATCATTACTCCTGCTGTAAGAAGTCTTCCAAAAGCGTCTATTCCAGTAGGACTGCATTTATGAATATCCAATGCCTCCTGTACTATATCTGTTGAATCCACCAGAAAAAATCTGGCATTTTTACTTACTCCTCTTATTATTTTACCCATTTATATCACCTCTAAAATTTATCGTATTTAATTATTTCTTTATATTCTTCATATCTTTTCTTTGAAAGTATCTCCATTAATTGAATATTATTATCTATTCTTTTATTCTTATTAATATATTCTCTAATTTTCTTGATCTCTTTTTTCTCAAAGCCAAAATATTTTAAAAGTTCATCATTAGCTTCATTTATGTAAAGGGAACTTTTCTCAATTTCACTTTCTATCTTAAACTTTTTAGAAAGTTTTTCATAAGTTGCATCTCCTATCCCTTTTATTCTTTTCATCTCTTCCAGCTTTTCAAAACCACCTGTTTTTTCTCTGTAGCTTAAAATCTTACCAACATATCCTATTCCAATTCCCTGAGATACCATCTCTTCTTTAGAAGCACTATTTATATCAATAAGATTATCTTTTTTTTCAAGCATATTTTCACTCATTATCAATTTAAATGGTTTTGATGTTTCATCTTCTCCAAAAGTAAAACTGCTGATAATTGCAAGCATAACTGCAATAAGTATACCTTTACAGCTTTTCATCTATTTTTCTCCTTTTTTAAATAATTTATATTTGCTCTCCATTCTTTCTTTCATCTCTTTTATGTACAATGCTGGGTCTTTAGGATTAATTATTCTTTCAATATAGTCTCTAAACTCAGTTTCTTCTATTACTATTTTAGTAATAGCTCCTCCTCCCAATCCCATAGTTGATTGATTTTCCTCTATCATCTCTATATTGAATACTGATTCTTTTCCCTCTTTTGCATAACCTACATTCTCTCCCCATTCCATAATATTTTTCTGTCTGTACATATAATATGGTTTCATCTGTTTTTTCTCTGTAAGTTCTCTTATTCTTTTCTCAATTATTTCCCTGTCTAATTCTTTTCTGATTTTATCCTCTTTAAAAAGCTTAGAGGCTCTTTTAAATGCTAAAGAGTGCACAGTAAGGTTTTCTATATCATATTTTTCTACCTCATTTAATGTGTGAAGTACATCTTCTGTTGTTTCATCTGGAAGCCCTATTATCAGATCCATATTTATTATAAAGCCCATCTCTTTGGCTATTTTAAAATATTTATCAAAATTTTCTCTATTAAAATTTCTATTTACTTTTCTTAAAGTTTCCTCATTGAAAGTTTGAGGATTCAAGCTTATTCTATCAGCACCATATTGTTTTACAAGCTCCAGTTTTTTCTCAGTAAGAGAATCTTCTCTTCCTGCTTCAAAAGTAAATTCTTTCAGATAAGTCATATCAATATTTTCATTTACTTTTCTTAATACTTTTTCTAAATCCTCTTCTGTAAGAGTACTTGGAGTTCCTCCACCTATATAGATAGATTCTATCTTATATCCTTCATCTTTCAAAAACTTTCCTGCCATTTCTATCTCTTCCAGCAAAGTTTCAACAAATCCTTTATAGTATCTTCCTACTCCTCCATTTATTTCATAAGAAGCAAATGAACAGTACTTACATTTAGTTGGGCAGAAAGGCACTCCTATATATAGATTTATATACTCTCTATTCAAAAATTCCAGCTCTTTTTTCACAGTATCTATAAGGAGCTCTATTTTCTCATTACTTACAATATAGAAATCCCTAAGCATATCTTCTGCCTGCTCATATGAATATCCTAAAGACAGAAGTCTTCTCAATACTTTAGTAGGTCTTACTCCCATAAGCCCACCCCAAGAATACTCTTTATTATATACTTTCAGCAGAAGTATTTTCACCATAGTCTGTTTCTGCTCATCTATTTTATCCTCTTGATTTGCATAAATGAAATTTCCTTTTCTCCCATCTATTTCCATATCTATTTCTATTGTATCAGAAGTTTCTTTCATGGTAAGATTCATAGTTTTATCCAGTGCCTCTTGGACCATTACCCTTGCAAATTCCTCTATACTCCTGATATTTATTTCAAAATCTGAATTAATTAACACTTTTCCTCCAAATGAAATTCTTTCATCATCTTATCTTTTTCATCAATTTTTCTTAATACTCTGCATGGATTTCCAACTGCTATAACATTTTCAGGAATATCTTTTACAACTACACTTCCAGAACCTATTACACTATTTTTTCCAATGGTTACTCCATCATTTATTGTAACTGCTCCACCTATCCATACACCATCTTCTATTGTTATATGAGTTCCATATTCATATCCCGTTTCTCTTTCACTTGGAAACAGAGGGTGATTTACAGCTAAAAATGATACTCTTGGACCTATCAATTCATTTTTTCCTATTTTTACTTTTCCTATGTCAAGAAATATGCAGTCATGATTTATAAAACTGTTTTCTCCCAGTGAAATATTATATCCATAATCACACATAATTGGAGTTTTAACAGAAGTATTTTCTCCAGTTTCTCCAAAAAGTTCCCTTACCTTTTGCATTATTTCGTGAGATTTTTCAGGAAAGATATTATTTATTTCAAAACATTTTTTCTTTGCTTCAGCTCTTTCAGCAACCAATTCCTCAGCATTTCCCTGATATAATTTTCCTGAAAGCATTCTCTCTTTCTCTCTATTCATTAGTTCCCTCTTTTTTCATCATATTCTTTTTTATTTATGACCCCATCTTTATGCATATTGGAAATATATTCTCTCATAGATATCATTCCATATTTCTGTCCTGTCTCAATAGCTGTAGGTATCTGATTTATTTTCCCAGAGGCTATTTGATTAGATATGGCAGTATTTACAAAAAGTATTTCAAAAGCTGGAATAATTTTATTTTCTTTATCCAGCAATAACTGTTGACTCACAATACCTCTCAGTACTAAACTAAGCTGAGCTTTTATCTGTTCCTGTTTTTCTTTTGAAAAAACATCTATAAGACGATTGATTGTTTCTGCTGCACCATTAGTATGAAGAGTGCCGAACACAAGGTGTCCTGTCTCTGCTGCTGTAAGAGCTGCTTCTATACTCTCTTTATCCCTTAGTTCTCCTACCATTATTATATCGGGATCTTGCCTGAGAACACTTTTTAAAGCATTTGCAAAAGACAGGGTATCTCTCCCTATCTCTCTTTGCCTTATCAAACTTTTTTTATTTTCAAAAATATATTCAACAGGATCTTCAATAGTTACTATACTTAAAGATTCCCTCTGATTTATCTCTTCTATCATAGCTGATAAAGTTGTACTTTTTCCACTTCCAGTAGGTCCTGTTATAAGTACCAGCCCATTTTTATATCTTATCATATTTTTCAATGATTTTGGAAGATTCAGTTCCTCAAAACTCTGTATCTTTTTTGTCAAAATTCTTATAGAATATGCTGGATATCCTTTTTCATTATACAAGTTTATTCTGTATCTTCTTTTTTTTATATCTTCAAATGCTATGTCAATTTCTTTATTCTTTTCAAATATTTCTTTCTGCTTTTCTGTTAATATCTCTCTTATAGAATTTATTAAAAATTCTTCTGAAACTTTATCAAATTCATCATCTCTTATCAACTCTCCATTTACTCTATAGATCACTTTTTCATTGTTCACAAGATGAATATCTGATGCTCTTTTTTTCTGTCCTTTTTCTAAGATATCTAATAAAATCATTATACCTTCCCTTAGATAAATTTTTACTTTATATTATAGCATATTTTATACCCTTTGTCTTCTGCTGACTCTTTTTAAAACTATTTTTCTAGGTAATTATTCAGGTCTAACTATTGGAAACAATACAGTATATTTTTTATTTTTATTTATATACACATATCTTTTTCTTGATTATTCGACTGAAATATTGTATACTTAATTAGTTCATCGGAGGGTATATAGAAAATTTTATATGCTGGATAAGATGGTTGGATAAAGCCCAACTGTTTTATCCAGCATTTTTTAATTACAGGAGGATTTTTTATTTATGGAACAAAAAAATTTATTAACCGAGGGAAGTATTTTCAAAAATCTGATGAGATTTTCATTTCCCTTTCTTCTGGCGAGCCTTCTCCAAGCACTTTATGGAGCTGCTGACCTTTTTGTAGTCGGACAGTATGCAGATTCTGCTGCTGTATCTGCTGTAGCTATAGGAAGTCAGGTAATGCAGACAATTACTGGGGTTATCTTAGGAATAACCACTGGAGGTACTATTCTTATTGGACAGTATCTAGGGGCTAAACGAGAAAAAGATATGGCAAAAACTGTAGGAACTATTATCTGTGTATTTGGCTTATTTTCTATAGTACTTACTATTTTCATGACATTATTTACTAACCCCATTGCTACAATAATGCACACTCCAGTTGAGTCTCTAAAATATACTCAGCAGTATATTTTTATATGCTCATGTGGTATTCCCTTTATTATAGGATATAATGCTGTAAGTGGTATTTTAAGAGGAATGGGTGATTCTAAAACTCCTCTTTATTTTATAGCTATTGCTTGTGTAATAAATATAGCAGTTGATATTATTTTAGTAGATTTTTTTAAGATGGGAGCTATTGGAGCTGCTATTGCCACTGTAGGAGCACAAGGAATAAGCTTTATCCTTGCAGTTCTATTTTTATGGAAAAAAGGATTTCCTTTTGAGTTTGGGAAAAAATATATCTGGCTGTTTCCTAAAAAAGCTAAGATAATATTTCATCTTGGACTTCCTATTGCATTGCAGGATGGGCTTATAAATATATCTTTTTTACTTATTACAACTATTATAAATACTATGGGACTTACAGCTTCAGCTGCTGTAGGAGTGGTTGAAAAGGTTATTGTATTTGCTATGCTTCCTCCAACAGCTTTTGCTTCTGCTATAGCTGTAATGACTGCTCAAAATATGGGGGCAGGAAAAATAGAGAGAGCACAAAAATCACTTTATGGTGGAATTGCTTGCTCTTTAGTTATAGGAATTGCTTTCTGGATATATTCACAAATTTCCCCAGAAAGTATTACATCTCTGTTTTCTAATGACAAAGAAGTTATATATACAGCTGCTATGTATTTAAGATCATATAGTATAGATTGTATTCTAGTTTGCTTTATTTTCTGTATGAACTCCTTTTTTAGTGGATGCGGGCACCCTGTCTTCCCAATGGTACATAGTCTTATAGCCACATTTTTAATAAGAATTCCTGTTTCTTTTGCTCTGAGCAGAATGAAAGGAATAACTCTTTTTGAAATAGGATTTGGAGCTCCATTGGCTACGCTTGTATCTTTAATCATGTGCATAATCTATATGAGATATGGAAGCTGGAAAAAGAATACTATGTTGAAAAACAGATAGAAGCAATTAAAAATATTTAAGAATAGAAAAAAGCGGCAAAGCCGCTTTTTAATTTACTCTAATCTATTGCTGTTTGATTCATTTCCTGACTATAAACTTTAAAAAGTTCCATCAATACTCTGCTGTTAGTTTGGTATTTTCTTCTCAATTTACTCAAACTCTTGTTTATAAATGTGTATTCTTCTCTAGTAAACCTACAACCTAAAATTCTATACTTTTTAACTCCACTTCCTAGTGGTCGTCCTCTTGTTGGTTTAGCTTTTTCTCCCTTCATAAATCTTTCCCCTTTTCCCTATTTAATCATTTCAAATAAATTAATTATCTCTTCCTGTTTTCTCATATCCTCTTCCAATACTTTTTTAGAGTCAGCATATTTTTTTGCAAGCTGATTATACTGATCTTTGTAGTATCTATTTCCTTTTACATCTGCTATACGTTTTTCCTGTGTTATTATTTTCTGATACATTTCTCTTTGTTGAGCAAGAGTTCTTTGAGCTTCTTCAGCCTCTGATTTTCTTTTTTCATACATGGCTTTTTCTTCAGCTTCAAGCTGCTGAAAATTAAGTTCTAACTGCTCTAATGTAGATAAAACATTAGATTCAGCAAATGTTGTTATTGATGCTGCAAGTAGAATACATCCTAGTAGTACCTTTTTCATTTTTCCCCCTTATGTCTTTTAATAATTTCTAAAAAACTTTTGACTTATAAAACATTTTTTGCTTGTCTCAATCATAAATTTTATCACACACTATAATTCTATAATATGCTGATGTTTTTTTATAGAAACATGTTCTATTTTGTTATCAAAAAGCTTATTTTAATTATATTATATCACATTTTCTTTTTTTAAAAACATAAAGTTCTTTTATCGGACTATATCTTTTCTTAAAACCAAAGATTTAAACACATAAAATTTTATAATATCTGTTTTAAAAACTTATCTTGCTAATTTCTTAACTTCATTAGTTTTATATCAATTTTTTATAAAATATTCTAAAATGGTTTTAGAATCTGCTCTTTTTACTAATTATATTAAACTTCATTTATCCTTTTAACCTGTTAGATATAAAGTTATAATGTTTAAAAAGGATTTCAGGATTATTTTAGAAGAGTATAGTATAAGAAATTTTATGCGAAATAGGAGGATAGATGAAGAAAAAAAGTATTTTGCTTCTCATATTATTAACATTTTTAGGATGTTCCCCCATACCTAAAATCACTAAAAATGAATTCATAACTCCAGATAGCATCTCAACAGATACTTTTGGAAATCAAAAACTTACATTTTCCAACACAAACTGGTGGAAAATGTATAATGATCCTGTTCTTGACCAATTGGTAGATTTTGCATTAAAAGAAAATGAAGATCTAAAAATAGCCAAGTTAAATATTTTAAAAGCTGATGAAGCCATAAATCTTGCAAAATCTGATTCAGGAATAACAATAAATTTAGCAGGAGATTTAAAAAGAGAAAAGCTCGGAAAAAATGGAACTACTCCACCACCATTTGGCGGAAAAATAATTAATATTGGAAATATCGGCCTTCAGGCTGATTACAATATTGATCTATTTAACAAAACCAGTTCTTTAACTGCTGAACAAAAATATAAAGCTGAAGCTGTTAAACTTAATTCAAAATGGATTGAACTAGATTTATCTAACAGAGTAACAAGACTTTATGTATACTGGAAATATTTATATCAAGAAAATGCCATTCTTACTGAACAAAAAAATATTCTTACTGAAATAGAGAAATTACAAAAAACAAATTTAAAAATTGGAAATGGTATAGAAGATGATGTATGGGCTGTTCAAGATGAGATAAGAGGAATTGATACACTTCTTAAAGAAAATGAACTTAATAAACAGCTTACAATTAACAATTTGAATATCTTATCAGGAAACAAGCACAGTACTGAAATATCTTCTCTTCTGCAAAAAAGTTCTCAAAATTTAAAAACAACCTTTAAAGAAAAAGTCAGTATCCCATCTTCCATCTCTTCTGATATTATTATAAACAGACCAGATGTAGAATATTATCTAATGTTGATAAAAGGACAGGAAAAACATTTGGATGCTGCCAAAGCAGATTTTTATCCTCAATTTTCTATCACAGGTGAATATGGATTTGAAGGAATTAATTTTAATAAAATATTGAGAAAAGATTCTCTGTTAGGTTTCATAGGTCCAAGTATCTATCTTCCTATTTTTCATTCAGGAGCTATCAAAAGTACATATAAAATAGCTGGTACTGATATGAATATATTTATAGAAGAATACAATAAAGCTATTATCAATGCCTATAATGATGTAGATAATGAACTTTACAAAACTAAAACTCTATGGAGCACTTTAAATGATTCAGATGAAAATTTTAAAACACAAACTAATCTACTTTCAAGAGATAAAAAAAGATTGGATATTGGAACTATTTCAAAATATGATTATTTATCTAAAAAATACAGCTGGTATGACAGTAAATTAGATAATGAACAGCAACATTTTAATTTATATACTCAACAATTACAGCTTATTAACTCTCTTGGTGGAACATATAAAATTGATAAATAAAACATGGAGGATAATATGGAAAATAAAACAATAACTAAAGATAATGTGGAGGAAACTGAAAACCACTCTGAAAGCCCAAAAATAAAAAAAGAAAAAGCAATTAAAAAAATCTCTATTTTTCTGATTATTCTTATAATACTAGGAGCAATATATGGAGCTTACTGGTTTTTATATGGAAGAAATTATGTGAAAACTGATGACGCTTATGTCAATGGAAATCAAAATGTAATAACTTCTCAAGTAGAAGGAACTATTACTCAAATCTACATTGAAGATACCCAATTTGTTGAGAAAGGTCAGCTCCTTGCTGTCTTAGACGATACAGATTATAAAATAGCTTTGGAGAATGCCGCTGCAAGTTTAGGAAAAGCTGTTCGAGCTTATTCAAATCTTTCTTCAGATGTAGCTCAGGCTGAAGATAATGTAAAAGTAAAAGAAAGCCAATTAAAAAAAGCTGAAACTGATTTTGCAATGGACAGGGCTTCATACAATGCTGGTTTGACAAGCAAGCATCAATATGAAACAAGTAAAAATAATTTGAATATTGCTGTTTCTTCTTTAAATCAAAGCAAAAAAGCTTTGGAAAATGCAAAGATACAAGCTGAAAGCAACTCTATATACAATCATCCAGATGTCCAACAGGCAATAGCAGCATACAAAACTGCCTATGTTAATCTTATGAGGACAAAAATATATGCTCCTGAATCTGGAAATATAGCAAAAAAATCTGCCTTTCTAGGTCAAAAAGTTTCTGCTTCTCAAGAACTTGTGACTATTATAGATCTAAACAATATATGGGTAGATGCTAATTTAAAAGAAACTCAAATGAAAAATGTCAAACCAGGAGATGAAGCTGAACTTATAAGTGATATCAACGGTAAAAAATATATTGGTTATGTACAGGGATTATCTGCTGGTACAGGAAGTTCCCTTTCCCTCCTTCCAGCACAAAACGCAACTGGTAACTGGATAAAAATAGTTCAGAGAGTCCCAGTACGTATAGTTATAGATAAAGACAGTCTTCAAAAAAACGGTATGCTCCCTATAGGAAGTTCAATGGAAGCTATTGTTGATATAAGAAAAGAAACTAAAAATATACTTCCATATCTGAAAAAATCTTCAAATCTTTACTCAATTGATGAAAATGTAATGAATAAGGAAATTGATAATATTATAAAGGCTAATATAGGTAAAAATTAAGGAGGCATATCATGGGAATATCTTTTGAACTCATACTAGCCACCTTAGCTCTGGCAATAGGTTCATTTATGAATGTACTGGACAGCACAATTGTAAATGTATCTCTTACACATATAGCAGGAGATTTTGCAGTAGCACCAACACAGGGAACATGGGTAATTACATCTTATGCTGTTTCAGAAGCAATCTTTCTTCCTTTAATAGGATGGCTGACTAAAAGATTTGGAATAGTAAGGCAATATATTGCTGCCACTCTTTTATTTACCCTTGCAAGCATGCTCTGTGGTATAAGTTTTTCTTTTGGATTTTTGCTTTTTGCAAGAGTTCTTCAGGGAATAGTTGGTGCCAGTATGATACCACTTTCTCAAACTCTGATGTTGAGTTTTTATCCAAAGGATAAAAAAGCTATGGCTATGGGAATATGGTCCATGACTGTAGTCATCGCCCCAGTTCTTGGGCCTGTTATAGGAGGTTGGATAACTGACTCTTTCTCTTGGAGATGGTGTTTTTACATCAATCTTCCTTTTGGAATAATATCTACATACATAGTTTATTCTATTTTTAAGAAAAAAGGTCATAAAGATAAAATAGAAAAAGTTCCTATAGATAAATGGGGTC
>OGMN01002544.1_pt1 | contig 10069 bp, 7 predicted proteins | sample 1573211 | NCBI WGS metagenome assembly OGMN01 (sample SAMEA2581876, study PRJEB24529) | metagenome | biome: Human gut stool | place: China | collected 2011
GGAAGCAAGCCGTAAACGGGTTGAAGAAATTCTGAAGCAACTGGACTATCAACCCAATATGTATGCCAGTGCACTTGCATCCAACAAGAAATACACTTTCGCTTGCCTTTTGCCTAAACATTTGGAAGGAGAATACTGGACCGACGTAGAAAAAGGAATCAACAAAGCGCTGAGTACGTATTCGGATTTCAACACCACAGTAAAAACCACCTATTACGATCCATACGATTACCATTCTTTCGTTGATGCCAGCAACGATATTGTCGCACAGCATCCGGATGGAGTGATGGTAGCTCCCACCATACTCAAATACACCCAAATATTCATAGAGCAACTGACCGAACTGGATATACCTTATATATATATAGACTCTAACATAAAAGAAATACCACCGTTGGCTTTTTTCGGTCAGAATTCCCGCCAAAGTGGATATTTCGCCGCACGCATGCTGATGTTATTGGCAAGAGATGAAAAAGAAATCGTAATCTTCCGTAAAATACACGAAGGTATTGTGGGCTCCAACCAACAGGAAAACAGAGAAAAAGGATTCAGGCAATATATGAAAGAATATCATCCTTCGTGCAACATCCTGGAGCTCGACCTTCATGCCGAACGAAATGATGAAGATGCTCTCATGCTCGATGCTTTCTTCCAACAACATCCTACTGTGCGTAATGGAATTACATTTAATTCCAAAGTATATATCGTCGGTGAATACCTATTGAATCGCAATAAAAGCGACTTTAATCTCATCGGCTATGACCTTTTAGAACGGAATGTCGCCTGCCTTAAACAAGGTAGTGTCTATTTTCTCATTGCCCAACAACCCGAACTACAAGGATATAACGGTATTAAGGCACTATGTGACCACCTCATTTTCAAGAAAGAGGTAAATTGCATCAACTATATGCCCATCGACTTGCTGACGGTGGAAACAATCGACTATTACAGCAATAAGTAAAAGGATTTACGATTATAAATAAAAAGGACATCATGGAAACAAAGTTTTTAAAAATCAATCCTGCTGACAATGTAGCCGTAGCTATTGTCAACCTGCCTGCAGGAGAAAGTCTTTCAGTGGACGGTATCGACATCACCCTAAACGAAGATGTGCCCGCCGGACATAAATTTGCTTTGAAAGACTTCGCCGAAGGAGAAGATATCATCAAATACGGTTATCCTATCGGCCATGCCAAAATGGCAAAAAGGCAAGGTGACTGGATGAATGAAAATAACATAAAAACCAACCTTGCAGGACTGTTGGAATATACCTACAATCCGATACAGGTATCACTCGATATTGCTCGAAAAGATCTCACTTTCAAGGGGTATCGCCGTAAAAACGGAGATGTCGGTATACGTAATGAGATATGGATTATCCCCACTGTAGGTTGCGTAAACGGTCCCTCACAATTATGGTTGTTCACAGCTGGGCGACGACCACGAAAACACGAAAAAAATTCTTCGTGACATGGTGCTTCATCCCAATGCGGGTGCCGTATTAGTCGTTGGATTGGGATGCGAAAACAACCAACCGGATGTATTCCGCGAATTCTTGGGTGATTACGATCAAGATCGTGTAAAGTTCATGGTTACCCAGAAAGTAGGTGATGAATATGAAGAAGGAATGGATATGCTTCGTGAATTATATGCTAAAGCAGTGAAAGACGAGCGCACCGAAGTTCCCCTGTCCGAACTGCGCGTAGGATTAAAATGTGGAGGTTCTGACGGTTTCTCCGGTATTACGGCAAATCCGTTATTGGGTATGTTCTCCGACTTCCTCATAGCACAAGGCGGAACCAGCGTGTTGACGGAAGTGCCGGAAATGTTTGGTGCAGAAACAATCCTAATGAATCGCTGCCGTAACAAAGAGTTGTTCGAACAGACTGTCAAGTTGATCAATGATTTCAAAGAATACTTCCTGTCTCATGGTGAACCTGTAGGTGAAAACCCGTCACCGGGAAATAAAGCCGGCGGTATTTCCACTTTAGAGGACAAAGCTTTGGGATGTACACAAAAATGTGGAAAAAGCTATGTAGAAGGTGTATTGTCCTATGGAGAACGTTTACAGGTCAAAGGACTTAACTTGTTATCGGCCCCCGGAAATGATTTGGTAGCTGCTACTGCATTGGCCTCTTGCGGATGCCATATGGTATTATTTACCACCGGACGTGGAACTCCTTTCGGTACTTATGTCCCCACAATGAAGATATCTACCAATTCAACTCTGGCAAAAAACAAGCCGGGATGGATCGATTTCAATGCCGGTGTGATTGTTGAAAATGAACCGATGGAAAAAACATGTGAACGTTTCATCGATTACATCATTAAAGTGGCAAGCGGAGAATTCGTTAACAACGAAAAGAAAGGATATCGTGAAATTGCTATATTCAAGACAGGAGTAACGCTGTAAAAAAGAAGCTAAAAGTTAGAAGTCAGGAGCCGGTAGTCAAAATCAGAAGCATGTAGCACGCAGACATAAACATGCTGAGTTGATTTTAGCTATCGGCTACTATTTTTTTATATTGATCACTTAGCGTCCGCCAACCACTAACTACTAACTACTAACTACTATCTGCTAACTTCTATCTTCTTATTATTATCTTTGCACTCCAAATACAAGTACAATTCAAAGAATGAACGAAGAAAAGAATATAAAAAGAGCATCCGGCTGGTGGGCACTTAGTCCTCTACTTGTTTTTCTATGCCTATACTTGGCTACTTCAATTATCGTCAACGATTTTTATAAAGTACCCATCACTGTCGCATTCTTAGTATCCTCATGCTACGCTATCGCTATAACAAAAGGACTAAAGCTGGATCAACGAATATACCAGTTCTCCGTTGGCGCTTCAAACAAAAACATCATGCTCATGGTTTGGATCTTTATTCTTGCCGGAGCTTTTGCCCAAAGCGCCAAACAAATGGGTGCCATCAATGCAACAGTAAACCTCACTCTACATATACTTCCGGACAACCTACTTTTAGCAGGTATCTTTATAGCTTCCTGCTTCATTTCGCTCTCTATCGGTACCAGTGTAGGAACAATCGTAGCTCTTACTCCGGTCGCTACCGGATTGGCACAAAGAACAGGAATAGATATCCCTTTCATGGTAGCCATCGTAGTAGGCGGTTCTTTCTTTGGCGATAACCTGTCATTCATCTCCGACACCACCATCGCCTCTACCAAAACACAAGGTTGTGTAATGCGCGACAAGTTCCGGGTAAACTCCATGATCGTAGTCCCAGCCGCACTCATTGTACTGGGCATTTATATCTTTCAAGGATTATCAGTCATTGCTCCGGCACAAACACAGGAAATCGAATGGCTTAAGGTCATACCCTATCTCGTTGTATTGGGAACAGCCATCGCCGGTATCAATGTAATGATCGTCCTTCTTCTCGGTATCATCAGTACAGCTATTATCGGAATTCCCACGGGCAGTTTCAGTATATTCGAATGGTTTGGCGCAATGGGTAGTGGCATCACCGGAATGGGCGAACTTATCATCATCACCCTATTGGCAGGAGGCATGCTTGAAACAATCCGCTATAACGGAGGAATCGATTTCATTATTGAAAAGCTCACACGTCATGTCAATGGTAAACGTGGTGCCGAACTAAGTATTGCCGCCTTGGTAAGTATCGCCAACCTTTGCACAGCCATCTACACCATCGCCATTATCACTACCGGCCCGATTGCTAAAGACATTGCCGGAAAATTTAATCTCGACCGCCGAAAAGTAGCCAGCATTCTCGACACCTTCTCCTGCTTTATACAAGGTATCATTCCTTACGGAGCGCAACTTCTTATGGCAGCCGGATTAGCCAATATCTCCCCCATCAGTATCGTTGGAAATTTGTATTATCCTTTTACGATGGGGACATTTGCATTATTAGCCATTCTTTTCCGCTATCCACGCCGGTATTCATAAAAACAGAAAATGCCATCATACTGCGATTTCGATTTTAGAAACCAAACCACCACCCGGTTTCTTTAATCGAAAAACTTCTTTTATATCCATAGCAAAAATCAAAATTCGCATCAGAAATTCATTCATAACTTTTAGATTTATAGCACTTTATTACAAATTCCAAGTTCACTGATTTAAAAATATTATCTATCTTTGTGCCCTCCAAACAACAGTAATAGAAAAATATGCTAAATCATAATTCCGCCAAGTTCACCCGACTAACTTCCATGGCGCAGATTGGTTGGTTTGAAGTTAATTTAAAAACCCAACAATACACTTTATCAGAATTTGTTACGGATCTTCTATGTCTCGAAAAGAAGACAGTCGGTTTTAATGATTTGTATCATCTGGTTCACGAAGATTATCGCGAACATTTAAAAGAAGAATTTAAAGTCCTTCACAGCCAACGCATATTCGAACAGATTTTCCCTATCCACACAAAATATGGAATGAATTGGGTACAACTGAAAATGGAATCCGATTCAGATATCGGCCAGGCAAATATCCACTGGTTCGGTTATATCAGATGTCTCGATGATATTGAAAGCACTGAAAAAGGATTGGGCAATAAAGAAGAACTAAATAAATTACTTTATCGCCAAATAAGTATATCACATTCTCTATTGTCATTTCTGCAAACAGACGATATTTCCGATACAATCCGGGAAATCCTGAAAGATATATTGATACAATTCAATGGAAATATTCCCGGAAGAAAAGATTCAAAACTGCATTTATGAAATAACAGCAGAAAATGTATCTGAAGAACAGGAGTCACTCCAAAATATTCTGTTCGATGAATCCTCGTGGTGGAACGAGCAGATATCCGGTCAGAAAGCCATTATTTTAAATACACTCGATGCCATGCCTCCGGAAGCAAGATATCACAGAGAAATTTTAGAACGCCAAGATATAAAATCTCTCATGGTTGTCCCATTGCTATCCAAGAAAAGGGTATGGGGATATATGGGTATAGACATCATTAAGCAATGTCGTAATTGGAGCAATGCCGATTATCAATGGTTCACTTCATTGGCAAATATCATCAGCATTTGTATTGAATTACATAAATCCGAGCAAAAAGCCATAGAAGAACAGCAAATATTACAGCATAAAGAAGAGGTGCTCAATAACATTTTCCAAAACTTACCGGCCGGCATCGAATTATACGATAAGGACGGTTATCTGACAGAAATCAACGATAAAGAACTCGAGATGTTCGGTATCGGGAACAGAGAAGACGTATTAGGAGTAAACCTGTTTTCCAACCCTAACATACCGGACAATATTAAAGACAACCTCAGAAGACAGGAAGATGCTTTTTTCAACACAAACTATAACTTTTCCGCCATAAACGATTATTATCCTTCTCTGAAAAAAGATACCATCAATATAGTGACCAAAGCTACGGCATTGCGTGACTCTAAAAACAATTTCACAAACTACTTACTCATCAATGTAGATACCACAGAGGCTGCATCCGCCCGTTCGAAGATAAAAGAATTCGAAACCCTGTTCGCCCTTATAGGCGATTATGCAAAAGTCGGGTACGCCGTATTCGATGCCTTAAGCCGTGATGGTTATGCCCTTAGTAGCTGGTATGATAATATCGGTGAAAAAGACGGAATTCCCCTCCCCGAAGTTATAGGCGTTTATCGGAATGTGCATCCCGATGACCGGGCAGTTTTAAAGGAGTTTGTAGGTAATGTCAAACAAGGACAAGCTACCTGCCTGCGTAAAGACATACGTATCAAAAGAGCATCCGGTAACTATTCCTGGACCAGCGTCAATGTACTTGTAAGAGATTTCCGCCCTCAGGACGGAATCATTGAAATGGTCTGTGTCAACTATGATATCACTCCACTGAAACAAACGGAACAAAAACTTATCATTGCCCGGGATAAGGCCGAACAGTTAGACCGGTTAAAATCAGCTTTCTTAGCTAACATGAGTCATGAAATCCGTACTCCCCTCAATTCGATTGTCGGTTTCTCGACTTTACTGACCGAAACGGATGATTTAGAAGAACGCGCAGAATATATCAGCATCATACAAAGGAATAACGAACTATTGTTACAACTGATTTCAGATATATTGGATCTTTCCAAAATTGAAGCCGGTACATTCGATTTTGTAAAAGAGAGATTTGAGATTGAACAAGCCTGCCAAGAGATTGTACAAGAGCTCAAAGCAAAACCCCAAAAAGGAGTAACACTTCTTTTCGAATCGCATGCTTCACCCTGCCATATATATAGTGACAAGAACCGATTTACTCAAGTCCTCACAAACTTCATCAATAATGCCATCAAATTTACCTCACAAGGCAACATCACCGTAGGTTATGAAATAACATCCGACAATGCAATAAAAATCTATGTACATGATACCGGGTTAGGAGTTCCCAAAGAAAAGCTCGACAATATATTCGACCGTTTTGTGAAGTTAAACACCTTTGCTCAAGGTACCGGAATCGGATTATCGATCTGCAAAAGCATCATTACACAAATGGGAGGTGAAATAGGAGTCGAATCGGTCGTGAATGAAGGTTCGTGCTTTTGGTTCACACTTCCCTTGCAACAAGGGAAGTGAACTTTGAAAATTAATTGATTCATTTCCAAAATGTTAATTTCATCATAAGATATATATTTAAGTAAAACATTTCCTATCTTTATTCAGCTAAACATTCTTTTCTTATATTTAAATCAATACTTTTAATGAAAAAATGCGTCATTATAATCCTTACCTTTTTATATATAATACAAGGAACTGCAAAAGATACCCGAGAAATAATCATACGTGGTGACAGTGCTTTCCCACCTTATGAATTTATAAACGACAAAGGAGAACCGGATGGTTTTAATATTGATCTAACCCGTGCCATTATGGACGAATTGAAGCTACCCTACGACCTGCAACTGGAAGATTGGTCGGATATACTTCAGCAATTCGAAAAAGGATCAATCTACCTGATTACCGGCATGGCAAAGTTCGAATCTCCTCAAAACGGCCCGTCCAAACTGAGCAAAGCCCACAGCTATATAAACTACAAATTCGTCTGCCGGAAAGATGCCCTTATCCAACATACAAAGGATTTATCACACAAAAACGTTATCGTACAAAGGTATGCCCTACCTCATAAAAAGTTAAAAGACATGGGATATGATTCCCATCTTATTCCGGTTGACAATATGATGGAAGGATTGAATATGCTATCCGAAGGTAAAGGTGATATGGCAATATGCCTTGACAACATGGCGCAATACATAATTTACAAAGACGGACTAACCAATCTTAGTATTATAGATTCCGAATGGCCATTACAAGAATATTGCTTTGTAGGTAGTGACACCCAATTATTAGAACAAATAAACTCAGCCCTTCTGAAATTGAAGAAAAACGGAGTATATGACCGGATACATGTGAAATGGTTGGGAGAAAAGCCGACATTCAGTATTCCTACATGGTTATATTTCCTTTTGGGGGCTCTATTACTCACCGCACTATTGCTATCCATCTTCGTCACAATCTATAAAAAAAGAGCCCAAAAGGGAGAAATTCTACTTAAAGAAGAAAATGAAAAACTCAATGCTTTATTACTCGAAAACAAAAATTTTCTAAACCGATATCAGACAGTATTCAATACTACTCTGGTGGGACTAAGCTACTATGATAAAAAAGGTATATTGGTAAGCGTCAATGATGAGATGGCCAGATTATTTCAAATGGATAACAAAAACAAATTGCTGAAAGAACAACTATCCATATATGCGAACCCTGTTTTGCGAAATCACGGTATTATAGACGAGCAAAACCAAATTCACGAATTTCATGGTATATTAAAATACGACATGCGTAAAGAGCAATGTCCGCAATACTTCGCCCGCTTTACCCCTTTCGATCAGATATTCTACTTCAAAATGGATGTTACACCCATAAAAGACCAGGAAGGAGAGCTTATCGGTATTTTAATTACAGCCATAGACCGGACGGCCGAGGAAAAACATGAACGGCAAATGGCCGAACAAGAAGCAAAACTCAATATGGCAATGAATGCAGGCAATGTCACTGCATGGATTTACGAACTGCACACACAAGAGTTCATGTTACGCGGCAATATGCGCACTGAAAAAGGACTCAATATGGAGAAGTATTTAGGCATGCTCCATCCGGACGATCGCATAATACAAAAAGAGCTATTCGATACAATCTTACATGGACAAAAAGAATCAGCGGAAACCGTATTCCGTTATATGCACGAAGACGGCACTTATCACTACTACGATAGTCGTATGATATCCAAAAAAGAAGAAGACACTGTGACAGCCATATTGGGAACCCAGAAAGATATAACACAAGAAGTACTTAACAACAAAATTCTGAATGACACGATTGAAAAACTCCGTTTCGCCATTCAGACGGCAGGTATGGCCATGTGGGAATATAATTGTGACACACAACTGTTCACCACATATAATGAACCGGTAGCAGATTACAAGGACGGTGCAGTAATCTCCATGAGCACTTACGACTGTTATTCACAAAAAGACGACGAAAATCTGGAACTAATTGAAAAAGCAGCGGGTATCGTAAAAGACAGGAAGGATGAATCTTACAACTTCATTGTAAAAATGAAGACCAAATACGATTCGGATTGGCAGTATTGTACAGTACGCGGTGTCCCTATGGAGAAAGATAAAAATGGAACGGTCATAAAGTATCTGGGTGTCAGATTAAATATCACCGAACAAATCAATTATCAGAAATTTTTGGAACGGGAAAAAGAAACCGCCCAACAAGCCGATAAGCTGAAATCTGCATTTTTAGCAAATATGAGCCATGAAATCCGTACTCCGTTGAATGCCATCGTAGGCTTCTCCGAACTGCTTCAAACCACAGAAGACGTTAATATGCGAAAGGAGTTTATGAATATCATCAACAATAACAACGAACTGCTGTTAAGGCTTATCGGTGATATTCTGGACCTGTCGAAGATAGAATCGGGACTTATGGAATTAAAGTTGGAATCTTTCGATTTGGCAGATACATACAAAGAAACCTTTATGGCTCTGAAGCAACGATGTACTAATCCCGAAGTAGAGTTTATCGGCCATAATCCCTACAAGAGTTGCTTGGTAAAACTGGATAAAAACCGTCTGGTGCAGGTAGGAACGAATTTTATCACCAACGCTATAAAACACACTGACAGAGGTCGCATCACTATGGGATACAGTTACATTGACGGAGGCATAAAATTATATGTAGAAGATACCGGACATGGTATACCGAAAGAAAAACAGCACAAGCTATTCCAACGTTTTGCCAAGCTCGACGACTTCACGCAAGGTACCGGTTTAGGATTAGCCATTTGTAAAGCAATCACTGATGCACAAGGTGGTAAGATCGGTATGGAAAGTGACGAAGGAAAAGGAAGTAAGTTTTGGGCCTGGTTTCCTTGTGAAGCAGAAATTGAGAGATATGAGGAAACGGAAGAAATTGCAGAGGATATCCTAAGAATGGGGCATAATCCGACTCTTAGCACTTCACAGGAGTCTTGTACCAATGATGTTCAGAAGAAATCCATATTAGTAGCCGAAGATATCGACAGTAATTATATGCTGGTAAAAGCCCTCCTTAAAACATCTGAATTAACCCGTGCCTATACAGGTAAAGAAGCGGTGGAACTTGCATCAAGCCATCATTATGATGCCATTCTGATGGATATGAAGATGCCGGTTATGGGTGGTTTGGAAGCTACCCGGGAAATACGGAAATTCGATACGGAAACTCCTATCATCGCCGTTACTGCCAACGCTTTCGAGTTCGACAGAGAAGAAGCCATGAGGGCAGGATGCAATACGTTCATAACGAAACCCCTCAACAAAAAAGAATTGAAAGAAGTATTAGGTGACTAAGAGGCTGTTTAAATTTTGCTCAGTATTATTCTTAAGAGAAAAAATTAAACAGTCTCTAAGAATTAAGTGATTTTATTTTATGTAAATGGAAATATCTCTTCATAAACAGAATATAAATAACGCTTAAAAGCAGTATAGCTCCCCCCATGTACCAATAGCCATTATTTTGATAGTCATTATTCT
>OGMN01002549.1_pt1 | contig 10049 bp, 8 predicted proteins | sample 1573211 | NCBI WGS metagenome assembly OGMN01 (sample SAMEA2581876, study PRJEB24529) | metagenome | biome: Human gut stool | place: China | collected 2011
CTAACTTTGGCTTTGCCCAAGTTAGGCGGCACCTCAGCACTGCAAACGAAAAAACAAGCTTTTTCTTTTGCAGTGCATTCGGTTTGCACTAACTTTGCACCTTGATTAAACAAAATGGCGATGAACCCTCTCGACCTCATTCAAAAATATTACGCAGACAATGAACCGCTCTACCGTCTGCTGGTGCACCACAGCAAGCAGGTAACAGAACGTGCTTTGGCTATCATTGATGCACGACCTGCATTGGCTATCAACCGTGACTTCGTGGCACAGGCTGCCATGCTGCACGATATAGGTGTATTCCTGACAGATGCTCCGGGCATTCACTGCCACGGCACAGAACCCTATCTGATGCACGGCTATCTGGGCGCGGAACTGATGCGGAAAGAGGGATTCTCAGAAATTGCCCGCGTGTGTGAACGACATACGGGTACCGGACTGACACCCGAAGTGATTAGCGAACGGAATTTACCCCTGCCCATGGGAGATTACCGTCCGCAAACACTCGAAGAACAGCTCATTTGCTACGCCGACAAGTTTTACTCAAAAAGTCACCCCAAACGGGTGCGCACCATTCCCGACACTGCTGCCAGTTTAGAAAAATTTGGGGCAGATAGCGTCAACATTTTCCTTAATTGGGCTAAATTGTTTGAATTATAGGTGTATGCCGGTCTCCAAATAAGGAGGGCTGTTGCACCCAACGGTTATATATGCGATTAGTTTCACTCACATTATTTGCGTTCCTGACCACCGCTTCGGTAGTGGCCGGGCATTCGGCGTTTGTACCAACCGGAACCGCTTATGTGGCACTTTCGGACACAACTCCGTATGATTCTGCCCTGAACCGACATTCTGCAGATTCGGTGCGGCAGAACCAAGTGACGCAAATCACACGGGCCAAGGCCGATTCGGCAGTGACGCAAACTCCTGCCGTTCCGCGCATGCCACGAATGGCCAACGATACGTTGAAAGCAGAGCGAACGCTTGCATTGCCCGATTCTGCGGTGGCCAAAGCTGCTAACGATTCGACAGCGGCCGATTCCGTTAAACCGAAAAAACCGGGTATCGATTCGCCTGTTGAGTATGTGGCCAAGGACTCCATGGTGTACGATGCCGACTCCAAACTCGCTTACCTTTACGGTGAATCGAAGGTTACTTACATGAACATGAACCTCGATGCCGAAAAAATCACCATGAACATGGATTCGAGCATGGTGTATGCCGAAGGTAAACGTGACTCTACCGTTAAGGGGGGTATCAAAGGTAAACCGGTGTACAAGCAGGGCAGTGAGCGGTACGACAGCGAACGTATGTCGTTCAACTTCAAAACCAAAAAGGGCTTTATCAGCAATGTGGCCACCACGCAGGGAAATGGTTATTTGCAAAGCGAAAAGTCGAAACGTACGGACGACGGTACCCTCTTCCTGGAACATGCCAAATACACCACTTGCGATGCGGAACATCCTCACTTCTATCTGAAACTTTCCAGAGCCAAAGTGCGACCGGGCAAGGATGCCATTTTCGGTCCGGCTTACCTCGTGGTGGAAGATGTGCCGCTGCCTCTGGCTGTGCCTTACGGATTTTTCCCCTTTAATAAAAAGTATTCATCGGGTTTCATCATGCCTTCGTATGGCGATGAAACCAGCCGGGGTTTTTACCTGCGCGACGGTGGTTACTACCTGGCCCTGAGCGACTACATGGACCTGAAGCTGCTGGGCGAAATTTACACCAAGGGCTCGTGGGGCGTGAGCGCAGAAACAAACTACAACAAGCGTTACCGCTACCGAGGCAACCTCTATTTCAGTTTCCTGCGCACGGTCGAGGGCGAAAAGAACATGCCCGACTACGCTGTGACCAAGAGCTTGAAACTGCAGTGGACACACACCAAGGACTCAAAGGCCAACCCCAACACCAGCTTCTCGGCGCGTGTGAACTTTGCTTCGGAAAACTACGAGCGTTCAAACTTGGAAAGTATGTACAATCCGCTTTCCTACACGCAAAGCACCCGAGCCAGTTCCGTGAGTTTCAGCCACACGTTTCCGAATATCGGCCTTACGATTTCGGCTTCGGGCAACTTGACGCAGAACATGAAGGACTCGAGCATTGCCGTGACGCTGCCCGACCTCAGCATTTCGCTCTCCAGGTTCTATCCCTTCAGACGCAAACACCAGTCGGGCAAGGAGCGGTGGTACGAAAAAATTTCAATGTCGTACACCGGACAGATGTCTAACTCCATTACGACGAAGGAAAGTCAGCTATTCAAGTCGAACCTCATTAAGGATTGGCGCAATGGTATGCAACACAACATACCCATCGACGCTACCTTCCAACTTTTTAAGTACATCAACATTTCGCCTTCGTTCACCTTCCGCGACATCATGTACGCCACCCGCGTCAACCGTTCGTGGAGCGAGGAACTGCAACAGGAAGTGTGCGACACCACCTACGGCTTTTACAACCTGTACGACTGGCGCGTAGCCATTTCGGCGAATACCACCCTCTACGGTTTTTACAAACCCACCCCCAAACTGTTCAAGGGTAAGATTCTGGCCATTCGCCACGTGTTCAAGCCCTCAATAAGTTTCAGCTATTCGCCCGACTTCACCTCGTCGCGTTATGGTTACACCAAACACTACGACAAGGTAGACCGACAGGGCAATGTGAGCCGCGTGACGTATTCGCCCTATTCGGGCAGCCTTTACGGCTATCCGTCGGGAACAATGTCCGGACTCATTACAATGTCGGTGTCGAACAACCTGGAAATGAAAGTGAAGAGCGACCGCGACTCGACCGGCGAACGCAAAATTTCGCTCATCGACGAACTTTCGGGTACGCTGTCGTATAACATGGCTGCCAAAACGCGCCCGTGGAGCGACTTGCTGATGCGCGTTCGCTTACGACTGACCAAAAACTACACCTTCTCGCTCGCAGCGAACTTTGCCACTTATGCCTATAAGTTCGACGAAAAAGGCAATGTAGTTCCCAGTGACCGTACGGAATGGAGCTACGGACGCTTCGGACGTTTTCAGGGTATGTCGCAAAACATCTCCTACACGTTCAACAATCAGACGTGGAGCAAATGGATGGACAAACTGCACGGACGCAAAAAGTCGGACTACGAAACAGCTTCCACCTCATCAGACGAAACCACCGACGATGTGGAGGACGCCAATATCGACCCCGAATTGCGCGAAGCCAAGAAAGGCGGTAAAAAGAAAAAAGAGAAAGCCAAAATCGATTCCGACGGCTACATGTCTTTTTCACTTCCCTGGTCGCTCACCCTCTCGTATGGTGTAACCATGCAGGAAGACCGCAGCCGTAAAATCAATGTGCGCCGCATGCGTTACCCCTTCTCGTTTACCCAAACGCTCAACGCATCGGGTTATCTGCGCATTGCCGATGGATGGAACATCACCTTCACTTCAGGCTACGACTTCGAAATGAAGAAACTTTCGATGACCACCATGTCGCTCTCGCGCGACCTTCACTGCTTCGAAATGTCATGTTCGGTTGTATTGAAACCCTACTCTTCGTTTAACTTCACTTTCCGTGCCCGCGCTTCAGAATTGGCCGATGCACTGAAATGGGATAAACGCAGTTCGTACTCAACGAACGTTGAATGGTACTAATACAACATTTACCCCAAGGTAACAAATATTTTAAATCTGAAGTCGTCTGAACTTTTATGAATTTCAAGATTTGCCTCAAAAAGAAAGGTGAAGATTGAATTTAGAAGAGATAAATTTCCAAATCAAATCTTCGTCAGAAAAGTTTAGACGACTTCAATCCCTTGCCTGAGTAAACAATTACCCGGGCAAGGGATTTTTTTTGTGCATACCCTATAAATCCGGAACTCCGGCCGTTTGCCCTAATCGCCGTTGACGCTTATGCTGCACCTTGTAGATTTAATAAATTTTAAAATGAATCTAAACACTAACCATCGGCTTCTAGTGCCATGCTGGGCGAAACAAATATTCCCGAAACCGACCTTCTTTCGCTTCTGAAAGTGCTGATTATCAATAATTTCAAGACTGTTGAAACTAGCTCGGAACTAATTTCAACAAGTTCGGAACTAATGCTGACAAACTCGGAATAAATTTTTACAAGGTGCCGTTTCGTGTCCACACAGGCTGAAAACGTTACATTAAAAAGATTGTTTTTTAATTTATATTTACTTTTTTGCGGTGCGGGCAATTAACACTTCACCGCCTGCTTTACCCATGCACGCAGCATCAACTTCTAAGCATCAGGAACGCAAGTGTGTATGTTCCATAAAGGGCTTACCTGGATAAATCAGAGGAAAAAAATGCCAGCAGATAGGATATAATTGATGGGAAAAAACAAAGGGAATAAGAGAAAAACGAAATAAAAACAGCCAATGTGCTGGATAGGGTAGAGAGTAAAAAGTCTTGTCTTCTAATGTAAGACAAGATTTCAGCTACAAAGGTAAGGCTTTTCTCGTGTATATGGTAGGAATCTGCGAAAATAATTCAAATATTTTGCGTTCTTGTATAGAAATGTTTCACAAACCTTCGATTTTTAAATTCTGAACTACTTGATAATCAGAGAATTCATACTTATATCATATCTTACATTAGGAGATAAGACGTGAACTGATAGAGACAAAGGCCAAAAAAGCAGTAAAGGATGTACGGTTGTAGCATAAGTCTTGGCGTGTAAAACATTCTCTCCTCTTTATTGGGCTTTTAGGTACTTCAAGAGTATGAATTTATGATAATTGTCAATGTACCACTGGCACCGTCTGTCCATAAACTGACTGCCAACAATGACATAAAGTAGATAAAGAAAATGACGCAGGTTTGCTCGCTTCCTTCTTCTACAGCCGACGTAAACGACACCTATAATAATAAGCGTTTACCAAAGGGCATACATATAGTCGGAGCTGATAGAGAATCGGTTTCGAAAGTAGGAGGAATACCCAAAAGTGAAGGCCATTCTGAAAGCCAAAATCCTGAAAATCAAGCACTTCGTGCAACGTCCGATGCCGCAGTTCAGCCTGCAACAGACGCTGACCGTCCCCGGCAAGGAACCCCCTGGGGCTATATATTCATTCAGCACATGTCTGCCGGAAAGTTTGAGGAAAAACTCAACACACTCAAAGTCGAAGGCGGCTTCAAACCCAAGTGCTTCATTCATCGAACCATACAATACAAGCAAAAGTCGAACGGCAAGGGCGTAATGAAAGAAGAAAAACCCACCGTAAGCGGACTTGTATTTTTACAGGGCGAGACCAATCAACTGAAGTCTTTCCTGATGCACAACTTTCCCCAATATTATTTAGTGAACGACTGCAGCACGGGCAAACCCGCCTCGATTGCCGACAGCCAAATGCGCCCTTTCATGAAAATCATGGAAGAGGAACCCGAACGTGTCACCTTCCTTCGCGACCCCTTTGAGAAATTTGCCAAAGACCACGTCAAACTGCGCGTACTCACCGGTGTGTTGAAAGGACAGGAAGGCTACGTCGTGCGCATCCTGCGCGACCGTCAGCTCGTAATGGATTTGGGCGGTTATGCCGTAGCCATCAGCCATGTGCACCTTGAAGACTTTGAAATAGCGGAATAACAGCATCTATGATTGAAAAATGGAACACGATTTCTTCAAATATGCCAGTCAGATAATCGCCCGGGATAACGAAGCAGGTCGTTGCGATGCCGCCCACAACCGCGAGATGTCCCTCCGCTGTTTAGCCACATTCCTCGGTAAGGAGCAACTCCCCTTCAGCGAATTGACCCCCGAGTTGATGGTACAGTTCGAAGCATGGCTGATAACGAACGGTCGCAAAGCATCCACCTCTCGCCTTTACTTGAATCAGATCAATGCCATCTACAATTATGCGGTCAAGGAAAACCTTGTACCGAAAATCAAATTATTGAAGGGAGTAAAAACCACGATACCTGCCAAGCAAGACCGCGAGTTACTGACTGACACCGAGTTGCGACGCATGCGCTATGCCGACCTGTCCGACTCTCGCCCCATGTCCTTTGCCCGCGACATGTTCTTTTTCAGCATCTACGGCCGCGGCATCAGTTTCACCGACCTGGCCAACATCAAGAAAACCGACATCCAAGGTTTCCTACTCACCTACACCTCGCAAGCCATCAGTCAGCCCCGCATCACCGTGCAATGGGACTCCGCCATGCAGGAAATAGCCGACCGCTACCCCTCCGACACCGAATACCTGTTCCCCTTCATCACCTCCGACAACAAAGTTAAAGCCAGTCGCGACGTAAAGCGCGTTCGCGAAAACGTAGTCAACGCCTTCAAGCAAATCGCCGTCCGCTGCAACTTGTCGGTAGTGCCGTCCATGTATATGGTTAAGGATATCTATCAGCGACTGATTGACGGGGTGAGCGTGAGCAAGATAATTTGAAGTTTATGTATAGAAGGAACTTTTATAATTCTATATTTTCATCTTTGCCTATCTTTGTATAATATAGGATACGGCTCGGCAATACCTTCGCTCAAAAGCAAGCTTTTGGCTTGGTGCAGCTCTCGCCTTTTTCTATATTTGAATACTAAAAATATTCCAATATGATAGACGATGTATTATATATAATAGGTAATGGATTCGACTTACATCATGAAGTAGCAAGTTCCTATTCTTCTTTTCGACTATGGCTGAAAAAAAATGACTACGCTTTATTTAATTTATATGAAACTGTATGTTCGTATGATGCACTTTGGTCTGATTTTGAAGCTAGTATGGCTTATGTCAGTCGTGATTATTTCCTTGAATCTGGTGAGGTAGCTTTGCCTGATTTATCCTCATCACCGGATGATTGGACTATGGCTGATATTTTGTTAGGTGGAGATATGGCAAGGTCTATGGCTGAGGATTTGTTAGATAATTTGAGGCGTGATTTTCATAAGTGGGTATGTACTTTACGTGCTCCACGAAATTATGCCAAAAAGATGCTATATGTTGATGATTATGCTCGATTTCTTACATTTAACTATACCACATTTCTTGAAAGTCACTATAGGATTCCATCATCTCAAGTTAATCACATTCATGGTGTAAAAACACAGCAATGGGGTAGCTTAGTTGTAGGGCATGCAGAGGATAATGAACATATTTTTAATAATTGGTGGGAATCAAAGGGATATAATCGTCCACATTATAACAAAAAAGGTAAAAAATATTATAAGCGTGACCGCACCTATAGGATGTATCATGGTGATACCCAGTATCTTCCCGAATATGAGAATCTTACAGATGCTGTAGAATCCTATTATGCAGATGCTATAAAACCGGTGGATAAGATTATAGCTTCAAATGCATCTTATTTCAAATCTTTGTACGATGTACGAACTATTTATGTATGGGGCTTCTCTTTTTCGAAAGTTGATAAGCCATACATAAGGGAAATAATAGCTTCTAATGATAATCCCATGTCTGTGCAATGGTATGTAAGTATATTTTCGGAAACTGATAAGACTAAAGCTTTGAATACACTTTTGCCACTAGGTATATTGGAAAGTTGCATTCACTTTAACTCTTTGTATGACTTTTGTAGGTGCAAACAGTCAATTTAAGCTTTATCAAATGATTGCAGACTGAGATAAAAATAGAATGTTCGCAGTTCATGATAATTTAATCTCTTTCATATCGAAAGTGCCCTGGTTGTTAAATGTCTGCCACGTATCACAGCATCATCAGCACAGTGAAACTTCATGACAGTTCCATATGGAGTTACCTTGGTGAATTTTTCACAAAAGTTTTTGAGGGCTACCAGGATTATTCCTCTCTCTTACCCTCTTGTATCGGAATGGAATAGTCCTTAACGTTAAAAATCAATTTAAATTTTAATAAGTCAGTGAAGGTAGGCACCGAAAAGTGCCTACTCTCTAGGCTATGCCCTAAATTGACTGCTTACTAAAGTAAATGGAAATGACTATGATAGATTGTGAAATAAAAGACCCGAGTCATGAACATTTGAAAGAACATAGTTTCGAGTGTATATTTAACATAGCAGTTGCAGCCATCATAGGGGGTGCTGAAAGTTGGTATGATGTTTCCGATTTCGGCAAGTGCCATGAAGATTTTTTTCGTTCAAGAATCCCTGGCTTCAAGAGTGTCCCTTCCCATGATACGTTCAACCGCTTCTTCTCTCTGCTGTCCCCTCACGAGTTTGAAAAAGTATTCAGCCTTTTGATACGTGAAATACGCGGCAAATACAATGGGCTTGTCGCCATTGACGGTAAGGAGAACTGCGATGTAAAGACGGAGAACGGTGACTGTAGTTTTGAACACCTCCGTTTGGTAAGTGCCTGGGCTTCTGCTAATGGTGTTTGTATAGGTCAGGAAAAGGTGAACGGAAAAAGCAATGAGATAAAAGCCATCCCCATGCTGATAAAAATGCTTGACCTTGAAGACTGTATTCTGACGATTGATACCAGAGCCTGCCAGCATGACATAGTTCATGAAATCCTTGAAGCGAAAGCGGATTATCTGATAAGTGTGAAGCAAAACCAGAAGAGACTCTATAAAATCATAGAAGGGTGGTTCTCTGAGATAGACATCTATGGAAACAGGATTACCGGTAGAGGTCATATACCGGAGGGAAGATACCGGTATAGCATCACGGAGGAACAAGGTTCTGAAATGAATGAGAAACGGATATGCCAAGTATATAACAACGGAATACTCCCCGAGGTCTTGAAATGGGAAGGCGCAAATTCAGTTGTATGTCTCACGAGTTCAAAGATTGATAAAGAAACCGAAGAAACGGTTTCTGAAAAGCGGTACTATATAACTTCACTTCCCCTTGATTCAGACCACATAATGGACACCATAAGAAGCCACTGTAGCATTGAGAATAATCTGCATTGGCAGCTTGATATCACGTTTAATGAAGACAGACAGAAGAAAAAGAAAAATGCGGTACAGAATTTTTCTCTGTTAAGTAAAATAGCCCTGATATAGTTACAAAACAACAAGACCAAATCAAGTTTGAAAGGGATAAGGAAAATGGCAGGAGGAACTGATGAAGCTCCTAAAAGAACTTTTGGATGCGCCCTTGCAACTAGAAGTAAAAGAAGTAGGGTGTCAGCCCTGAAGTTGCGCAGTGGTTATTGGGCAGAGGCAGTGAATCCTTTGAATCGTTTTTGGAGAGAATTGACAGCTTTTGTACAGAATCGTGCCTTCCTGATAGATAATAATGAAGTCGAACGTGCCGTTCGATGCCTACAACTCGCAACAACTCCTTTCATTTGGGAAGTGACCTGAGCACTCAAATGTCGGCCACGTATCACAGCATTTTTTTCACAAAAATCTTTGAGGGTTGCAGGGATTATTCTACTTTCTTACCATCTTGTATCGGACTTGAAAAATCCTTAACGTTAATCATCAATCTAAATTTTAACAAGTCAGTGAAGGTAGGCAGATAGAAGTGCCTACTCTTTGAAGTATGCGTTAATTTGATTGCTAACAATTTTAAAAAATAATGAATTCAACAACAATGACATTTTGGTCAGACATGCAAAATTCCAATATTGTTCATATCCTGTATCTGTCGAATACAAGTTGGGATGAAACAATGATGGCAGACATAGATTTGTTTAACGAAAGAGTTAATTTAGTTATGGGTAAAGTATATGAAAATCGTAAAATAATAAGTGAATTTCAGCTAAGGACAATGGAACCTTCTTCAGAATCTTTACGTGAATTAAGTCTTACTGGATGTGACTTAAGTATTATAAAAAAAATAATATGTGTTATTCAAAAGATGATAGAAGAAAACAATGAGAATGCAGATGAATATAGAAATTTAAAGAACCATGTAGAAGCAAAGTTAGACAATTGAATTAAATTACATGATTTTAAAGATGTTAACAATACTATCGCTCATAATCGTTAACGCTTTGTTGGCTTATAATTTTCTTTCATTCTAATAATAACAAATCTGTAAAGGTTGATACTGAAAAGTGAGTACTCTTTGGGGTATAATCTTAATAGATTGTATGTTTAACCCGTTGGCGGAATTAAATCAAGTAAATTAATACAATAAGAGGTTGTATATATC
>OGMN01002552.1_pt1 | contig 10037 bp, 8 predicted proteins | sample 1573211 | NCBI WGS metagenome assembly OGMN01 (sample SAMEA2581876, study PRJEB24529) | metagenome | biome: Human gut stool | place: China | collected 2011
CGTACCGATCTCATTGTTCGCAAACATGACCGAGATCAATATCGTATCCGGTCTGATCGCCGCCTCTACCGACTTCGGATCTACAACTCCATATTCATCCACATCGAGATAAGTAACCTCATACCCTCGCTTTTGAAGATATTCACATGTATGCAAAACGGCATGATGTTCAATCTTCGTCGTAATAATATGCTTTCCTTTTGCGCCATACGCCTCTGCTGTCGCCGTCAATGCCCAGTTGTCGGCTTCCGTTCCTCCCGCCGTAAAATAAATCTCATTTTCCTTTGCTCCGATCACACCTGCGATCGTCTCTCTTTGTTTTGAAATCACTTCCTTATTTGCCGCCGCAAACGAATATATACTGGACGGATTCCCATAATGTTCTGTAAAATAAGGCAGCATTGCTTCCACAACTTCAGGTGAAGTTTTTGTCGTAGCCGCATTATCAAGATATATCAGTTTATCCATCTTTTTTCCTCCATCTCTTCATTAAATAAACTGTAATCAGTTTCTACAGTTTTTTCCGTTTTCTTTTACGAGTTGATCAAGTTTAATCTCATCTACCGTCTGGTTAATACTGTCGTTAATTTTCTTCCAAACATATTTTGTCACGCAGCTGTCCGAAACACTGCATCCTCCATTTGGTTCAAGACCCGCGCAGTCCACCGGCTCAAGACTGCCTTCCAATGCGCGAAGCACATCTCCCACAGAAATATCTTCCAGTCTTTTTACAAGCACATATCCGCCTCCGGCTCCTCTTACACTTCTTACAATCCCCGCTTTTTTCAGCATAGACATCAACTGCTCAAGATATCGTTCCGAGATATCTTGTCTTGTTGAAATACTTGTAATAGATACCGGCTGTTCACCTCCATTTTGCGCCAGATCGATCAACGCACGAAGTCCATACCTTCCTTTTGTAGATAACTTCACTTTCTCACGCTCCGTTCCTTAATAAAAATACTCTATTTCTTTATTCTTAATATTGCAGAATGGATTCCCCAGTATTTTACTAGGGATTTCTTTTGTAGCATAGCATTCATCCCCGGTTCTGTCAAGTCTCCTTATGACATATGTTTTAACAAGTATATGTCTGTTGTTACAAATCGAGGTGATTTTATGTTATTCCGTTCTGACAAATTCCGCTCCTTTTCTTCCCGCAATTTATTTCGCGGCGCCGCCGTTTTAACTGCCGCCGGATTGATCACTCGCATTATGGGATTCTTCTTTCGTATTTTTTTAAGTCATGCTTTCGGAGAAGAAAACGTCGGTTTATATCAGCTCATTTTCCCGGTCTATGCACTTTGTCTGTCAGTCAGCACATTCGGGATTCAAACCGCCGTCTCACACATGGTCGCAGAAAAAATGTCATCTGTTGTTACTTACTCTGCCGCCAGTTCATCCTCCCCGCATATTGAACGGCAAAAAGAAGCCGGAAACATTCTTGCAGTTTCTCTTGGCTTCACACTCTTTCTCTCACTTATAGAATTATATTTTCTCCAAAAAAACGCCTTTTATATAGCAACAACTTTTTTAGGAGATGCCAGGTGTGAAAATCTCCTTCTTATCGTCTCTTATGCATTACCGTTCGCCGCAATACATAGTTGTATCTGCGGATACAGTTTAGGGCTTCAGCAGACAAAAATTCCTGCCCTGTCACAGCTTATCGAACAATCTGCTCGAATTCTTTTCGTCGTCCTGCTTTTTCTCTTTGTTAAAAAAACCGGGGAAATCCCTTCTGTCAAACTTGCCGCCGCCGGCATTGCCGCAGGCGAGACGGCTGCCGCACTTTTTTCGATACAGATGCTGAATCGGCAAAAGCAGCTTTGTTATGCCGCTTCGATTTCTTCCATTTCAAAAACTTTCAGAAAACTGTCCGCTTTATCTGTTCCTCTTACAGCAAATCGAACGGCAGTTACTTTACTCCAAAGCATTGAGGCGGCCTCCATCCCGACTTTTTTAAAAATCTACGGAATGACTTCTTCGGAAGCGCTTCGCCTTTACGGAGTATTGACAGGAATGGCTCTGCCATGCATCCTTTTTCCTTCGGCGCTCACAACTTCTATCGGAACAGTGCTTATGCCTGCCGTCAGCGCTGCCCAGGCATCTGATGATAACAGACGAATCATTCGTTTATTGAAACAATCTGTAGGAAGCTGTTTCATTTTAGGCCTTGGATGCTGTCTGTTTTTTCTGATTTTCGGAAACTTTCTCGGAAGAGTTTTGTTCCATAGTTCTGCTGCCGGAAGTTTCATTTTAACACTTTCATGGATCTGCCCGTTTCTTTACACAAATACCGCCCTTACAAGCATAATTAACGGACTTGGGAAAACATTCTGCACACTTCTCGTCAACACTGCCGGTCTTCTTGTTCGTATTGCCGGAGTATTTTTTGCAATCCCCAAGTTTGGAATATACGGTTATCTGATCGGACTTTTAACCAGTCAGTTTCTTGTTTTCGGAATCGCCGTTATTATTTTATTTTTTCATCTCCGAAAAGGAGCAAAAGATCTATAGACTATGTGCGCAGCACATAGTCTATAGACAACTACACATAATTCAAGAACAACTTCACTAATACAGGATTCACATATAATTCGGTAATAATTCCTAAACTCATCATCAAACCGACAAAAATTGTTTTCTGTCTGTTCCATCTGCCATCTTCTGACTCATAACAATATTTCAGGATCATAAAATACGCAGGAATATAGAAAAGAAACTGTGGAGAAACACCTATAAGACACAAGAGACAGCCTTTCATTCCCAAGTTCGATGCCGCCAGCGAAACAAGCACCCCCACAGATATGCCTGTCCACCCAAGAAATAACCCAGCGCTTACTTTTTTCAACTTCGTAAGAGCCAACCCTGAAAGCATAAAAAACGGAACGCAGCGAATGCGAAGCAGATACCATAAATATTCTTTTTCGTCTATCTGCACACCCCTGAATTGATCCAAAAAATATTCACTGAACAGATCCGGAGCTGCCACATATTTTTTAGCAAGAAAATTGACATAAATAATTCCAATTAAAAATCCCGGCATAAACAAAGCCGCTAACTGCTTTTTCACATGAAATACCTTCATTATTCCTCCCTGTATCGCGCAGTTGCTGATCCTTTTGCCATTCTGCACTTTACTTTTTATTGATATTTCATTATATGCCGGAATTTTTTCATTATCACTTTTCACGATCCGTTTCTTACATCATTTTCAGGCTTCGTATTTTACTGCATATGCCATTAATGATGCAACTGTTTTTGCATCTTCAATCTCTCCTGTAAATATTTTTTCTTTTAATTCATCAAGAGAATATGCTTTCAGATCAAGAAATTCATCCTCATCTAAATGCTGTTTTGAAGGGATTAAATTTTTCGCCACATACACCTCGATCTTCTCATTGCAAAAAGCAACCGTTGTCCTCAAGGTGATCAGCCATTCCAATTCCTCACTTTTATAACCTGTTTCTTCTTCCAATTCCCGAGCAGCACATTTAAACCCCGGCTCTCCTTCCTCATCCAGAGCCCCTGCCGGTATCTCCAAAGTATATCTCTCAAGTGCATTTCGATACTGACGTACCATAAGTATCTTTCCATCTTCAGTGACCGGAACTACTGCCGCTGCTCCTTTATGACCTATAAAATCCCATACTACGGTGTGATCCCCGTCCACTTCTATCGTGTCCTGATAAAAGTCAAGAATCTTTCCTTTAAATTTCAATTCTCTGTTCACACGTTTAATCTGTTCACTCATCGTCTTTCTCCTTCCCCGTATCCTCTCAGCAATCAACATATTTTAATAAAAGAAAGCCCTCGTCTTTCGACAAGGGCTGGTCTTTCGTCTGCTGTTATGATTCATTGCTATTTCGCATAATCTGTTGCCCGTGATTCACGGATTACATTGACTTTAATCTGTCCGGGATACTCAAGTTCAAATTCAATTTGTTTTGCAATATCCCTTGCCATAAGCACCATATCATCATCAGATACCTGCTCTGGAACTACCATAACTCGAATCTCTCTGCCCGCCTGAATGGCAAAAGATTTATCCACCCCTTTAAACTGGTTGGTAATCTCTTCTAACTGTTTCAATCTGTTGGTGTATGTTTCGATCGTCTCGCGTCTTGCACCCGGTCTTGCTGCCGAAATCGTATCGGCTGCCTGCACTACACATGCGATCAATGTCTGCGGCTCAACATCTCCGTGATGCGATTCCACCGCGTTAATTACGGTTGAGGATTCTTTATATTTCCTACAAAGATCCACACCGATTTGAATATGTGACCCTTCTACATCATGGTCGATAGATTTTCCTATATCATGCAGAAGTCCGGCACGTTTCGCCATTCTGACATCTATACCGATTTCGCCCGCAAGAAGTCCCGACAACTGAGCCACTTCAATCGAATGCTTCAACGCATTCTGTCCATAGCTTGTTCTAAACTTCATACGACCGAGAAGTCTGATCAACTCCGGATGAATTCCCGGCACGCCTACTTCTAACGCTGCCGCTTCTCCTTCTTCTCTGATCATTGTATCGACTTCTTTCTGCGCTTTTTCTACCATTTCTTCAATTCTCGCCGGATGAATACGTCCGTCTACGATCAAACGTTCAAGTGCAATTCTTGCAACTTCACGGCGGATGGGATCAAATCCCGATAAAACAACCGCTTCCGGTGTATCATCAATAATCAGTTCCACACCGGTCAATGTTTCAAGTGTTCGGATATTTCTTCCTTCACGACCGATAATACGACCTTTCATTTCATCGCTCGGAAGCTGCACAACGGAAATTGTCGTTTCCGCAACATGGTCTGCCGCACATCTCTGAATTGCATTGACAACATATTCTTTTGCTTTCTTGTCTGCTTCTTCTTTCGCCTGTGTTTCCAATTCTCTGACCATTTTTGCGGTGTCATGCTTAACATCTTCTTCAACAGTTTTCAACAGATATTCTTTTGCCTGTTCGGAGGTAAGTCCTGAGATTCGTTCTAGTTCCTGCACACGTTTCTGATTCAGCTCTTCTACCTTGGCTTCCCGCTGACGAAGCTGGTCTTCTTTCGCCGTAAGCTTCGACTCCCGATGTTCTAACACATCAGAACGCTTATCAACTGCCTCTTCTTTTGCCAGCACTCTTTTTTCATAGCGCTGCAATTCCGCTCTTCTTTCTTTTGTCTCCTTCTCAAGATCATTCTTTGTCTTGATCGATTCTTCTTTCACTTCGAGAAGAGCTTCCTTTTTCGTTGTTTCAGCAGTTTTCACAGCATCATCGATGATTTCTCTTGCTTTTGCCTCTGCATTTCCGATTTTACTTTCTGCATTTTTTTTCAAACCGGAAATTGTGAGAAATCGAGAAACCATCCCAACTATCAAAGCGAGTGCCGCAGCAAGTATAATAGCGATCACTAAATCTACTTGCACAGGAGCACCTCCTTATTAAATTTTCATTGTACATATTACTTAAATACAACAGTTAAATTTTATACTGTTTTCACAACAATGTCAAGCATCGTCATTATAATTTTGTATCACTTGACGGACTGTATCATAACGAAATCCTTTGCGCCCCAGATAGCCGTATATTTTCTGCATTTGAGCTTCTTCCGCCTTATTCGGATCAAACTTTTTTTTTCTTAAAATTTTGCGGATTGCCTCTTCTTCTCCCATTTCTTCATAGCAGATTTCCATAGCGCGCTTTGCTATTTCCGACGAAATCCCTTTCTGCAGCAGCGCCGTGCCGATTTCTTTTTTACTCTTCACATTCTGCCTGCTCCTCACGAAGTTTTCCGCATACCGGACATCATCAAGATAACCGAATGACTTTACATATTCAATCGCCGCCTCTGTCACGTCAGACGGATACAGACCCTGACGAAGTTTTTCGCGAAGGGCAGACTCTGTTCGGTCCATATCCTCGAGAAGATGCATCGCCCTAAGCTTCGCCCTCTTCAAAAGCACTTCCGTTCGGATCTTTTCTTCTGTTTCCGGCGGGATTTCTTCCCCGATCCGAATTCCGAAACGGGAAACCTCTCCTTTATAAAGTACAAACTTAAATGTCTCATCTATATAAATTTTAAACTTCGTTTTTGTACATGGCTCTATTTTAGTGACTATCATTATTTTTCATCACCTTTTAATGCAAGATCGTCACTTTTCCCTTTTTGTTCTTTTTCCTTTTTCACTTCTTTCTCATCTTTTTCCGAAGAATCTGTCCCAAGTTGATAATGTTCTCTTACTTTCTTTTCCAACTCTTCCATTATTTCCGGATGAGCAGACAGATATGTCTTTGCATTTTCCCGGCCCTGTCCGATCTTATCGCCTTCATATGCATACCATGCTCCACTCTTTTTAACAAGATCTAACTTAGTAGCCAGATCAAGGATATCTCCTTCTTTTGAAATTCCTTTTCCGAACATAATGTCAAATTCCGCCTCCTTAAACGGCGGAGCTATCTTATTTTTCACAATCTTAATACGGGTATGGTTTCCGACCATCTCTCCGCTTTGTTTCAGAGTCTCTGTTTTTCTGACATCCATTCGGACAGACGCATAAAACTTAAGCGCCCTTCCTCCGGTTGTCGTCTCCGGATTTCCGAACATGACCCCGACTTTTTCTCTCAGCTGATTGATAAAAATCACAATACAGTTCGACTTACTGATAACCGGAGTCAGTTTCCTAAGTGCCTGTGACATCAATCGCGCTTGAAGTCCCACATGACTGTCTCCCATATCTCCTTCAATCTCCTGTCTCGGCACAAGAGCCGCAACAGAGTCTACAACGATAATGTCGATTGCGCCGGAACGTGCCATCGTCTCTGCAATCTCCAAAGCCTGATCACCGCTGTCCGGTTGGGAAATATATAGTTCGTCAATATCCACTCCTATATTCTTTGCATAGACCGGATCCAACGCATGTTCCGCATCAATAAATCCCGCAATACCGCCGCGTTTCTGCACTTCCGCAATCATATGAAGCGCAACCGTTGTCTTACCGCTGGACTCAGGTCCGTAAACTTCAATCACGCGTCCTTTCGGAACTCCGCCCAATCCAAGCGCAATATCAAGACTCAAACAGCCTGTAGGAACTGTCTCTACCGCAACATGAGCTCCTGATTCTCCGAGTTTCATCACCGCGCCCTTTCCAAAATCCTTCTCAAGTTTTGCTATCGCCGCATCCAGCGCTTTTTTCTTTTCATCATTTCCCGCCATAATAAAATATCTCCTTCTGTATAACGATTTTTAGTATCGAACAGTTGTTCGCTTCTGCTATTATAGTATTATACCCTCTTTAAATTGTCAACACTATTTTTGCGAATAATATATCCGAATATTTTTCAGCACGGTATAACCCCAAAATGCCGATCAGCCTTCATACAATAAATTTTCATTTAGGATATCATATTTCTATGCCTCCCACAATCCCATGACAGTTATCATTGCGCAGCTTCCACAGCCAGAACAACCGTACATAAAACAATTACCGGAAGTTCCAAAAGCACATTCCGGTATTATAAACATTCGCCAAGATCTCGGTCACACCCCGACTTTGACCCGTCGCTTATACAAAAATTCAGCTATGCACTTTTCCGAAAACATATCAAAACCCATTACCGTCATCGGAAATCACTATGCATAGCTGAATAAAATATTCATATACGAATCCCTTTATCTTTCCTCGCGGAAATAATTCAGTCCGCAGCTCTTTGGCTGTGCATGCTCCTTACTTCTGCGCATACTTGTGATCACAAGAACAAGTATCGTAGCAATGTACGGGAACATATCATAAATCTGAGCCGGAAGTCCGGGAATATTAATATACATACGCATGATCGTAAGACCGCCGAATACAAGCGCCACAAGCATTCCTCTTGCAGGACTCCATGTTGCAAAAATAACAAGCGCTACCGCAAGCCATCCATACCCGCTGACACAGTTATGCACCCATACGCCTGATGTTGTAACCATGCTCATATACATACCACCGATTCCGCAGATCCCTCCGCCGATCACAGTCGCCATATATTTATATACCGTCGTATTGATACCCGCCGCATCCGCAGTTGCCGGATCTTCCCCGACAGCACGAAGATTCAGTCCCACTCTTGTACGATTAAAAAACCATGTCATAAAAAGCGCTGCCGCGATTGCAAAATAAACGACCCAGTTATACCGGAATAAAAGAGGACCAAGCACCGGGATATCTGACAAAACCGGGATATCAATCCCTGAAAATGCTTTCTTCGTCACTTCAGATACCGCCACATAACCGCCGGCCTTCTGTCCGATATACTCTCCGAAAAAATTTCCGAAACCGGTTCCGAAAATTGTTAATGTCAGACCTGTTACATTTTGATTTGCCCGGAGCGTAATCGTCAAAAAACTGTAGATCAGTGCCCCAAGAGAACCCGCCGCAAAAGAAGTAAGAAGAGCTATGACAGAAGAAACCGCTCCGTTCGGGTTCCCGCCCGAACCGATCACTGCCTGTTCATAATAATACGAACCTGCCAGTCCCGTGATCGCCCCCATGAACATCATTCCCTCTACACCAAGATTTAAGTTTCCTGATTTTTCTGTCAGTATTTCACCGAGCGCTCCTAAAAGAAGCGGCGTTCCGGCCAATACTGCCGCAATAAATAATCCATTCAACGTATTAAGCATGATGTTCCTCCTTTCCTCTTCCGATCAACTTATATGTGATAAAAAACTCACATCCGAGCATAAAGAACAAAATAATACCAATCAACAGATCGGCCGCAGATGCCGGAATTTTAAACTGTGTCTGAATTGCGTTCGCCCCTCGCTCAAGCATCGCGATAAATACTGATACAACCAACATTCCCGCCGGATTCATTTTTGCGAGCCATGCAACTGTAATGGCCGTAAATCCGACGCCGCCTGCAGTTCCTTCCGTAATCGTAAAGTCCGATCCCGCAAACTGAAGCATTCCGACAAGTCCGCAAAGCGCTCCGGATAAAAACATCGTTCTGCGGAATACCCGTCCCACATTGATTCCCGCATATCTGGCAGTATTATTGCTTTCACCTACAACAGCAATTTCATAGCCTTGTTTCGTCTTATTAAAATAAATATAAGATACGACAACGAGAATAAGCGCTAAGATCCATCCCCAGTGCACTCCGAATACTTTTGTCAAACGCGCTCCCGGAACAAGCATCGCTATTTTCGGATAGCTGCTTCCCGGAGCTTTCCACGGGCCGTTCATAAGATATTTGATAAATGCCAGAGCAATATAATTTAACATCAGTGTAAACAACGTCTCATTTGTTCCCCACTTCGCCTTGCAGACAGCCGGGAGCAAACCGTACAAACCGCCCGCTACGATCGCCGCCAGCATCATAAGAATTACAAGTGGGATCTTCGGAAAAATATGAGCAGTAAAAAGACCAACCGCCCCTGCCGCAACTGCACCTACCAAAATCTGTCCTTCCGCCCCTATATTCCAGAATTTCATTTTGAACGCAAAAGAAATTCCGATCGCCGTGATAAGAAGCGGAATTGCGATCTTAATCGTCTCATAAGAAACAGTCTTCGTTCCCCATGCTCCCTTTATCATGGAAATATATACCGAAAACGGATTATGTCCGAGCATCATGATCACGACAGCGCCCGTAGCCAAAGATAAAAGAAAAGCAGCCGCACGGATCATCCACGCTTTTTTCTGAGGAATCGCATCTCTTTTTACCATTCGGAACAAAGGCTCTTTCGCATGTGTCACATTGGAACTCATTCTGTCACCTCCTCTTTTTCTCCATCTTGTTCTGTACGGATCATCATTAATCCGATTTCTTCTTTTGTCACTTTTCTCGGATCGACAATACCGCTTACCTTTCCTCCGCACATAACCATGATGCGGTCCGAAAGCTGCATAAGCACATCAAGATCTTCTCCGATAAATACAACCGCAACTCCCTTTTTCTTCTGTTCGTTCAAAAGATCATAGATTCTGTAAGACGCATTGATATCAAGACCTCTTACCGGATATGCGACAATCAGAACCGACGGCTGACAGGCTATCTC
>OGMN01002557.1_pt1 | contig 10013 bp, 8 predicted proteins | sample 1573211 | NCBI WGS metagenome assembly OGMN01 (sample SAMEA2581876, study PRJEB24529) | metagenome | biome: Human gut stool | place: China | collected 2011
GGGGCAGGAGGTGGATATCCTGATTTGGCAGAAGACGGATTTGGGATTCAAGGCGATCATCAACGATGAATATAGCGGCTTGCTATATGAGAGCGAGATATTTCAGCCACTGCACACGGGCATGAGGATGAAAGCCTATGTGAAGCAGGTACGTGAAGACGGCAAGATAGACCTGCTGCTTCAAAAACCGGGGCAGGCTAAAGTAGAAGATTTCTCAGCTACGCTGCTGGACTATATCCGTGAACAGGGCGGACGGATAGCTTTGAATGACAAGAGTCCGGCAGAAGAAATCTATGCAACTTTCGGTGTCAGCAAGAAAACCTTCAAAAAGGCTGTGGGAGATTTGTACAAAAAACATCTGGTTGTATTGGAGGAAGATGGAATCAGGATTAGGAATTAGTCCCAGTCATTAGGAATTTCCCTACTTGTAAATAGAGACAATCATTAGGGAGGGGAATTTCCTCTCCCTATTTTTGTCGTACAATAAAAAAAGAAAAGTCATGATACGTCATTTGATATTAAGTGTTTGTCTAGTTCTGGTAGCGTTTCCCGCAATAAAAGCGGCGCCCATAGACGGAATCCGTATAGAAAGTCCATACCGTAGAGTGGTGGTACTGGTCGACGGACAGCAGGTTTGCCTGCCTACTTTCAGTTGTTTTGTAGCCAATCTGCGTGGTAGTTGTCGGGTAGAGGTTTATGAAGCGCCATCCCGTGGGGAGAATTCCCGAAGAGGAAAACTCCTATATGATGAACGTGTGCATTGCTCCATCAATGAAGTGGAAGATATTTTCATTCCAGAGGACAAAAGACCTGGTGGAAACAGGGGTACTTCTAATCATCACAAGCCTGGCAGACCCGGTGACAGACCGTTAGGAGGCGAGCAGCATGAACCGGTGATGTCACCATCTGCCTTCGAACAGTTTATGGGGCTGATGGAAAAACAGAGTTTCGATTCAGACCGTAAGGAAGTGCTCGACCATGCCTTGCTGACCTCTTGGGTCACTACTGACCAGTGTATCCGTCTGATGGATTTTTATCGTTTCGACAGTGAAAAGAAACAGTTGATGAAGAAGATTTATCCTAAAATAGCCGATAAACCGAATTTCTATTATGCGATAGACAAGCTGACCTTCTCGTCGGACAAGAACGAGATAAATGCCTTCATCAAACAATATCATGAGAAGAATAACTAAAAAAAGGAGGGATTATGAAACGGATTATATTTATATTTCTTGCCGCTATGATGAGTACAGCTGTTTGTAGTGCGGCAATGAGCAACAGCAAAGTGCGTAAAGAGACCCGCTTTCTTACGGACAAGATGGCCTATGAATTGAACCTGAGTACAGAACAGTATAATGACGTGTACGAAATAAACTATGATTTCATTTCCGGTATACGTTATCTGATGGATGACGTTCTTCGGGGGGAGGAATGGGCCTTGAATCGCTATTACGATTATCTGGATGTGCGCAATGACGACCTTCGATGGGTGCTGAATAACCGGCAGTACGGCCGTTTCATGCAGGCCGCCTATTTTTACCGTCCGGTTTATGTAAGTGGTGGTCGTTGGTCTTTTAGGGTTTACATCACTTACACCAACCATAATCATTTCTATTTCCCGCGGCCGTATCATTACCGTACATATTGCGGTGGGCATTATCGTACGCACTATCACAACAGCTATTATCGCGGTCGTTACCATCATCCGCACTATACTGGTTCGTGGAGTATTCGGAATGATAAGTCGTACCACACCAGCCGCCGTTCAGATTTCGGTTCGGTGAACATCCGCCCTAATTCGCATAAGCGTCCGGCAGGCAGGGATGATGTATATACCACGCGACGTAGCAACGGTAGTAATAATCGCATTAGCACAGGTACACGTAACAGCAGTACGCGACGTAGTAGTGTGGATAGTGGCAGAAAGTCGAGTAAAGAGAAAATAGAAACCACAAGAACTAAAAATAATGATAAGAGCCCCAGCCGTAGCAGGGTAAAGACGGCAAGCAAGGAAAGAAGAAATGCTGCCGGCGTACGGAGTTTTTTGTTCTTCTATCTCCTTTCCGCAGTTCTACCGGCAGTAGCTCTTCCCGCTCTTCGGAAAGGAGATAGAAGAACAAAAAACTCCCCTCTTGTCAGCCTGGAGGCAGGGAGAGGGGAGAATCAAACACAACAACTAAAATTATACTTCTTTTTTTATTCAATCGGTTCTCCCTTATAGAAATCCAGAATCTTGGTACGGAACAGATAGTCATACTTGGCTTGCAATTCGTCTGATTGGGATTTCATAAGGTTCTGTTTTGCTTCATTGTATTCTACGGCATTTGCTTTTCCGTTCTCATACTTTTCGCTCATCAGCTTGAAAGACTCTTCGCTGGCAACGGTGGCTGTATGGCTACTGGTATATTTGCTTTCGGCAGCAGCGGCGTTGTACCATGCTTGTTGGATTTCTTTATAAAGTGTCTTCTTGGCATTATCCAATTGCAAGGCATAGTTTTCACGTTGCAGGCGTGCCGTGCGTACCCGGTTACGGGTAGAGAGACGGTTGAAAATAGGTACGCTGAGGTTGAATCCTACATATTTGTTGAAGTTATCGTTCATCTGCTGGCTGAAAGTACGGTCGATGGTAGAATAGTAATTCGTACCGAGACTACCGTTCAGGCTCAGTTGCGGGTAGTAGTTGCTCTGGGCAATACGGATATTGTGTTTACTGCCTTCCAAGCGGAACTGTGCAGCTTGTATGGAAGCCTTACTTACCATGGCTGTTTGGAATATCTCATCCGGAGGAGTGAGAGGGACTAAATCCAGATTGACTGCCGGAGATTCCAGATTGAACCCTTCCGGTGTTTCCAGTTCGATAAGCTGGCTAAGGTCGAGCAGGGCCAACTTATAGTTGTTGTTTGTCTGCACTACATTCATCTCGTCTTGTGCCACACGTGCTTTGGCTTCTGCCAGTTCTGCCGGAGAGGCTTTTCCCAAGTCGGCAAGCCGGCTGATGCGGACATATTGCTCTTTGCTCAATTGCACTTGTCCCAACGCCACCTGGTGGAGCTCTTCATTGAACAGCACCTGAAGGTAGGCCGAAGCTATATTGATGGCAATGTCTTCCTTGGCTTTGTCCAGGTCGGCAATGGCAGCTTTGAGGTTTAGTTTGGCCAATGCATACTGGTGGGGAATTTCCAGACCGGTAAAGATAGGTATGCTGGTATTGACAGACATATTAGTGCCGTGGCTGCTGGTGTTGACGTATACAGTGGAATAGTCTCCCGTATCCTCATTTTTGATGGCTGTTTGCGTACGTCCCCAGTTCCAGCTCTGGCCGGCACTGGCATTCAGGTTCGGCAGTCGTGCCCATTTGGCTGTATTTACTTCGACAGCACTCTGTTCGGCAGCGTTGGCTGTCTGGCGGATACTGATGTTATGCTCGATGGCATAGTCTATGCATTGGCGTAAAGACCATCGTTCCTGCGCCTGCACTGAGATACTGCCGAATATTGCGAGGTATAAGAATATCTTTTTATTCATATCGTATATCTTTTTAAGCTATTCCGTTTGTTAATCCTTTTTCTCTGCACCGCGAATCTTATCCTGGGCACTGATACCGCTTTTGATGGCAATCTTTATGCCGTCACTCATGCCGACCTGGATGGGGCGGCGTTCGAACTTCTGTACCGGTACGCTGTCCGTCATTACGTATACAAAGGTGCTGTCACCATTGAATTCAATGGTACTTTCCGGTACGGCAAGCGTTTTCTGGGCACGGTCCAATACGATTTCTGCGTTGGCAGAATAGCCGGAACGTATCTGTACGCTGTCCGGTGCGGCAATGGCAGCTTTGATTTCAAACTGGTTGGCACCGTTTTCTTCCACACCCTTCGGAGATATGTATTCCAGTGTGGCATCGAACGAAAGATTCTGCAGGGCGCCGATTGTCAGTTTCACCGGCATGCCTTCGTGCACACGGCCCACTTCCGTTTCGTCAATGTTGCCGCGGAAAATCAAATCGTTCATGTTGGCAACGGTAGCGATGGTGGTTCCGTCATTGAAAGTGTTACTCATGATAACCGAGTTACCGACTTTGATGGGTACATCCAGAATCAGACCGGTAATGGTGGAACGGATCAGGGTACTACTGAAAGAGGCGCTGTTCTTGGTGATGCCTTCCTTTACAATTTCCAGGTTATCTTTTGCTGTCTGCAGTTCCTCGCGTGCCTGCTTCACGCTTACTTCCCCTTTTTCGTACTCTTCAGCGCTGATAAGCTTGTCGTTGTACAGTTTCTGGGTACGGGCGAAATCCGTTTCGGCTTGGGCAGCGTTGATTTCCGCCAATCGTACGCGGCTTTCGGCAGAGTTCAATTGTCCCAGTTCGGGTATCACCTTTACTTTGGCAAGCACTTCCCCTTGCTTCACACTTTGTCCTGCTTCCTTGTATACTTCGGCAATGATACCGGAAATCTGCGGCTTGATAAGGACTTCATCTCTCGGTTCCACTTTGCCGGTGGCTACGGTAGTCTTTTCAAGGTCTGTCACTTCCGGAACTATCGTTTCGTATACTGTTACTTTAGGTTGGGACTTCTGGTACAGAAAAACGAATGTCCAAATGAATAAGGCAGCAATTGCTACCAATAATGCGATTTTCAGAAACTTCTTTGTTTTCATCTTATATTTACGATTTAATTATTTACGATTGATATAGCCATTATTTCATGGCTTACGGTTAGTGGTCTCTCTATAAGTTTATTCATCCCTGATGGCTTCAATTGGCTTGATTGCCATGGCGCGATAGGCAGGTGCCAGTCCGGCAAGCACTCCTAATGCGATGAGGAGGATGCAGGTTCCGATAGCCAGTCCGAATGAAACCTGGTAGTGGGTTTTGATAACTCCAGGGTCATTGGCGGCCTTTTCAAGTATTTGCAGTACAAATACGGCAAAAGAAATACCTGCCATACCCGCTATAGTGGTCAGCACCATGCTTTCCGAAAGAATTTGTTGCAGAATGTCTTTAGGACGGGCACCTATGGCACGGCGTATGCCTATTTCCGTTGTACGCTCCTTGACGGTTACCATCATAATATTCGATACGCCGATAGCTCCGGCAAACAGCGTCCCCAAACCTACCATCCAGATTAGAAAGCGCACTCCAATCATCAGGTTGTCCATCATGGAGAACATAGCTTCCGCATTCAGAAGCATGACGGCTTGTTTGTCATCGGGAGCAATGTAGTGCGCCGCTTTTACAAGACGTTCCACTTCGGGCTGCACGTCTTTCACTTTTACTCCCGGTTTCATGATGAAACATACTACATGCAGTTTCTTTCCGAGGTTGTAGGTCTGTTGCATGGTGGAAAAAGGCAATGTAATGGCTTCAGAGGCCTGCCCTTGTATATTGACATTGCCTTCGGATGAACACATTCCGATAACCCGGTAATAGATACCATTTACCCGGACATATTTGCCGCAGGGGTCTTCACCGGGTTTGAAGAGGCTTTCATAAACACGTTTGCCGATTACACACACTTTACGCGACTCTTTAATGTCGACATCATTGATGAAACGTCCATAGGTCATCTCTTGATGTTCTATCTGTTCATATTCGGGATACAAGCCTTTCACACTACAGTCGTACTTGTTGTCTCCGTAGACAGCCACTTGTCCCCATAAGGCAATGGAAGGCGTGGCAAGCGCCACACCGTCCACATTGCGTACACGGTCCACATCTTCCATCTCCAAATCCCACCATCGTCCTTTGCGAAAACCTTTATAAGCCTCGCTTGTCTTTTGTGCAGCGATAAAGCCCGAGTTGGTTGCAAATCCTTCGAACTGGGATTTTAGTTCTTCCTGCATGCCCTGGCCGCCACCGATAAGCGCCACCAGCATAAAGATACCCCAGAATACGCCGAACGCCGTAAGCAGGCTTCTCGTTTTGTTCCTTGTTATTGTGATGAGGATTTCCTCACACGTATCTATGTCTATTCTCATAATCTTTAATCTGCTCTAAGTGCTTCAATAGGACTGATACTTACCGCTTTCTTAGCCGGGAAGAACCCAGCCAACGTACCCGCTATGATAAGGGTCAGGGTAGCTTGGATAGCAATACTGAGGTCTACGGTGGGATCGGAGAACATGGTCTGCTGGAACATGCCGGCATCCATCGTCTGGCTACCGAAAGCAGAGTTCATCCATTCCGTCACCCCGATGCCTGCCACCATACCGATATAACCGAATAGCGTAGTGATAGTCACGCTTTCCACAATAATCAGCCAAAGGATGGAGAAAGGTTTTGCTCCCAATGCCTTACGGATACCAAATTCCCGGGTACGTTCTTTCACGGTAATCAGCATTATGTTCGACACGCCGACAATCCCACTCAACAGTGTGAAGATACCGATAACCCAGATTGCAGTCCGGAGGATACCCATTGCATTCTGTGTCTGCAGATAGTTGGTGAAACGATTCCATATCCATATGGCGCTCTCATCCGTGGGGTCAAAGCGGTGATTGGTGGCAATAGCCTTGCGGTATTCTTTTTCAAAGGCTTCGTTACTTTCTATGCTGTGCAGGTTCTTGGTTGTAAAGATGATGTTATTCAGCTTGTCTCCTTTATTATAGATGGTTTGCAAGGTGGAGAAGGGGATATACGCTTCGTTTGCCTCGCGGTCTCCCTGGTCATTGTAGAGGCCTACTACTTGATAGGCCACTCCACTGGCATTGACAAATTGTCCGATGGGTTCAGTATGCGTTTTTCCGAAAAGGATATCTGCAGATTTCTTATGGAGGATGATGACTTTACGTCGGTCTTTCAGGTCGTTGTAGTTGATGAAACGTCCGTCCGCTGTTTTCACGGTTTCCACTTCGGTGTAGTTGGGATATACGCCCAGCAGAGAGATATTGATATATTCTTGTCCGAAGCTGACGTTTACATTACTTTGACGCACGGTGGCACCGGCACTGATGACATTTTCGGTGAATTGCTTCTCCGTGTCATCCATGTCCCGGTTGTCCAGTTGGACGCGGCGTCCTTCTTTCAGACCGTCGTATGACTTGGTGGTCCAGCCGGGGAAGATGCGGATAGAGTTCAAGGCACGCTCCGACGCATTTTGCTCGAAGGCATGTATGATACCGTTTCCGGCTCCGAGCAGCACGATGAGCATGAAGATTCCCCATGCCACGGCAAAGCCCGTCAGGAATGTACGCAGTTTGTTGCGTTTGATGGTTCCGTATATTTCTTGCCAAAGGTCTATCATTGATAATTAAAAATTAAGAATTAAAAATTAAAGGGGGAGGGGGCTCTTCCTTTATTATTTCATGAATCCGTCTTTTCCGAACGGGCTTGCATCGTGGTTCAGATTCGTCTCGATGCTACCTATGATACCGTCTTTGATATGGATAATCTTGTCCGTCTGGTTGGCAACACCGCTTTCGTGGGTCACGACTACGATGGTCATGCCCGTATCGTGCAGTTCCTTTAGAATCTGCATCACCTCTACGGAAGTCTTGCTGTCGAGCGCGCCGGTAGGTTCATCGGCAAGGATAATCTGCGGTTGGGTAATGAGGGCACGGGCGATGGCTACACGTTGTTTCTGTCCACCGGACATCTCATTTGGCATGTGGTGTGCCCACTCTTTCAGCCCCAGGCGGTCCAGATATTCCAGTGCCAGCGCATTACGTTTGCGGCGGCTCACTCCTTGATAAAAGAGAGGAAGCGCCACATTCTCCACTGCATTCTTGAAGGAAATGAGATTGAAGGACTGGAAGATGAAACCAATCATACGGTTGCGGTACTCGGCTGCCTTCGTTTCGCTGAGGTTCTTGATGAGGGTACCGTTCAGATAATATTCCCCCGTGTCGTAACTATCCAGAATACCCAGTATATTGAGTAAAGTGGACTTTCCCGAACCCGATGAGCCCATGATGGAAACAAATTCGCCTTTCTGAATGTCGAGGTTGATACCTTTGAGCACATGCAGCGGTGCTCCGTTGTTGTAGGTCTTGTTAATGTCTTTTAGTTGTATCACTGTTTTCCCTGTTTATTGCTTTACTCTTATTAATTTTCACTATTAGACGCAGCAATGTTACGAAAAGTTGCAAATGGGGTGAACTTTTTTTCAAAAAGATTTTGAAGTATCATTTTTCTTTGTGATTTTTGTAACCATGAATGTGATTAACTAACCCTTTAAACAAAAGTAATATCATGAATTCAAACATGGAAAAGCCCTATGTAGTGGGCATTGACATAGGCGGAACAAACACCGTCTTTGGTATTGTAGACGCACGCGGAACTATTATTGCAAGCAGTTCCATCAAAACCGGAGCTTATGAGGACGTCAATGATTACGTAGACGAAGTTTGCAAGAATCTGTTGCCGCTCATTATTGCCAACGGTGGCGTAGACAAGATAAAAGGTATCGGTATCGGTGCTCCTAACGGAAACTATTACAGCGGTACTATTGAGTTTGCCCCGAACCTTCCCTGGAAGGGTGTAATTCCTTTGGCTGCCATGTTTGAAGAGCGCTTGGGTATCCCTACCGCTTTGACAAACGACGCCAATGCTGCCGGTATCGGTGAAATGACTTACGGTGCGGCTCGTGGTATGAAAGACTTTATCATGATAACTCTTGGCACCGGTGTAGGTAGCGGTATCGTTATTAACGGTCAGATGGTATATGGCCATGACGGTTTTGCCGGAGAGTTGGGACATACTATTATCCGTCGTGAAAACGGTCGTCTCTGCGGATGCGGACGTCACGGCTGTCTGGAAACTTATTGTTCGGCTACGGGTGTGGCGCGTTCTGCACGTGAGTTCTTGACCAAGAGTACCGAACCGAGTTTGTTGCGCGACATTCCGGCAGAAAACATTACTTCCAAGGATGTGTATGATGCAGCGGTGAAGGGTGACAAGATTGCTCAAGACATCTTTGAGTTTACCGGAACCATCTTGGGTGAGGCTTTGGCTGACTTCATCGCTTTCTCCAGTCCGGAAGCTATCGTGTTGTTCGGTGGTCTGGCAAAAGCGGGAGACTATATCTTCAAGCCTATCCAGAAAGCTATTGACGACAATGTATTGAATATCTACAAAGGTAAGACCAAGTTGCTGGCTTCCGAGTTGAAGGACTCTGATGCTGCAGTGCTGGGTGCCAGTGCGTTGGGCTGGGAGCTGAGAGATATCAAGTAATCAATATTAGGGAAACTGATAAAGGAGGGGATATGTCAAAACTCCCCTTCTATCGAAGTCACCCTCGCTACACCTATCTGTGGCGAGGGTGATTTTTAGTTTATGAGAGTTTCGACACACCTTTTTTTCTTTGGTGGCACATATTCCTCAGCAATAAAGTTATGTCACAAGTTGCTTCCACACTTCCACCCATTCTCTGTATCCCTTTATTCATCGGGGTTGCGGATGCTGTGGAAGCAACTTGAAAAGGTGGAAGCAACTTTTGCTTCCACCTTAAATTTACGCCAAATAATCTATTAATATCTTGTAGTACAATAAATTAATAGGATATGGAGCAATTTGCCAATATCGTGTAAACAAGCTATTGGTTTCCTGCAAACACGGTATTAACTTCGTAAAAGCCCGTGCGATAATAGGTGGAAGTCAGGCTTTTGGTATGGATAAGATAGGTATTCAGTATAGGCAAGCTATGCATATGAGAGCTGTTTAACGGCCGTGAGGCGTTCGCCTAACGGCCATAAAGCACCTTGTTGACGGTCGTTAGCAGAGCGCCTCACGGCCGTTGGGCGCTGATAAACTAACATATCAGCAAGAAGGAAGGCTTATGTGAAAGGAAAGGAGCGCAGGCTTTCAGTGTTTGGAATGAGGTCGTAGTAGTGGATAGAGTATTGCATGGTGTGTATGCATATTGTGTATATCACTAAAAAAGGGAAACCGACATTGTCAGTTTCCCTTTTTTATTTCGAAATAGGAGTCTGGAATTAACCGTTAACTCTTTTTTCTTTGATTCTTGCTTTCTTACCGGTAAGAGCACGCAGGTAGTACAATTTAGCGCGACGAA
>OGMN01002558.1_pt1 | contig 10003 bp, 10 predicted proteins | sample 1573211 | NCBI WGS metagenome assembly OGMN01 (sample SAMEA2581876, study PRJEB24529) | metagenome | biome: Human gut stool | place: China | collected 2011
CAAAATATTACTGATTATTAAAAATACGGATTTTATCTATGAATTATATAAAGATAATTTCAATATAACAAGTTTTGATAAAAAATATATGGTTAGTTTTATGAATAGAAATGATCGTAAGGCAGAACATTTAATTATAACGAATTATTAGAGCGTATAAGTGGTTTCCACTTCACTGGACAACCCGCCTACAATCTGCTATATTAAACAAAAAGAGCCTGCACCCCACAGGCCAATTCTGAAGCATAAAGGAGAAGAAAAACAATGGCAAATCCAGTTGTTACTATCATCATGGAAAATGGTGATGTGATGAAAGCAGAATTATATCCGGAAGTAGCACCAAACACAGTAAATAACTTTATCAGCCTGGTAAAGAAAGGTTATTATGATGGCCTGATCTTCCACAGAGTCATCCGTGGATTTATGATCCAGGGCGGTTGCCCTCAGGGAACTGGTATGGGTGGCCCAGGTTACAGTATTAAGGGTGAGTTCAGCCAGAATGGTTTTAAGAATGATTTAAAGCACACCGAGGGAGTTTTATCCATGGCAAGATCCATGATGCCTAACTCTGCTGGCTCCCAGTTCTTTATCATGCACAAAGATGCTCCTCATCTGGACGGCGCTTATGCAGCATTTGGCAAGGTTACAGAGGGAATGGATGTTGTAAATAAGATTGCAGAAGAGCGCACCGATTATTCTGACCGTCCATTAAAGACACAGAAGATCAAATCTATGACAGTAGATACTTTTGGTGTAGAATACCCAGAGCCAGAAAAATACTGATAGATTGCCGGTGATATAACGGAAAAACAGCAGTAAATAGTAAAAAACGGTTCTTACAGGAGACAGAACAATATGAAGCAGGAGCGGACTCTTTCAATAGAAGGAAAAGAATATACGCTTCTCATATCTGACGAACCACAGGCCCTTTTGGAGGCAAAAGCTTCCGGAAGGGCTGTTTTAGGTTGTCTGGATACGGGAAATGGGGAGGGAGCGAGCAGAGATTTTCAGGGGATCCCTTATGTAGTTCCCTCAATGGAATATGTGACAGAAGAACTTTTAGAACTGATCCTGCGCCGGTATCTGGGACTTCCGTGGCTTATTGACGAGACAGAGCGACTGTACATCCGTGAATTTGTAAAAGAGGATGCAGAGAACATACCAGAAGAAGAATATGGTAAGGAAGAAGAGATATTCCGTGATCCGGACAAATTAGAAGTATATATAAAGAACCAGTATGGTTTTTATGAATATGGGACCTGGGCTGTGTTAAAGAAAAGTCCGTCGCTTCTCATCGGCATGGCCGGCGTCAGTAACCCCAATCTTCCGGAAACTGCTTTGCAGGCGCTACCCACTCTTCCAGACGACCTTTGCTGGCTGGAACTGGGATACCATATTTTTAAACCTTACAGGAAAAATGGCTATGCAACAGAAGCAGCTAAAGCCATTCTTTCTTATTCCCACGAAGTCCTTTCTGCCAGACTCTGCGCCTGGATTGAAGCAAAAAACAAGGCCTCCTGCGCACTGGCAGAAAGCCTTGGAATGGAAGTAGTAAAAGTTATTTCTGATCAAACAGCCACTGGATGGCCCGGAGCGTATCTTCTGTATGCTGAGAAGATGCAATAACTGCCAGATAGGGCGGCTGGATCGAGACACCGGTCATATCGGAAAATGCAGTAGGTTCCAGTGAAATAGCGGCAGCAGTTGACTGCCCTTTTTCATTGTCTGTATAGAAGAAAAGGTCTTCTTTTTCGGCACGTTCTAACAGATCCTGGGGCAGGAATTCCTTCAGATCTAAAAATGCGCCCTGGGACTCATAATGTTCCAGTGTCTTTGCATCAGCGATGATAATATCCAGGTCTCCTCCGGCTGCTAAAGCAGCAATCTTTGCCATACTTGCATAGGAATATTCGGAAGACTGGGAGCCATCAGCATTGATAAACAGTCCGGAATTGATCTCGATCAGATCCTTCTTACCAAAACCAAGAGCTTCTTTTAAGCTGTTTTCAAATTCATCCATAGATGACTCACCGCCGGAACGGTCATTGACAATGGCGAAAGTAAGCCGTGTGGTAAAGGTCTGGCGATACAGGCTGCTTCCTACTACCCATAAAAGGGTAAATGCCAGAATGACAGCTACAATATGAAATTTATAATATTCATAAATATACCAGATCCGGTCTTTCCCGGACATTTGTTTTATTTTCTCAAGTTCACTTTTTATGTCTTTTTTCAGTTCCATGATGTATTCCTTTCAGGTTGACGTCTGGATTTTTCTGCGCTCATTACACTACAGTATAGCTGAAAATGCAGATACCCGCAACTACTCGTTCCATTTTTACACTTAATATGATACAATGTAATGAGCGCAGTGGAAAATAAGCGGCTGCGTAAGCAGACATTTATTTTACACAAGCCATTAACGAAGGTTCCGCCTGCGAAGCAGGCAGTAGAGCACGTCAGTGCGTGGACCTGAGTATATAGAAATGAGCGCAGTGGAAAATAAGCGGCTGCGTAAGCAGGAAAGAAGAGGATAAAATATGTTTCAGGGTCTTTTTAATTATGATAACCCGGTGTGGCGTTTTATAGGAAAACTGGGAGATCTGGTACTTTTAAATCTTTTGTGGCTGATCTGCTGCATCCCTGTATTTACAGCAGGAGCAGCTACTACAGCGGTATATTATGTTACCTTAAAACTGGTACGTGACGATGATGGTTCTACCATCAAGTCATTTTTCCATTCCTTTACCCAGAACTTTAAGCAGGCAACAGCGATCTGGCTGATGATCCTTGTAGCTGGCGGATTGCTGGGATTTGATCTGTGGTTTCTTATGTCAGGAGTGGTAACTGTATCAACGGTTGTAAAAACAGTGATGTCAGCTGTATTTGGTGCTATGACATTGATCTTGCTGTTTGTTACTACTTATATTTTTCCATTACAGGCAAGATTTTATAACACAGTGAAACGTACATTATTTAATGCATTTTTCATGTCTGTGCGTCATCTGCTCCAGACCATTTCCATGCTGATCATTGATGGTCTTGTAGTAGCAGGAGTTTATGTTGCTCTGTATATGGTACCACAGGTATCGATGCTCCTGCTTTTATTCGGATTTCCGCTGATTGCTTTTATCAATTCCTACTTTTTTACAGAGATCTTTAAAAAGTATATTCCAAAGGAAGAGGATCAGGAACATTCAAATGGAATTTCACCTTTACTGGATGAAAACAATCAGGAGATCGAGGATGCGATCCAGAGCTTAAAAGGAAAATAAAACAGATCATACGAATATACACATCAAAGAGGGCTTAAACAGTCCTCTTTTTTTTACAATAGGAAAGTTCGACTTCCGTCGAACTCTTGATAAAAAGAGCCCGCACAAAGGCGGGCATGGCAAACTGAAGCGGTGTTTCGATTTGTGAATACCGCTTTCCGAAAGAATACAGTGAATATGTGGATTCCATTCAAGAGGGCGACCGAAAGTGTGAAGCACACAAATAAAACCAGGAACAAAGTTTTGAGACTTATTTATCTTATTAAACATGTGAAGGATGACGCTTTGAACAGCACGAAAAAGGCAGTTTAAAAGAGAACGGTCTTCCAGGAAGAAATGACGAAGTTTCTCATCGATTGTGAAAACACAATGACGATGTGTGCAGTTAACAAGCTTAAAGGCCATACTGGTAGAGCGTTCCTGGGAATACTTCACACCGCAAGTAGGGCAGAAGCGGCTTTTGCAGCGGAAGGGAACAAATTTCATGTTGTGGCAAGTGGTGCAGACATACATGGCACCGCCAAAAGAAGGATCGCCACAATTCAGCATTTTATCGATATTTTCCATCTCAGAATCTCTGGGATGGAGGGTATATTTGATTTCCTCATAAATAGTCAGTAAAGATTCTTTGCAAGATATTCATAAGTCTATTATGTAGGAAAAGAGGAGAAAAAGAAGGATTTTAATAATTTAGTATTAATTTCAGGAGAAGATTTTATGAAAATCATCGAGTCCAAAACAGAAGGAAAATCCCCAGGGCGCTTAAGTGAAGACATTCTGGTGATCATGCCGGATTTCATTGCAGTGATCGATGGAGTGACACCAAAGTCTAATTTTACCTATGAAGGAAAGTCTACAGGAAGACTGGCAGCAGAACTTGCAGGGCAGGCAGTGAGAGAGTTGAAAGGAACGGAAGACTGCCAGACATTTATTAAACGGTGCAATCAGAAGTTTCATGATTTCTATGAGAAAGTGGACTTCCCTTATGACATCCGTTCAAAGGGTTTGCAGGCGGCAGCAGTTATTTATTCGGAATATTTACATGAAATATGGATGATCGGGGATTGTCAGGCAATGGTGGATGGCCGGGAATATCTGCAGCCTAAGAGAAGTGATGTGATCTTAAGTCAGTTTCGTAGTCTGCTGATGGTATTGCAGGTACCTGCCAGTGAGGCCAGAGCAAAAGTGGAACCCTGGATCGTAAATGCTACAGCCTTTGCTAATAAAGTTGGAACTTCTTATGGGTATTCCGTGCTGAACGGAGAAGAGATACCGGATGAATTAATAAAAGTGATCCATCTTTCGGAAGGGAAACATGAAATCATATTGGCAAGCGACGGATATCCGCTGTTAAGGCCGACCTTACAGCAGTCAGAACAGGATCTGGACAGACTTTTAAAGGAAGATCCCCAGTGCTGCAGATTATATGAGTCTACCAAGGGACTGAAACCAGGTAATAAAAGTTTTGATGACAGGACGTATGTAAGATTTCAGGCGGGGACATTGTAAACGGTTTATTATTGTACATGCAATACATGGACAGCAGGAGTGTTTCAATAAGTAACACTTAAAAAGGCTGCAATCGGTTGACGAACAACTGCTTAGGTGTTACAATTCTATACAGTTTCCGACAGAAGCCGGTGGTTCTCCTGATGAACGGGAGTGTAACAAGAAAGATCATAAGATAAAAAACAGGATTTATAAAAACAGAATTTTGAAAGATAACCATACCAGGAAGGTGTGAATGCCATAGGAAGGGGCAGTTCATACCTTCTTGTTTTGTTTATTGAGAAGGTACCGAATGAAGTATTGATCAAATTCAGATATTTTAGAGGAGAACGAAAAATATGAAAAAGAGCCGTAAAAGTTTTTTATTGGCAATGATGGCAATCCTGGTGGCAGCAGGCCTTGCAGGCTGCGGAAGAGGCAACAGTGCTTCTGGTCAGCAGACAGAGAACGCAAATGGGCAGACGGACCAGCTGGCACAGGCGCAGACGGAGGATGCAGAAAAAGACTCTGTTATCGTAGTCATGGGTCCATCCTCAGAACCAGAGGCAGGTTTTGACCCGGTTTATGGCTGGGGCGCAGGGGAACATGTTCATGAACCGCTGATCCAGAGTACATTGACTGTGACAAATAAAGATCTGACCATTGGATATGACCTGGCTACAGATATGGAGACCTCTGAGGATGGCATGACCTGGACAGTGACCATCCGGTCGGATGTGAAGTTTACAGACGGGGAAGCGCTGACAGCAGAGGATGTGGCGTTTACCTATAATACGCTTCGTGATAACAGTACAGTAAATGATTTTACCATGCTGGACGAGGCAGAGGCCACAGATGATACTACCGTAGTATTCCATATGAAACGGCCTTATTCTATCTGGCCATACACCATGGCGATCACAGGTATCCTTCCGGAACATGCCTATGGCCCTGATTATGGACAGAACCCTATTGGTTCCGGCCGTTATATTATGAAACAGTGGGATAAGGGACAGCAGGTGATCTTTGAGGCAAATCCGGATTATTATGGGGAAGCGCCGAAAATGAAGCATGTGACCGTTTTATTTATGGAAGAAGATGCGGCTTTTGCAGCAGTTCAGGCTGGACAGGCAGATCTTGCATACACAGCGGCTTCCTATTCTGACCTGACGGTGGATGGCTATGATCTGCTGGCGTTTAAAACAGTAGATAACCGTGGATTTAACCTTCCGGCTGTTCCTTCCGGCGCAGTGACCGCAGATGGTGTGGCAGCAGGAAATGATTTTACCAGTGACGTAAGGGTGCGCAGAGCCATTAACTTAGGCATCGACAGGGAAGAAATGATCCAACATGTGTTAAATGGATACGGCAGCCCTGCTTACAGTGTCTGTGATAAAATGCCATGGTACAATGAGGCTTCTGAAACTTCCTATGACCCGGAAGCTGCAAAAACATTGTTAGAAGAAGCTGGATGGACAGAAGGAAAAGATGGCATCCGCGAAAAAGACGGCGTTCAGGCCGGATTTACATTAATGTATCCTGCAAGCGACTCTGTCCGTCAGGCGCTGGCAGCGGATACAGCCAACCAGTTGAAAGAACTTGGTATCCAGGTATCCATTGAAGGTGTAGGCTGGGATACAGCCTATGACAGAGCCCAGTCCACTCCTCTTATGTGGGGCTGGGGCGCCCACACCCCAATGGAATTTTACAATATTTACCATACAGCCCAGAACAGTTCCTTTGCAGAGTATTCCCCATATTCCAACGAAAAAGTGGACGAATATATGGATCAGGCCCTTGCAAGCCCGTCTCTGGAAGAGTCCTATGATCTTTGGAAAAAAGCACAGTGGGATGGAGAAAACGGTGTGACCCAGGAGGGAGATATCCCATGGATCTGGCTGGTAAACATTGATCATCTCTACTGGTCCAGAAAGGGTCTCCATGTAGCTGATCAGAAGCTTCATCCACATGGACATGGCTGGTCAATTGTAAATAATGTGGATCAGTGGACCTGGGAGTAGAGATATTGTGGAAAACAGTTATTGTGGAAAAAAGCCGGATGTTTACGGAAAATAGTTAGGAGCAGATAAGTTTGAAAAAGCAGGCTATATTTATCAGTAAAAATTTCATACGGATGCTGATCCTTCTCTTCTTCGTCAGTATTGCGGCTTTTGCCTTGGTTTCCATGGCACCTCTGGACCCGCTGCAGACTAACGTAGGTCAGGCGGCTATGGGTTCCATGAGCCCGGAGCAAATCGAGCGTCTCCGCCTTTACTGGGGCGAAGGAATCCTGCCGTTAAAACGCTATCTTGCGTGGGCTGGGGACTTTATCCGGGGAAATATGGGAATTTCCCTTTTATATCATCAGCCTGTGGCAAAAGTGATCCAGGTCCGTTTCGCCAGTTCTGTATGGCTGATGGCGGCTGCGTGGATCTTATCCGGAGTTACCGGTGTGATCCTTGGGATGACAGCGGGGGCAAGAAAGGGAAGTCTCACAGACCGTGTGATCTCCGCCTATGCACTGGTTACAGCCAGTACACCGGCCTTCTGGGTGGCTCTGGTGCTTCTTATGGTGTTTGCAGTGTGGTTAAAAGTCCTTCCCGTAGGTTTAAGCGTTCCCATAGGCGCAGATGCAGCCACCGTTTCTATAGCAGACCGCATCCGTCATGGTATATTGCCGGCAGCGGCTTTAAGTCTTACAGGCATTTCCAATATCACCCTCCATACCAGGGAGAAAATGATCCAGGTTATGGAAAGTGATTATGTGCTTTTTGCAAGAACCAGAGGGGAAAGCATGAGTTCCATTGTTTTAAGACATGGGCTCCGCAACATGATCCTTCCGGCCCTGACCCTGCAGTTTGCTTCGATCAGCGAGATCTTCGGCGGCTCCGTTCTGGTGGAACAGGTATTTTCCTATCCGGGACTGGGACAGGCGGCAGTAAGCGCAGGTCTTGGCAGTGATATTCCGCTGCTTATGGGAATTACCATGATCAGTGCAGCGATGGTGTTTGCAGGCAATTTTATTGCTGATATTTTATATGAGATCATAGACCCCAGAATGAGAAGAGGCGCAAAATAAAATCGCAAAACCTTGAAAATGGGGGATGAAAGGTAATGATAATTTGAAGAAGTATTTGAAACGGACAGAGGGGATAAGCAGCAGGCGTGTGCTTATGACGGCGCTTATGGCACTGGCGGTATTAGTGATCGGGGCAGTGCTGGTTGCAGGCGTCTGTCTGAAGGAACAGGCACTGACTACGGATTTTACCAGGAAAAATATAGCACCCTGTATACAATATCCTTTTGGAACAGACTGGATGGGCCGGGATATGTTTGTGCGTACCCTTACAGGTTTGTCCTTAAGTATACGCATTGGCCTGATTACATCTGCCTTCAGCTCCCTGATCGCAGTGGGAATGGGACTTGCCTGCGCGGCAGGCGGAAAATGGGCAGACAGCCTGATCAGTGGTTTTATTGACCTGGTCATGGGAATACCCCATATTCTGCTTCTTATCCTGATCTCTTTTGCATTGGGAAAAGGTTTAAAAGGTGTGGCAACAGGCATTATCCTGACCCACTGGACTTCTTTAGCACGATTGATCCGCGGGGAAGTGCTCCAATTAAAGGAAAGCCATTTTATAAAGATCGCTGAAAAAATGGGTATGAGTCCATGGCAGATAGGTGTCAAGCATATGATGCCCCATCTGTTGCCACAGGTATTAGTGGGAATGGTACTTATGTTTCCACATGCTATACTCCACGAAGCAAGCATTACATTTTTAGGTTTTGGACTATCACCGGAGCAGCCGGCTATCGGTGTGATCCTTTCTGAAAGCATGAAATATCTGACTATGGGAAAATGGTGGCTGGCGCTGTTCCCGGGAATACTATTGGTGCTGGTAGTCATGTTATTTCATGTGATCGGTGATACGTTAAACAGTCTTTTGGATCCGTCCAGGGCACATGAGTAGGGAAAATGAGTATAAAAAGCAAAAGATAGATGCTGTTAAAAGATGATCATGAAGAAAAACGCAGGAAAAGCATAAAAAGAGAACGCAGGAAAGTGCGGGAAAAAGGTGGAAAGGAGGCGCCGATGCAGATGGAAAACATAAAGATGTATGAGAAAACAGAAAAATCTGAAAAAACAGGAAAACAGAAAGCGTCTGTTGATCTGCGCATCAGATACAAATGTATTGAAGGTAATGAATCAGGTAGTTAACGCAAGACTATACGACTATGATGTGTCTGCCATTGCGGTTATGCACATTCACGGAAAGATAGAGTTGAACCAGGTAGGGAGAAATGAAAACGGAAGCTATCTCTGGTCTGATTCAGACGGATTGACGGAATATCTGAAAAAACAGGTGGTAGACGAGGCTCTTTTAAGCCTTCCCACCATGCGACGTGAAAAACTGAATGACTTAATCCGCCGGTTGGAGGCATTGGGAATTGTTGTCCACGTTACGGTTAATACGTTTGGAATGGCAGAAAAAGAGAAAGCGATCGAAAATTTCGGGTCTTACCGTGTGCTTACATACAGTCCAAGAATTTTTGAACCCGCAGAATTGTTTTTAAAGCGCCTGATGGATATAGCAGGCGGTCTGGTGGGAATCATTTTCATTGTACCTGCCATATATCTGGAATCTCCCGGTCCCGTTATTTTTAAACAGACCAGGATCGGAAGGAATGGAAGACGTTTTTCCATTTACAAATTCCGTTCCATGTATATGGATGCGGAAGAACGTAAAAAAGAGCTTATGGCACAGAATCAGATGGACGGCCTTATGTTTAAAATGAAGGACGACCCCAGAATTACAAAAGTAGGAAAATTTATAAGAAAAACCAGTATCGACGAATTTCCACAGTTCTTTAACGTATTGAAGGGGGATATGAGTCTGGTGGGAACAAGACCGCCGACGCTGGATGAATTTATGCAGTATGAAGAACATCACAAGAGACGTTTAAGCTTAAAGCCAGGAATCACGGGAATGTGGCAGGTCAGCGGACGGAGTGAGATCCAGAATTTTGAGGATGTAGTGAAGTTGGATCTGGAATATATTGACAACTGGTCCATCTGGCTGGATATTAAAATCCTGCTTCAGACGGTTCTGGTTGTGTTAATGCATAGAGGGGCTGAGTAAAGAGAGTATGGAACGCTTTATGAAAAGTAATTTAGATATAGCAATGTTTGGGCATAAGCGAATTCCTTCGAGAGAAGGAGGTATTGAAATTGTTGTAGA
>OGMN01002560.1_pt1 | contig 10000 bp, 9 predicted proteins | sample 1573211 | NCBI WGS metagenome assembly OGMN01 (sample SAMEA2581876, study PRJEB24529) | metagenome | biome: Human gut stool | place: China | collected 2011
TGTTAAGCACGCCGCCAGCGTTCATCCTGAGCCAGGATCAAACTCTCATGTTAAAGTTTTGATTCCAGTCAAAATTCGCTTGGCTAATTTTAACCGTTATTACTGTTGTTTTGGTTTTGTTCTGAATGTTCTCTTGAACTTCAAGGCTTAACCAAAAGCCTTTGTTCTTAGAATTTTCAGGGTTTTACATACTGTTCAGTTTTCAAGGTTCTTTGTTGTTGTCTCATCGACAGCTTATTTATATTATCATAAGCGATTGACTTTGTCAACAAATTTTTTATTTTATTTTTAATCTTTCTCAGAAACCCGTTTGCGTTTCCGCTCTTATTTCCTCGATTGATTTGCCCTTGTCTCAAGGACGTATGTTATGATACCAGAGTTTCCAAGGATTGTCAACGATTTTTCTATATTTGTTATTCTTTTTATTTTGTTGTGATTTTTTAGAATATTCTTACTATTCTAAGTCTATGCATCTATTTCCCCTAATCCCAGAAATGGCATCGAATCAAAAGAATCCGATGCCATTTCCATCCATTCATAAATACAGCTTTCAATCTCCATCTACACTCTCATTTATATCTATTACCTATTCCTATACTACCTTCTCTACAAATGATACTCAATCAATTTAACTGCCAGGCTGACACCGCCGCAGACCCACATCACAAGAATTGGGTTCAGTTTCCATTTACGGAGCGCTATAAAAGCTGCCGAAAAAAGAACCAGACTGCCCCACTGGATCATCCTTTCCCCATTTACCTCTGGAAGAACTGCTGCCAGTAGCATCGAAAGTCCGGCACCTGCGATCAGCGCCACTACCGCTGGGCGAAGACTGCCTAAAATACTTCCCATCGCAGAGCCGCCACGGTAACGCCGATATATGTATGCCAATACCGATACAATGATACAAGATGGGAAAATACATCCCCAGGTTGCCGCAACCGCTCCCGGAAGTCCCGCTATCCGAATTCCGACAAAGGTTGCTGAATTGACCGCAATCGGTCCCGGCGTCATTTCCGCGATCGTGATAAGATTCGTAAACTCCGTCATCGTGATCCATCCCTGTCGTTCCACAATCAGGCTCTGTACCAGTGGAATCGCCGCGTAGCCGCCGCCCACGCTGAAAAGCCCTATCTGCAGAAAGCTCAAAAATAATTGTATATAGATCATATCTATTCTCCCCCTCTATACCGCACCGGTCGTCTGCTCACGTTTTCTCATCCAGATAAATCGAATCGTTCCCGCCAGAATACCCGCCGCAATGATATAGATTACATTCACATCCAGCACAAAATCAGCCAGGAACGCAATTACCATGATTGCAATTGAATACAGCTTTTTTTCCTTCATAACATTCACTCCCAGCCCACAGGAAACATCCAGAATCACAGCCGCCACGCCGACTCGCATTCCCTCTAGTGCTGCTGCCACCCAGACGTTCGACGCAAACGCGGCGTAACAGACGGATAAAACCGCCAGAATCGCCATCGGCGGAAGAATCGTTCCGATGACTGCCACCACCATTCCGGCAAACCCATATACTTTCCAACCAACCAAAATTGCCCCATTTACCGCAATCGCGCCCGGACAGGACTGTGCCAGTGCGGTAAAATCAAGCATTTCCTGTTCATCAATCCAGTGAAGCTCATCCACGAAACATTTCTTCATAAATGTCACAATGACAAAACCGCCCCCGAATGTAAATGCGCTGATATAAAGTGTTTTTAAAAATAAAACCAGCAGTTGATGCTTCTGTTTCATCTGCCATTCCCCCTTTTTCTATTTTATCTTTTGTCTCTCCCAGTTCTCCTTCACGCAAAACAACATTCCTTTTTCTGTGCCCATTATAACACTTGCCAATTCATTTTAAAATTACTATAATTTATATATAGTTCTTATTAAAATATCTATGATTCTCTATAAAAGCAACGCCGTCAAAAATAATATTTCTGACGGCAGGAAAAAAGCAGGACAAACATACAAATACGAATGTTTCCCACTCCTTATGAAACATTCAGGAAAGGAGTTTTCATGACACTGCGGCATTTCCGAATTTTTATCGAAGTAGCATCCGCCGGAAGCATTACACAGGCGGCACGCAATCTCTACCTGACGCAGCCAACCGTCAGCACCGCCGTCCGGGAGCTCGAAGAACACTACGGAACATTATTTTTCGACCGGATCAACCAGCGTCTGCGAATTACCGGCGAAGGGCGGCGTTTTCTCGACTATGCACGCCATTTTATCCAGATGTACGATGAAATGGAACTGGCATTTTCCAATTCCGGAATCAGCGGAGTTCTCCGCATCGGTGCCAGCACCAACGTGGGGATTTCCTATCTGCCACGTTTCATGCAGCTATTTCAAGAGACATATCCCCAGGTGCACACGCAGGTCCATATACAGACGACCGCACAGACGGAAGCCATGCTCTTAAATGGGGCGCTAGATCTTGCAATCGTCGGCGGAACCATCCACTCCGAACAGATTGCCCTGACTCCCCTGTTTCAGGAACACTACACCGCCATCTGCGCGCCGGGACACCCGATGGCAGGAAAAACCGTTTCCATCAATACATTTATGAAACAACCGCTGCTCTTTCGCGAAGTCGGCAGCACCTCCTATGAAGTATTTCAAAATGCCATCCGCCAGACCGGCTGTGAGGTCACCCCTGCCTGGGAAAGCACCTCGCAAGAGGCCATTCTCGAAGCCGTCCGCCTGGGGCTTGGCGTCACGATTCTTCCAAGCACTATGATCGAAGCTGAGCTGAGACTCAGTGCCATTTCCCGGATCTATTTTTCGGATTTTTCTTTTCAAAATACCGTTCATCTGGCGTGGCATCAGAGCAAGTTTCTGTCTCCTGTCATGCAGGATTTTGTCCAAATGACGCGTGAACTTTTGCCATCCAACCATATTTCCGCTCAAAATCTCCCGGGAATCTCCCCTCATGCATATCCTGTCCACAGAAATTTTCCGAAAGACTCTCCCGCAGCTACGCTCACTGATCTGCGATATTAAACTACCCTGGGAAAAATTTCGAAATGCATCGGTGCTCTATCAGATGCCTCTTCGTCATTTTCTGGCAAATGCGTTCTTTTCCGCTCTACTGGAACCAGGCAGCGGACTGGAAGATATGATTCTACAGATGAAGGGGATCGCGTTAGAGTATGCCATCGTCCGCTACAGTCTTTTCCTGTGATGGATGTATGACGGTTCCGGTAAACTTCCGTATGAGACGGTTCGCGATTATCAGGTCATCATTATCCATATGACCGGATACGACGCTGAGGTTATCTGGGATTGGTTGCGAATACGCACGGATGATTGAAAATAATTTCTTCCTGTAATATACTTTTAGGTATAGGTATACCTATATTTCAAAAGATTACTGGAACTTGCCCGACGGGCAGCGTGCAGAGCTGATCGACGGGCAAGTTTATAATATGGCACCTCCAAGCCGGATTCATCAGGAAATTTCCTACCAGATTTCTCACCTTCTTGGAAATTATATCGAGTCCAACGGCGGAGAATGCCGCGTTTATCCGCCTCCTTTCGCTGTCAATCTGGATGCGGATGATAAAGATTGGGTTGAGCCGGATATCTCTCTTATCTGTGATCCGAATAAATTGACCGACTGCGGCTGTTCCGGCGCTCCCGATCTCATTTTCGAAATCGTATCTCCATCCAGCCGGCGCATGGACTACCTTATCAAAAATGCTCTGACTCCCTTAAACTTACCGAATAAAATTCGTCGCCGTCCGCTCCTCCTGTTCCGGAAGACCATATTCTTTCTTGCCAAGCTCGATGGACTTCATAAGAAATGTCATATTCTTTGCAAGCATCCGCATCGTCTGCTTGCCTTCCTCATCCATCTCTGCCTCCCCTTTCTCACAGCCGTGAATACTGTTCCAGTATCTGCTGGATGCGATCGGCATATTGCTGATGGTAAAAAATTTGTTCAATTCATCAAAAGTCGCTGAGCAGCCACCTCTGCGTGCACAGACTACACTGGCACCCACCTTCATGCTCTTATCAAAGGACGTGCTGTAAAACAAGCGGTCAAGACAGGCAATCAGCGTCGCATTAGCCGATGCATAGTAGACCGGACTGGCAATCACCAGACCATCCGCCGCCTCAAAGAGAGGTGCCAGTTCATTTACGATATCATCAAACACACATTTTCCAATTTTGCTGCACTGGTTACAGGCAATACAGCCCCGGATATCTTTATTTCCAATCTGTATGGTTGTTACCTCTACCCCACTATTTCGAAATACATTCTCTATTTCCCGGATGGCAATGGATGTGTTGCCGTTTACACGTGGACTTCCGTTTAGAATTAATACCTTGCTCATTTGGTTTCCTCCTTTTACTCTGCGATACATTTATTCCAACAAATTGCTTTTAAACAGTCTGTAAGCGTATATATTGTCTTCAAGTGTCTACAACTGTCTACATAAAAATGAAAATGCAAAAAAGCGGAAACCCTGATGAATCAAAGCTTCCGCAATAATAAAAAAGAGCGCGAGACGGGACTCGAACCCGCGGCCTCGACCTTGGCAAGGTCGCGCTCCACCAACTGAGCCACTCGCGCATTTCTGAAGCATCGCTTCAACGAGTTATATAATATCATAGGTCGGTTGATTTGGCAAGCGTTTTTTTAAAAAAAATCAAAAAATATAGAAAATTCATTACTGTTCACGGGTAGGCACGTTTGAAACCGGGAGAACCGTATGAAAACGATCAAGTTTCCATATTTTCCACTGGATGTGTTCCCGCGGTCTGCACAAACCCGATGATCTGTCCGGACAGGAGTACCGTGAGGATGGAATATACCATGCGGTTTAACGGAATGTAGCTCAGTGAAAGCACCAGTACAGCAAAATCGGACAGGAGGTAGATCCACTGGATTTTGATGTGCGTCACGTGGGAAAGGCTCATCGCAAGCGCATCGTCTCCGCCCGGGGCACCGCCGATCCGCACGCAGAGTCCGGCACCGACGCCGACGAAGATTGCGCCGAGCAGGGATGCGGCAAGCGGCATATCGGCAAGCTGCGGCCACAGGGGCGGAAACTGCTCACAGATCCGGTAAGACAGGGAGAAGCTGGCGCTGGAAAGAATGGAGTAGGCGATGAACTGCCGTCCCAGAAGTTTCCATCCCATCGCGTAGCAGGCGAGGTTCATGACGAAGCCGGATACGGATGGGGAGATATGGAACCAGTGATCAAGCAGAAGCGTCATTCCTAAGACACCGCCCTCGGTGACACCGGAAAAGGAATGGACATGGTACAGCCCAAATGCCAGAAATGCACTGCCAAACAGTGCAATCAGGCAGGATTTTAGTTTTAAATCGAGGGAATGGAATAATTTCAGCAAAATAACAGGCTCCTTGTGAATAATTTACATATAAATAAAGGTTTTTCTATTTTAGTATGGAAACGGATTTGTGTCAAGATGGACGGACTCTCTGCAGAAATGATGCAAAACGAGAGAAAGCAAAAAAAACATGTGGATTTACGGTTTCCATGTGCGTGAACAGCAGCCGTGTGAAATGTGAAAACGAAAAAATCCGGGGGGATTCATAGACAAAAATGTGGAATGTGCGTATACTGGAAGATAGGAAGACGGAAAGGGGAATGAAAACATGGTAGAAAATCATCCGGACACCCGGAAGCAGGAATACCGCGGAATTGCCTGCCTGGTGCTGTCTGCGTTCTGTTTTGCGCTGATGAGCATGTTTGTACATTTGGCGGGCGATCTGCCGTCGATGCAGCAGAGGTTTTTCCGCAATCTTGTGGTCCGGGCTGTACTTGGACGCTTCTTTCAGCTGGCAGCGGTTGTTTTGCTTTTGCGGGTGGGAGAGCCGTTTCGTATCCGCAGGGAAAATCTGCCGTATTTTCTGATGCGGTCAATTTTCGGCACGATGGGAGTGCTGTGTAACTTTTATGCGGTGGATCATCTGGTGCTGGCGGACGCATCGATTCTAAATAAAATGTCGCCGTTTTTTACAGTGCTGTTCAGCTGGCTGATCTTAAAGGAAAAAGTTATGCCAATTCAGCTTTCGCTGATCTTCGGTGCGTTTCTCGGCAGTATATTCGTGGTAAAGCCGACATTCTCCAATCTGGCACTTGTGCCGTCGCTGCTGGGCTTTTTCGGCGGCATCTGTGCGGGTGCGGCGTACACGATGGTGCGGAAACTGGGAGAGGCAGGAGAAAAGGGACCGGTGATCGTGCTGTTTTTCTCGGTATTTTCCTGTGTGGTTGTGCTGCCGTGGCTGATTTTTGACTATCATCCGATGACCTGGCAGCAGATGGGGATCCTGCTTTTGGCGGGCTGCGCGGCGGCGGGCGGACAGTTTGCGATCACGGCGGCATATCGCTATGCCCCGGCGAGCCGTATTTCCATTTACGATTATTCGCAGCTGATCTTCTCGACGATGCTCGGTTTCTTCATCTTCGGGCAGGTGCCGGACGGCTGGAGTTTCCTCGGATATGGAATTATCTGCCTGATGGCAATTTGCATGTTTGTATATAATAACCGGAAAAGAAAGAATACTCAAAAGCAGGCACTTTTGGAATCGAAAGAGCCGTCAGATGTAATAAAAATGTAAGGGAAAGTATCCGCCGATATGGTTTACAAGCGATGCCAAATTATATATACTGAAGATAAAGTCGGAGTGGTTTTCGTGTCCAGAAACGTGAACTTCAGGAACAAAAGCTGGGTTGCCGACACAGCTCGAAAATGGGTTATAGATAGGGCAGAAAGTTATATAGGGAAATACGACATAAGCCCGGCAGCAGACAGGAGGAAACAGGGATGAAAAAATTAGCAACCGCACTTGTGAGTGCAGCAGCCATTATGACGATGTCAACAACCGCATTTGCAGCCGAAAATCCGGCGGAGGTATTTGACCGGGTGATGGAGAAGAACAATACGATTCAGTCCGTGGAGATTCAGAGCGGCGTCCATTCGGTCATACTTGCAAAGGATGTCATTCCGGACGGTCAGATGAAAGTTGATATGGCGATGCATGCAGAGATGGATATGCAGGATACCACCGATCTCAAGTACCTGGCACAGGTCGCTTCCTCGATTCTGGGACAGGACAGCTATTCACAGGTTTTTTATACGGACGGATACTATTACGTAGATGCCAACGGTGTCAAACTGAAATACCCGATGCCATTAGAGCAGATCATATCCTCCGTCCAGACCGGAGTCAACACCAGCAATATGGAATCCAGCTATATGAAGGGCATTTCCTTAAACGAGGTCAATGGAAAACGTGTGCTGGCATATGAGGCAAATACAAAGAAGCTAAACAAGAACGTCAAAGAAGCCCTCGGAACCGTGATGAACACACTCGGCACCGATGCCAATCTGGACATGGACATCCAGGAAATGAAAGGCGCTTACGTGCTGGATGACAACGATTATATTATCTATATGACAAACTATATCGTATACAACATGGAAGTCCTCGATCAGCCGATGACCTGCATCACCCTGATGGAGACCGAAGTCCAGAACCCGGGCGAGCCGGTCGTAGTGACACTTCCATCCACGGATGGCTATGAAGACTTAATTGGTTTATACGATGGAGTCATTGAAAGCGAAGTAGAATAAAAAACAGACAAAAACAAAAATAGACAATCAAAAGCCAGCCGAGCAAAGCAAAGGCTGGCAGGCAAAAGCGATCCATAACATAACAAGAGGAAAGTGGCGTCCGGGAATCTGTAGAGCCAGCGTTCCAATTATCGATTGTACGCATCCCACGCCAGCTGTCCGGCTGGGGCGGACATTTTTGTCCGATCCAGACGAACAGATGTAGCGAAAGCAAGCGAACAATGATAATTGGAGACGCAGGCGGCGCAGATTCCCGGACGCCTCTTTCCGCATCACGACAATCAATCAATCTATCTATCTATTACTGCATCTCATCCTCAATCATCCGATACCCAATCCCAATCTCTGTAAACACATACTGCGGTTCCGCTGGATTCTGCTCCAGTTTCCTTCGAATATGTGCCATATTCACGCGCAGAATACTGTTATCATCGTCCGCATACGGCCCCCAGATATTCGAAATAATCGTATCATACGTCATGACCCTGCCGGAATTCTGTGCCAGCAGGGAGATAATCTTAAACTCGATCTGCGTCAGATGGACATCCTTTCCATCAACCGATACCAGATGTTTTTCAAAATCGATCGTCAGTCCCTTTGCATGGAATGGGCGCTTATAAAGCGGAGAATCCGTGTTTAGGCGGTTGCTGTGGCGCAGGGCAGTCCGGATGCGCGCGAGAAGCTCGGAGGTGCCGATCGGCTTGGTCAGATAATCATCCGCGCCGAGGTCGAGCGCACGTACCTTTTCCTGTTCCTGCGTGCGGGCGGAGAGGACGATGATCGGGACGCTGGACCAGGTGCGGACCTGGCGGATGATCTCCATGCCGTCCATGTCTGGAAGCCCCAGGTCGAGTAGAATCAGATCCGGGCACTGGGACGTGATGATCGGAAGTGCTTCTTTTCCCGTGTGTGCGGTGGAAATGCGGTAATCCTGTGCGGACAGGGAGGTGGAGATGAAGTCGCAGATGTTTTTTTCATCTTCTACTAATAAAATAGAAAGTTTATGTGTCATGTTATTTGTCCTCCTTTGGAAGGGTAAAGTAAAATTCGGCACCGCGCGTGTGGTTGATTGCCTTGATTTCGCCGCCGTGGGCGAGAATGATCGTTTTACAGATGGAAAGCCCGATTCCCATGCCCTTTCGTCCATCCGGCGAAGTGCTGGTCGTCGAAGAAGAGCCGTCAAAGATGGTTGCCAGCTTCTCCGGCGGGATGCCGACGCCGTAATCGCGCACGTGGAAAATCACATAGTCGGAAAGTGATTCCACATAGCACTCGATCGGCTCGGTGCTTTCAGCATGGACAACGGCATTTTCCAGCAGGTTGATGAGAACCTGTTCGATGAGGACGGCGTCCATCGGGACCATCAGGAATTCCTCCGGCACGCGCACATGGATATTGGCGTCTGGAAGTCTCTTTTTTAAGCGGATCACCGCCTCGGAGAGAACTTCCTCGACCGGTTCCGAGGTCTTAGTTACCTTTGCCGTCTCATTGTTGATACGCGTGACGGAGAGCAGGTTTTCAACCATGTTTAAGAGCCAGTTAGAGTCCTCAAGAATATGGCGCACCAGTGCATTTTTCTCAACCTCCGGGAGGCTGCTTCCATTTTCCAGATATACGGTACTGGAACCGATGATGCTGGTAAGCGGGGTGCGGAGGTCGTGGGAGATTGCCCGCAGCAGGTTCGCCCGCATCTTTTCTTTTTCCGCTTCCATCAGCATCTTTTCACGTTCCGCCAGCACGCGTGCCTGCGTTTTCATGTTGCTTGTGATGGCGCTTGTAATGCCGGAAATTGAAAACATTGCCACGAAGGTAATCGGATAGCCGGCCATCGTGAAATCCAGCGCGAAATACGGATACGTGAACAGAAAATTGACGCAGACGACGCCGACAAAGGAGGAGAACAGGCCGAAGCTGTATCCGTCCGTAAAACGCGCTACCAAAAAGACCGCCAGAATGTAGGTCAGCGCGATGTTGGCAGTCGGATTTTTGAGCGCATGAAAAAAGCAGAACGCGATGATCGTGGCGGTACCCATGAAAAACAGGGTAAGTCCCCAGCTTTGTATGGATGTCGGAAGCGCACAGAATTTTTCGACGATTGGGCGGGTCCGGAACCAATTTTTTAAGGCGTCAATTTTGGATGGATGTGTTTCGCCGCCATTGGAAATGCTGGTATCCGGAGAGCTGGGTTCGGCTGAGCCTTGAAGGCTGCTGGCTGATTCTGTTTTCGGGAAGGTTTCATTGGAAGTTCCAGGAACAGAAGGTTTGCTTGAATGTTTCATTAAATAAAGAAAGTCTCCTTTCAAAAAATTCATTTGGATGCTTCTATTATACAATGTTTCTTCTGAAAAATAGAGAGGAAGACTGTTAAAAAGTT
>OGMN01002561.1_pt1 | contig 9998 bp, 8 predicted proteins | sample 1573211 | NCBI WGS metagenome assembly OGMN01 (sample SAMEA2581876, study PRJEB24529) | metagenome | biome: Human gut stool | place: China | collected 2011
GACGCCTGCCGCCCCGGCTGTCTGGCCGACGCCACCGACGTGTGCCAGATCGAGGAGCTGGTCCGGCTGGGCGAGCTGACCCGCCGGGCCTGGGAGAAGGACGTGCAGGTCATGGTGGAGGGCCCCGGCCATGTGCCCCTGGACCAGATCGCCGCCAACATGAAGGTCCAGCAGACCCTCTGCATGGGAGCCCCCTTCTATGTGCTTGGGCCTCTGGTCACCGACATCGCCCCCGGCTATGACCACATCACCGCCGCCATCGGCGGGGCAGTGGCCGCCATGCACGGGGCCGCCTTCCTGTGCTATGTCACCCCCGCCGAGCACCTGGCCCTCCCCAACCTGGACGACGTGAAGCAGGGCATCATGGCCAGCAAGATCGCCGCCCACGCCGCCGACATCGCCAAGGGCGTCCGGGGCGCCCGGGAGATCGATGACAAAATGGGGGACGCCCGCCGGGCCCTGGACTGGGAGGGGCAGTGGGCCTGCGCCCTGGACCCGGAGACCGCCAGATCCATCCGGGCCGACCGCGCCCCGGAGCACGACGACTCCTGCTCCATGTGCGGCAAGTTCTGCGCTGTGCGCAGCATGAACAAGGCACTCAACGGGGAGCACATCGATATTCTCTGATCTCGCCCGGCTGAACCTTTCCTGTCTCTTGTCCTCGAATGAAGAACCAGGCCGCCAGGCCTGGTCCTTCTTTTTTCAAGCAGTCCCCTTTTTCCGCTTCTGTCATAGGATAGAGGGAATGACACTGATTTGGGAGGTACCGTTACATGGATCAGCAGCTGTCGGAACGCGGCCTTTCGCTGCGCCCCTTTGACCCCGAGGTCTTTGCCCGGGTCTGGAGCCGGGTCATGCCCGACCAGGCCCTCAGTCCCATCCAGCCCGCGCTCCCTGCGCTCCGTTCCCCGGCGCAGACCGCCCCCGCGCCCTCCTGTCTCGGGGAGGGCTCCGCCCGGTATGTCCCCCAGCTGGAGGCGCTCATGGACCAGCTCCACGCCGCTCTGGGGTCGGTCCGCCAGCTGGCCCGGCGGGGCGGAGGCCGGGCCTCCCGCCTGCTGGCCTCCCTCGCCGCCGACCAGCAGCGGCAGCTCCGCCGCCTGTCCGCCGCCTATTTTCTCATCACCGGCCGGCGCTATGCTCCCAAGGGGCAGGGGGCCGCCCCCTCTGGACCGCTGTCCTCCGCCTTGCGCACCCTGTTTCAGCAGGCCCAGCAGTGCGCCGCCCAGGCCGCCGTGCTGGCCCGGACAGTTTCGGATGACCCCTGTCTCAGCCGACTGCTGGAGGACATCCAGGACGAGGCCCAGTCCCACGCCGCCCAGATCCGGGTCCTTCTGGAAGAGCTTCTGTAAAAATCCCCCTGGTCGCGGGCCGCCTCCTGTGGTAAAGTGAAGGCAGGTGCGCCCTCCACCGGACGGAGCCCGCGCCGGAAAGGGGCTGCTTCCATGATCCGTACCACACACTTCCACTATCCCTCCGCCCGGGACGGCTGCTCCATCCACGCTCTGGAGTGGGCCCCGGAGGGGCCGCCCCGGGGAATCGTTCAGCTGGTCCACGGGATCTCCGAGCATATCGGCCGCTATGACGAGACCGCCCGCTTTTTGGCGGAACACGGCTTTTTGGTGTGCGGCGAGGACCACCTGGGCCACGGACGGACGGTGACCGACGGATCCCATGGCTTTTTCGCCCCGGAGAACGGCTGGACCCTGGCGGCCCGGGACGTCCGTGCCCTGCGAAAGCTGGAGGGGGCGCGCCATCCGAATCTCCCTTATTTTCTCCTGGGGCACTCTATGGGCTCCTTTCTCACCCGGACCTATCTGATCCTGTGGCCGGGCACGGTGTCCGGCGCTGTGCTGATGGGCACCGGACAGGAGCCCGCACCTTTGGTGGCGCTGGGCAAACGCATCTCAGCCCTGGAGTGCCGCCGCCTGGGTCCCCGTGGGGTCAGTCCGCTGGTACACACCCTGTCCCTTGGCGCGTACAACCGGCGCTTCCGCCCCAGCCGCACCCCCTCCGACTGGCTCTCCCGGGACCCGGCGGAGGTGGACGCCTTTCTCGCCGACCCCCTCTGCCAGTCCCGCCCCACCGTCTCCCTGTTCCGGGACATGATGGGCGGCCTCCAGCTCATCGCCCGGCGGGACCAGCTGGCCCGGATGGATCCCTCCGTCCCGGTCTGCTTTCTCTCCGGCCAGGAGGACCCGGTGGGCGGCATGGGCCGCGGCGTGGAACAGGTGGTCCGAATGTTTCAGGACGCCGGCTGCCGGGACCTCTCCCTCCACCTCTATCCCGGGGCCCGGCATGAACTCTTCCATGAGCAGAACCGCCGGGAGGTGTGGGCCGATCTGCTGGACTGGCTGGAAGACCGTCTGCCGCCCTCCGGCCCACTTGACGGAGGAACGCCGAACGGCTAAAATACAAAAGAATTGTATAAGGAGGGGTTTTTGTGACCTATCAAGACGTACTGGCGGCCGCCCGCACCTGCAGCGGTCCCTACTGTAAAGCCTGCCCGGTATGCAATGGCCGGGCCTGCGGCAGCACGATGCCCGGTCCGGGCTCCAAGGGCACCGGCACCGTGGCCGTCCGCAACTACGAGGCATGGCAGTCTCTCTGCCTCAACATGGACACCATCTGCGAGAACAAACCGGTGGACACCCGCTTCTCTTTCTTTGGCGAGGCTTATCAGCTCCCCGTCTTTGCCGGCCCTGTGGGCGCGGTGAACCTCCACTATGGGGACAAGTTCAACGACATGGAGTACAACAACATCCTGGTCCCCGCCTGTGCGGATGCAGGCATTGCCGCCTTCACTGGCGACGGCACCAACCCGGATGTGTTCACCGCCGCCGCTGCCGCCATCGGCGCCGCCGGGGGCCGGGGCATCCCCACGGTGAAGCCCTGGGACCGGGATACCCTGTACGCCAAGCTGGACAGCGCCAAGGCCTCCGGGGCCAAGGTGTTCGCCATGGACATCGACGCCGCCGGCCTGCCCTTCCTCAAGGGGCTGACACCTCCCGCCGGCTCCAAGACGGTGCAGGAGCTGCGGGAGATCATCGAGTATGTCAAGCTCCCCTTCCTCATCAAAGGCATCATGACCGCTGCGGGGGCCCGGAAGGCCCTGGAGGCCGGCGCCTCCGGCATCATCGTCTCCAACCACGGCGGCCGCGTCCAGGACGGCGTCCCCGCCACCGCCCAGGTCCTGCCCGCCATCGCCGACGCGGTGAAGGGGCAGATGACCATTCTGGTGGACGGCGGCATCCGCACTGGTGTGGATGTGTGCAAGGCCCTGGCCCTGGGGGCCGATGGCGTGCTGCTGGCCCGCCCATACGTCACCGCAGTCTACGGCGGTGGGGCGGAGGGCGTCCGGCTGCTCACCCAGAAACTGAAGGGCGAGCTGGAGGACACCATGGCCATGTGCGGCGTTCACAGCCTGTCCGAGATCTCACGGGAGCTGCTGTTCTAAGCCCCCGCCAGCCGCAAAACAAATCCCGCCGGCCCTGTCGGCCCACCCGCCCGGTATCGGAGATACTGGGCGGGATTTTGTTTTTCCCCGCAGGCCGCCGTTTTTATTTTTTGTATATTTCGTCATTTTTTATTCTTTTCATATAAATTAATATGTGCATATTGAAAGAGAAAGCACTCTGTGATATAATACGATCAACCATTTGGAGCGAGGCTTTGGACCACCGGAAAGGAGAAAAAATGTTGTGTCAGGCGTCCACTCCCGCTCCTCATCGGCCCTGTTCTCAGCTTGAAAAGAAAAGGAGTGTTAACATGAAAGCGACCCGAACCCACCAATGGACCAGCCTGCTGCTGTCCGGAGCGCTCGTAGCCGGCATGATGATCACCCCCTCCCTGGCTGCAGGCGGCGCAGAATTGGAATTCCAGTATCCCTCAGACGTCAAGGCCGAGGACGTCACCATCACCGTACATGAAGGTGTTCCCGCCGACAGCGGCGAGGACGCCGTCAAGGCCCTGCCCGAGGTGAAAAAGAACGCAGAGGGCGACTATCTGGTCAGCGAGCCCGGCACATACAGCTACTGGGTCCGGGGCGATGGCTACTACAATGTTTGCAAGATCTTCAACGTAACGCAGAAGGACCTGGACGCCGGCTCTCTGAAGCTGGAGGTGGAGACGGGGAAGATGGCCTATACAGGCTATGAGCCCACCTCTCCCAACCTGGCAAACGTGCCTGAGAACTATGACCAGGGTGCCCGGGACTCCCTGCTGATCCTCTGGTCGGACGAGGTGCTGGACGAGTACTTCTCCACCGACACGCTGAAGAATTTCAAGGAATATGACACCCCCTTCTTCACCAAGGACCGGGCCGACCATCAGTTCACCACCCAGGATGAGATGATGAGCTATCTGACGGCGAAGGACCAGGCGGAAGAGGATATGTACCTGTACAGCCTGGGCAAGACCCCCGCCTATCAGTACGATATGCCCATCGCCGTATTCACCGAGACCGACCTGTCCTCCGCCAAATCTCTGGAGGAGGCCGGCGAGCTGGTCAGCGATAACGGCAAGCTCACCGTCTGGATCCAGTCCCAGATCCATCCCAACGAGCCCGCCGCCGGCGAAGGTGCGCTGGTCATGGTCTCCGACCTGTGCGGCAGCTACGGCGAGGAGGTGCTGGACGACGTCAATGTGATCGTCATTCCCCGCATCAATCCCGACGGCTCCTATCTGTTCACCCGTTCCACCTATCAGGGCTTCGACATGAACCGGGACCACATGGCCCTCAAGGCCCCGGAGCTGGCCTACCTGCACACCGCTTACCAGTACTTCATGCCAGAGGTGGTCATGGACGGCCATGAGTTCACCTTCTACGGCGTCACTGAGGACGGCTATATGAAGAACGCCGACGATATGCAGTCCACCCCCGCCAGCAGCCTGAACAACGATCCTCTGGTCAACCAGCTGGCCGAGGAGGCCGTGGACGGCCTGCACAAGAACGCCACTGACTCCGGCCTGCGGGTCTACCACTACGGCACCACCGTAAATAACCCCATCGGCCGCGCCTATTACGGCCTGTACAACTCCATCTCCATCCTGGTGGAGACCCGCGGCATCGGCGCCGGCTCCACCCACTTCGCCCGCCGGGGCTACTCCCAGCAGAACGCCGCCCACTCCATCATTGATTACGCCGTGGCCAACGACGACGCCATCAACAAGGCTGTGGCCGACGCCCGCGCCCAGGTCGCCGAGGACGGCAAGGTCTTTGACGCTGAGGACACCGTGATCCTCCAGCAGGTCGCCTCCGGCAAGACCCAGTCCCCCACCACCCTGACCCGCTATCAGTACAACATGGATGGCAGCGACGCCAAAACCTCTTCCGCCACCCTGTCCATGAACGACACCGTGGTGCGCAGCCGCATCCGTCCCACCGCTTACGTCATCCCCAAGGACATCCCCAACGCGGAGAAGATCCTGTACATCCTCCAGAATCAGGGTGCGGAGTACTATGAGCTGGAGCCCGGCTCCACCGCCGAACTGAAGCAGTACTACTATGTGGGCGAGTACACCTACAACGAGAAGAAGGCCGGCTTCACCGCCGATCTGCGGGACGCCGCCAAGGTCACCTTTGAAAAGGGCGCGTACGTCATCCCCATGGATCAGGTCTCCGGCAACGTCATCGCCATGATCATGGAGCCCGACGTCAACGACTCCAACGGCTATGACGGCACTCTGGTGCAGTACGGCGTGGTCTCCTATGATGAGACCACCAAGAACTTCCCCATCTACCGCTATGAGGGCAACGACCCCCGGACCACTCTGGTGAGCAACGCCGCCGAGCAGCCCGTGGAACCTGAAACCCCCGAGCAGCCCACCGAGCCTGAGCAGCCTGTGGAGCCCGAAAAGCCCGCCGAGCCTCAGCAGCCCGCCGGCTCTTACACCGTGAAGGCCGGCGATTCCCTGTGGTCCATCGCCCAGAAGCACCTGGGCACCGGCACCAAGTGGGAGGTCATTTACAAGGCCAACCAGGACCTGCTCCAGAACCCCAACCAGATCCAGATCGGCCAGGTCCTCACCATTCCCGCCGCATAACCACAAGCTGTCAATCATCCAAAGGAGGCGTCCCGGCTGGGACGCCTCCTTCTCGATCATCCTTTGGACGGAACCAGTCAATCAACACCTCCCTCCGCCGCTTTGACGAAGGGCGGTGCTCCTTTACGCAGGTCGCTCAGCAGCCTGTTCCTCTTTCATGATAAATTTAAGATCATAATATATTCTTCACTATTTTCAGCAGCAACAGTGAATCCCACTTTCTCATACATCCTCACTGCATCATTACTTTTCTGAACGGATAAAGATATTTTTGAATATCCAGCCAATTTTTCTACTTGTATCAGTCGTTTCAACAATGAAGTTCCAATGCCTGATCTTCTGTACTGGGGGCAGACAGACATAGCAAGAGATGGCGTATCATGATCAATGTGTCCATAATCATTCATAACCCTTGCCCAAATAGCTCCGACTATATTTCCTTGGATTTCTGCCACCAAGGCTTTATCGTGTTTTCGATTTCCAAATCCAACGATATATTCTTGTAACTCCGGACATTCTATCACTGATTTCGGCGGTGGTTCAATTCCGTCTGGAATATAGATTGCCTCGTACAAAAAATCACCCAACAGGCCAAATTCTTCGTTTCTCATCTCTCGTATTACATAGTCCATATTTTCGCTCCAAATTACAATTTATTGTTTGGCTTTACTGTACCACATTTTTATCGTTCAAGCAATGTATATCAAGAATCGGCAGAGCGTGGTCCTCCCCTCCTGTGGTTGACATTGTAGACCTTCCGTGTTACAATCAGTCTACAAAATAAACCAACAGTCTGTGAGGTGAACGATATGGAACCGCTGACCCTGACCAACAGCGAGTGGTATGTGCTGGACAGCCTGTGGGAGCGCTCCCCCATGACGGTGATGGAGCTGGTGTCCGCCCTCCACGAGAAAGTGGGCTGGGCCAAAAGCACCACCATCACCACCCTGCGGCGGATGGAGGACAAGGGCCTGCTCCACTGTCAGGTGGAAGGCCGCACCAGGCATTACACTCCGGCGGTGGAGCGGCAGAGCGCCGCCCGGCAGGAGACCCGCTCCTTCCTGGACCGGGTGTACCAAGGCAGTGTGGGATTGATGGTCTCCTCCCTGGTCCGGGACGAAGCCCTGAGCCGGGAGGATCTCGATCAGCTCTATGAAATTTTACGTCAGGCAGAGGAGGGAATCACATGACCGGACCGACCATGCTCCCCAGTTTGATGCCCACCCTGATCCCCTGGGCCATCACCTCAGTTCTGCTGATCCTGGCGGTACTGGCTGTACGGCGGCTCACCCGGGACCGGCTGTCCTCTGTGAACCGCTATGCTCTGTGGCTGGTGGTGCTGATCCGGCTGCTGGTCCCCATTCAGCTCCCCTTCCTGTCCTCCTTGGGGGCAGTGGACTTTGCGCCTCAGATGGAGGACACCCCGGTATACGCCTTCCCCACCGGCCACACAGATGTGCCGGAGCGTTATATTCAGCATATCTGGGAAGGACAGGGAGAGGCCCCGGTCATGAGCGCCGGTGTCACCAGTCGCGGCTTCCCCGCTCTGGGAGGACTCGGCTTTGATTATTACAATGGCGGCACGGTCCTGGAGGAGAACGGTTATACCGATTACGCCTTTTTCTCCACTGTCCCCCGGATCCTGTCTATCCTGTGGGGCACAGGAGCAGCGGTGATGCCTGTTTCTGGTCGGGAACAACCTGCGTTTTGCCGCAAGGCTGCGCCGTTCCCGCCGACCCTTGGACATTCCTGAGTGCCCTCTTCCCGTCTACCTGATGGAAGGCCTGTCCTCCCCCTGCCTGTTCGGACTGTTTCACCCCGCCATCTACCTCACCCCGGAGGCTGTGGAGAACGAGACCGTCCTGCGCCATGTACTGGCCCACGAGGGGACCCACTACGCCCACAGGGACCACATCTGGTCCGCCCTCCGGTGTATCGCCCTGGCCCTCCACTGGTATGACCCTCTGGTGTGGCTTGCGGTCTCCCTGTCCAAGGCGGATGGGGAACTGGCCTGCGACGAGGGCACGGTCCGGCGGCTGGGCGAGGAGGAGCGCATCCCATACGGCCGGACCCTGGTGGACATGGTGGCCCAGCGTTCCCTGCGGCCCGCCGACCTGCTGTCCTGCTCCACCACAATGGCCGGAAGAAGCAAACGCATCCAACAGCGGGTGGCCCTTTTGGTAAAGAAGCCGGAAACGAGGGCCACAGCCATCTTTGGGGCGTGTACGGCCCTGGCCTTGGCGGCGGTGTTCACCTTCTCTGTGGGGAACCAGAGTGACGATCCAGCAGGCGATTATAAGCACTTCCTCAGCGAAGTGCAAAATGCCCAGAGCATCCGTTTGGGGCAGCCCATCACCTCCAGCAAGTTTGACCTAACCGCCATCACCGACTCAGAACTGCTGGCGGAGGCCAAAGAGGTTTTAAGGAAGGAGTGCACGGGCTGGCTCAATCCGTCCCAAGTGGTGGGGGACCTGGACCCGACCTCTCTGCGTACCCTGACCCTTACCGGCCAGCAGGGGACGGAGGTCCACTATCTGCTGGCTGCCCCCGCCAGGCGTGGGAGCTCCGGCAACTTCTATATACTCACTGATGGTAAGTTCAGCGGGAGGGAGGTTTCCGGACACCAGGTGGCCGCCCTGATGCACCAGCAGGCAGCAGTCCGGCTCTACGACCTGATGAACCGCCAGGGGATACAAAATAGCGTCGTCCCCCTCACTTCCGAGGAGCTGGCCTACTTCAACGACGGCTCCTTCTTTGATAATGGGACCGGAAACGGCGGGGACGCCTACCTCCATTTCTCCATTCGAAATATGTTTCTCACCTCCCAGTACGAAACTCCCCAGGACATCGATCTGTTTGAATTATTTTGCTGCGGAAGCGCTCAGCCGTCCGCCCCCATGAGCCAGGAGGAGCGTCAGCTGGTGATTGACCGGGGCTATGGCGGAACAGCTCCAGACTGTGGCTGCACCAAAATCACCCGGCAGGAGATGGATGCCGTCCTGCTGGAACACACCGGCCTGACTTTGGAGGAGACCCACCAGGTCGGACTGGAGCAGTTTACCTACCTGCCGGAGTACGACGCCTACTATCACTTCCACGGGGACACCAACTACACACTGCCCATCTTTTCCCGGGGATTCCGCCAGGGGGATCTGATCCATCTTGACTACGGAGATTGCAGGCTGACCCTGCGGCAGACCGGAAATGGCTATCAGTTCTGTTCCAACCGCTCCCTCACCGCCTTTCCAGAGTAGGGCGGCGGTTCGACGGCTCCCGGCACTGTGCCGAGGCGGCCTCTCCCCCCTGCGGCCTCTCTCTTTTCCCTCCGCCCGCACAGTCTGTGGGCGGATTTTTTATGCATTCCGACAGTGTACTTTTCTTTTATATATTCCCATATTTTGATTCTATAAGGTTGAAATGCACAATTTTACAACGTTAAAAGACTGTTTTTCCTCTCCTGTTTCCTGTTAAGAAGTCGTTAAAATTGTTGTTTTTCCCCTCAACTGTCAGTATCATGGTACAGAAGAAAACCAGAATCCGGCGGTCCACCCTTGGACCAACCGTACAGTCAGGAGTTACAGGTCACTATGAGTCTGCGCATCGGCATCGACATCGGCTCCACCACCGTCAAGGTGGTGGTGCTGGACGAACAGAACAAACTGTTGTTCCGCTCCTACGAGCGGCACTACTCCAAGATCCGGGAACGGGCCTGCGAGACCCTCCATTCCATCACCGGTCTGCTGGCGGGCAAACAGGTGAAACTGGTCATCACCGGCTCTGCCGGTCTGGGCGTGGCCAACGCCTCCGGCATCGATTTTGTGCAGGAGGTCTACGCCACCGCCGCGGCGGTCAATACATACATCCCCAAGACGGATGCCGTCATTGAGCTGGGGGGCGAGGACGCCAAGATCATCTTCTTCGGCGGCGCCCTGGAGGAGCGGATGAACGGCTCC
>OGMN01002562.1_pt1 | contig 9998 bp, 7 predicted proteins | sample 1573211 | NCBI WGS metagenome assembly OGMN01 (sample SAMEA2581876, study PRJEB24529) | metagenome | biome: Human gut stool | place: China | collected 2011
AGATGGTCAAAGTCTACCAAAGATACAATCAGGGGATGGTTATTTAATTACAGCTCATGGTGGAACGATGGATGTTTTACATGGAACTCCTAAAGGAAATACCCTTCCTTTTTGGGGTGGTATGATGATTTGGGATATTGAAACAGATCCTATGAATCCAAAACTTTTAGGTAAGTTTGAATGTAAAGGAATGGCAGGCGTTCATCGTTTCTTCTATAATGGTGGCCGTTATGTTTATTGTGTAGGAAATAAGCCAGGTTTTTTAACTTTTATTTCTGGAATTTTTTCTCTTATAAAATTAATTACATAATCCATATTTCCATTTAAATGTTCAACTAATTGATTTACCCATTCATCACATTTTGTATATCCAGTTTCAAAAGCTACCAGACTAAACGGACTGTTTCTCTTAATATCCAGTATTCCTAATTCATTATCAAATTTTTCCCATTCTTCTCTTCTTGGAAATGTTACAAATGAAGCTTGAAGTCCCGCTATATTAAATGTTTTAGTTGGTGAGAAACAAGTGATAGTATTATTTTCGATCTCTTTCCCAAGAGAAGCTGTTGGGATATGTTTATGTCCTGGCATTATTATATCTCTCCAAATTTCATCTGATATAACTCTTACTTTATATTTTAAACAAAGATCAGACATCTTTTGAAGTTCTTCTCTTTTCCACACTCTTCCCACAGGGTTGTGAGGACTGCACATAATAAATAAACCGATACTTTCATCTGAAACTTTTTTCTCAAAATCTTCAAAATCTATTGTATAATATCCTTCATCATCTTTTACAAGTTTATTTTCTACTACTTCTCTTCCATTATCTCTTATAGTAGCAGCAAAAGGATAATATACTGGACTTTGAATAAGTATTTTTTCTCCTGGTTTTGTCATACTTCTTACCAATAAAGAGAGTGTAGGCACAACTCCAGGACTATTTATAAGAGTAGCTGGATCAATTTTGTATCCAAATCTTCTTTCTAACCAATCTGCTGCTGCTTGATAATAAGAATCTGGTCTATATACATAACCAAATATTCCTTGTTCTACTTTTTCTCTCATAGCCTCTATTATTTCAGGAGCTGTTTTAAGATCCATATCTGCTATCCACATTGGCCATAAATCATCTGATATAAATTTTTTCCCCATTTCCTCCCACTTAGCCGCATGATTTCCTGTTCTGTCAATTTTTTCATTAAAAGAATACTTCATTTTTTCCTCCTTTTGCAGAAACAATACTCATAAATTTTTTAAATACATAGCAATTTTCTGATTCATATATTATAATACAACTATAAACCGTTATAGTCTTTTAGTCAAGATATATAACTGTGGAAACCGATGTATAACAGTTTGTAATTTTGATACAGTTGTCTATTTTTCGTAATTTAAGCTCTGTTTTAAAATAATAAAAACTGTTTTAATATCTGTTGTATAACGCTTTTTATATTTTAACTATATCAAACAATTTTCAACAATATAAAACAGTTGTAGCAAAAAGGAGAAGATTTTTATGAAACTTAATTTCTTAATCTACAAAGATTCACCTCATAAAATTTACTTGCAGCTATATGATTCTATAAAAAATATGATAGAAACTGGTGAAGCTCTTCCTAATGAAAAGCTTCCTTCTATAAGACAGGTTGCCATCAAATTCGATATAAATACTCTCACTGTTTTGAAGGCATATGATCTTCTTGAAAAAAACAATTATATCTATAAGCTCTCTGGAAAGGGATGCTTTGTAAAAGAAAAGAATAAACTTATTTCCAATACTCAAAAACCTGTTATAAATAATTTTGCAATAATAAATAAAGATATAAATTTTGCAAGTGCTACCCCTGCTGCTGATCTTTATCCTGTTGGTATATTTCAGGAATTGAAATATACCAACAGGATAAATATCAATACTCAGGGGATTTTAGAGCTCAGAGAAACAATTGCAGAAAAACTTAAAAATAATAATATTTATACTTCGCCTAATAATATTCAAATAGTTTCTGGATCTCAACAAGCATTGGATCTTATAAAAAAAATTATTCTAAAAAGAAAAACTACCACAATGGTAGCGGCTAACCCTACATATTATGGAGCTATCAATACCTTTTCTGAAATAGCAAAAATGATAAGTGTCTCTTTGGAAGAAGATGGAATAAATAAAGAGGAATTAGAGAACATTTTACAAAAAAATAAAGTAGATTTTATCTATACTATGATAAATTTTGAAAGCCCTACTGGAATTTCATGGTCAACAGAAAAAAAGAAGAAAATATTGGAACTTTCAGAAAAATATAATTTTACAATTATAGAAGATGACTGTCATTCTCATCTTTACTATTATAATAATGTTGCTACACCATTAAAGGCTATGGACAGAAAAAATAAAGTTATATACATAAATTCTTTTTCAAAACTTATAATGCCTGGTTTGAGACTTGGGTATATGATTGTTCCTAGTAATTTGATTTCTGATATTATTGCTGCAAAATTTTCTGCTGATATATCATCAGCTGGTCTTATTCAACTGGCTCTTCACCTTTTTCTCAAAAGAGGATACTTTGAACCTCATATCGAAAAATTAAGGGCAGCATTTAAAGAGAAATATGAACTTACACTTTCTCTTTTGAGAGAAATAAAAGAAATAGAACTTCCATATATTCCTAATGGAGGGTTTTACATATGGATTAAATTACCCAAAGGGTTAAATTCCAATGTATTTTATAATGTATTGAAAGAAAGACATGTCTCTATTCTTCCTGACTCTGTATTTCATATAAATGATGAACAGGAAAATGATCATATCCGTTTAAGTTTTGCTGCTGTATCAAAAGATGAAATAATTAGAGGTATTCAAATAATAAAAAAATCTTTGGAGGAATTTTCACAAAAAAAAGATTTCTTATTCAAAGAAGATTTTATTTCTCTTCTTCTAAGATAAAATTTTATAGTGATTGGTATAAATCAAATAAACTTTATTATTAATGAAAAAACTGACCTGTAACCAAGTCAGTTTTTTATTTTGCCTATATTCCTTTATATTTTCCATTTAAATAATCGTATGCTATTTTAGAGAATGCCGCTGCTCCAGTTTTTATTACCTCTTCATCTACATTAAATTTAGGATTATGAAGAGGATATTGTGTATCTTTATCTTCATTTGCACTTCCTACTATTAAATATGTAGCTGGAGTATTTTCACTAAAGAAGCAAAAATCATCTCCTCCTATTTTAAAACTTTGATTTACAACAAAGCCTTTGTTAAAAACATCCTTTACGCTTTCTCTTACTGCTTCTATTATCTCTGGTGTATTATATACAGGGAATGTTTTTCCTCTATAAGAAAATTTATATTCCACTCCATATATTTCGCTTATATTTTTTATTATTTTGTCCATTTGTTCTTTTACAAATTCACGATTATGTTTATGCAAAGTCCTTACTGTTCCTGCAATTACTGCTTCATTTGGAATAATAGCGTCATATGTTCCAGCATTGAATCTGCATATCTGTACCACACACGGCTCTAATGGTGACACTTTTTTAGATATGAGATTTAAGAGATTATATGTCTCTACTGCTGGAAGTATAGGGTCTATACTTTTAGAAGGAAATGAGCCATGTCCCCCTCTTCCAATAAACTTTATCTCAAAGAAATCAGGATATGAACTCACTGGTCCAGGTTCTATAGATGCTGTTCCTATTTTTTCATTAGGCTCTACATGCATCCCGATTACATAATCCACTTTGGGGTTTTCCAATATTCCATCCTCTACCATTAAATCAGCTCCCCCTACTGTTTCTTCTGCTGGTTGAAAGCATAATTTAACATTTCCATCAAGTTCATCTTTTAATTGAGACAATATCTTTGCTGCCCCTAATAAAGCAGCCGTATGTACATCATGCCCACAAGCGTGCATTTTTCCATCTACCTGAGATTTATATTCAAGATCATTTTCTTCACTCACGGGAAGAGCATCTATATCCGCTCTTATCATTATTGTTTTTCCATTAGGATTTTTACCATAAATCATTCCTTGTATCCCCGTTTTGGCAAATCCTCTTTTTACTTCTATTCCTAACTTCTCCAGTTCTTCAACTATGAAGTTTGAAGTATCTACTTCCTGCCCTCCTAATTCTGGATTTCTATGTATTTTTCTACGATTTGCAATCATTTCATTAGAATATTTCTCTGCTAATTCTATTATTCTGTCCATTTTTCCTCCTGTCTCATTTTTCTCAACTAAGCAGTTTGTTTTTCCAGTAAGTCTGCTTCTTTTTCTTCTTTAGTTTTCATAAGTCCAAATTGAATAGTTATTATAGTACAGATTCCTAAAAATACCTGATAGAAAGAGAAACTTATTATTTCTATTGGAGAAACTGATGCCATAGATGTTATAAGAAGCATTCCTCCTGCATGTGGAGCTAAACATAAAATTACACAACTGAATATATCTAATAAACTTGCTGTTCTTTTTGGAGCTATCTTAAATTTTTCTCCTACCTGTTTAGCTATTGGAGAAGCAATTATTATAGCAATAGTATTATTTACAAGACAGAAAACCAATACAGATACCAAAACTGCTATACTGTATTCAGCTCCTTTACGAGTTTTAATATTCCCAGTAAGTTTTTGTACAAGCCATTCTATTCCACCATATTCTTTTATCAATCCAATAAGTCCTCTAATAAGAATAGCCATAATAGTTACATTCATCATTCCATCCATACCTTTTGCTACTGATTGGAAGAATGTTACAAATGTCATACTTCCAGTTACAAATCCTACTAATCCTGCAAATAGGATTCCTCCAATAAGAACTGTAAATACATTTACTCCTGCAACTGCTGCTATAAGTACTGCTAAATATGGAACCACTTTTATTAAATTGTAACTTAATTCTCCCTCGATCTGCCCAGCTCCCCCTAATATTGTAAAGGCTATGATTGTTGCAATGGCTGCTGGTATAGCAATTAAAAAGTTCATTCTGAATTTATCTTTCATTTCGCAGCCTACTCCTCTAGTAGCTGCAATTGTTGTATCTGATATAACTGACAGATTATCTCCAAACATAGCTCCTCCCAGAACTGCTGCCAATGTTATTGCTGGATTTAATCCCACTTTTTCTGATATTCCCAATGCTATCGGAGCAACTGCTACTAATGTTCCTGTTGAAGTTCCCATTGCAGTAGATATAAATGCCGATATTACAAATAGACCTGGAACTAAAAACTGTTTTGGTACAAAAGTAAGTCCAAGGTTTACAACAGAGTCTACTCCACCCATTCCTTTTGCCACCCCTGCAAAAGCTCCTGCTAAAAGAAAGATAAGAGCCATCATCATAACTCCGCTTTCTCCTGAAGTTGTTGTAAATATATTGATTTTATCATCCAGCTTCATTTTTCTGTTCATCGCAAATGCTATGATAACCCCTATTAGCAATGCTGCATGTCTTGGAAGCTGATTAAATGGACTGGCCACTCCTCTAGCTGAAAAAAACATTCCCCCGCCTAGATATATTACCAAAAATACAACCAGTGGAATAAATGCCCAGCCTCCATAATTTTTCTTTTCTGTTCCTGTTTTTTCATTCATAACTTTTCCCCCTTATTATAAAAAATACTTACTTGCATCCTTTTCTTCAATTATATTTTAAATATATACATATTTTCTTTTCCATCATTTATTCTAATATAGAATATAATCTGTCATCTGCTATTCGTCAAGAGGCTTAATTATTTAAAGTGATATACAACAGTTTAATTTCCATATTAATTTATCTTTTTGTCACACTTTGAGATTAATTTTGAAATAAAATATAATAAAAAAACTACTGTTATACAACACTTTTTTTCTTCTTTAATAATCCAAATATTTTTTGCCCTCCAAGACAAAAGAAGAGAATCATTTCTGATTCTCTTCTCCATTCTATTTCAATATATTTTCTATTCTTACTATTTCATCTTCTGAAAACTCTAAATTTTGAATAGTTTTTACATTGTCCTCTATCTGCTCTGATCTGCTTGCTCCTATTAATACACTTGTTATTTCTTTTCTTCTCAATACCCATGCAAGAGCCATTTGTGCCATACTTTGATTTCTTTCTTCTGCTATTTTATTCAGCTCTCTTACTCTTAATAGCTTTTTTCCATCAAGGTAACGTTCTGCTATAGTAGTTCCAGTTCTTGCTGCTCTCGAATCAGAAGGTACATCATTGATATATCTGTTAGTCAAAGCTCCCTGTGCCAAAGGACTGTAACACATACATCCAGTTCCAGAATTTTCCAATATTTCAAATAGTTTTTCCTCTGCCCATCTTTCAAACATATTATATCTGATTTGATTTATAAGACAGGGAACTTTTAAATCATTAAGTATTTTTACAGCCTTTTCTGCTTCCTCTGCTTTGTAATTAGATATTCCCACATATAAGGCTTTTCCCTGTTTTACTATATCAGCAAGGGCTGTCATAGACTCCTCTAAAGGAGTATCTGGATCAGGTCTATGATGGTAGAATATATCTACATACTCTAATCCCATTCTTTTCAGACTTTGGTCTAAGCTCGCCATAATATATTTTCTTGATCCTCCATTTCCATAAGGTCCTGGCCACATATCATATCCAGCTTTTGTAGATATTATCAGTTCATCTCTATAACTGTTCAAATCAGATTTCAATATTCTTCCAAGATTTTCTTCTGCTGAACCATCTGCTGGTCTTCCATAATTATTGGCCAAGTCAAAATGAGTTATGCCCAGATCAAAAGCTTTGAACAATTTTTTCTTTTGAATATCTAAAGGTGTTTCTTCACCAAAATTCTGCCATAGTCCTAAAGATACAACCGGAAGATAAAGTCCACTGTTTCCGCATTTTCTATATTTCATATCATTATATCGTTTTTCATCAGCTGTATATCTCATATACTTTTCTCCTTATAGTCCCTCTTCCATTGCCACTTGAGGCACTACTTCTATCTCAAGTTCTGCAAGACTTGCTCTCACCAGAATAACCTTATATTTATCTCCGATGCTGTATACTTTTCCACCATCCATATCTTTCATTACATATTCTCTATCATCAAATTCATAGTAATGCTTAGCTGCTACTACATCCCAGAAACACTCCACATGCTCTTCAGTTTCAAAGAATACTCTTTTATTGCTGAATCCTACAATTGTAGCATCATACTCTTCTCCAACTTTATCTATCATATATTCTACAAGTTTAATTTTTATACTTTCATCTTCTATCTTCATAGCTGATCTTTCAGTTTTAGATATATGAGTACATATTTGTGGAAGCTCTTCAGCATTTTTAGCTATTACTTTTTTGCTTGGATATCCATGAAGTACAGAATTCAATATTCTATGAACAGTTAAATCTGCATATCTTCTGATTGGTGAAGTAAAATGTGTATAATATCCAGAAGCCAGTCCAAAGTGCCCTAAATTATCCACTGTATATCTTGCTTGTTTCAATGCCATAAGAATAAGCTTATGCACAAGAAGATTTATTCCTCTTTCCTTTGAATCTTCTATTATTTTTTGGAATTTTTTAGGGTGTATTTCATCTAAAGAATGTATTCTATATTTAAATTTACTCAATGTTTCATTCAGATTTTTTATTCTTTCAGGATCTGGTTTCTCATGTGTTCTATACACTGATGGAATCTCCATCCAGAAAAGCTTTTCAGCTACAGTTTCATTTGCAGCTATCATGAAATCTTCTATTATTCTTTCAGATTCTCCTCTTTCTCTATTCTTGATGTATTTTACTTTTCCATCTTCATCAAGTATCAGTTTTATCTCTGGAAGATCAAAGTCTATGCTTCCTCTGTTATATTTTACCTGTCTTATTATTTTAGAAAGCTCAAGCATTTCCATTACCATATCTTTGATATCTGAATACTCTTTTAAAGCTTCCTCTTCTCCAGCTATCATCCTATTGACATTTGTATATGTCATTCTTCTTACACTTTTTATTACAGATTTATATGTCTCAGAATCTACTACCTTACCATTCTGATCTATCTCCATCTCGCATGTAAATGTAAGTTTGTCTTCATCAGGGTTCAGCGAACATATTCCATTAGATATTTCTTTAGGAAACATAGGAAGTACTCTGTCTACTAGATACACTGAGTTTCCTCTTTTGAAAGCTTCCTGATCTAGCATAGATCCCTCTGGTATATAGTGAGAAACGTCTGCTATACTTACTATTAATTTATAGTTTCCATTTGGAAGTTTTTTTACATATACAGCATCATCTAAGTCTTTTGCATCATCTCCATCTATTGTTATTATAGGAAGATCTCTCAAGTCTTTTCTCTTTGCAATTTCCTCTTTAGATATAGTCACTGGTATATTTCTTGCCTCTATCAATACAGGTTTAGAAAAAATTTCTGACATTCCTTCTCTTACAATAAGAGCCTCAATCATATTATTAGTATTATACGGATCTCCAATTACTTCTATTATTTCTCCCTCAGGTTTTTTCTCATTAGTTCCCCATGAAGTTATTTTTACTACAACAAGCTGCTGATTTTTAGCATCTTTCATCATTCTGTATGGGATATATATATCCTTTCCAAATGAATGAGTTGGTGTTACAAATCCAAAATTTTCATTTCTTTGGAGTATTCCAACTATTGTATCCCTTTCTCTGCTTATTACTTTTACTACTTCTCCCTCTTTTTTCTTATCTCCATTGAGCCCTGCTGTTATTTTTACCAATACAGTATCTCCATCTAATGCAGAATTAAAATGAGGTTTAGGAATAAATATCCCTTCATCAGCAGTATCTACAAAAGCAAATCTGTCTTTTATTATGCTGAAAGTTCCTTTTACAAATCCAAGATTTTCAGGAATATTATATTTGCCTCTGTTATTTCTCATGAGGTCTCCATCTTCTATCCATTTATCAAGGATCTCTCTATTTTCTTTTTTATTTTTAAGAGACCATCCTAAAAGTTTTGTTATTTCATCCAGCTTCAATCCTTTTCCTTTATCCATAAGCTGTTTCAATCTTTCTAATTCTTTATCTAAATTCATTTTTCCTCCTTAGGCTGTTTCTTCTTCAGCCACTCTCTCATCTCTACAGTATTTTTATGTATTTTTCCTTTTCTTTCTGTGAGATATTCTACTTTCCTATCAATTTCTAATATTATCCCTTTGTCCAAGTCTTTTTCAACTTCTCTTCTTATTTCATCAACAGCAGGATAATCTCTGTTTTTTTCAATACCATCTGCAATATATATTATTCTGCCTAAAAGGCTCAGTCCTCTTTTTCCAACAGTATGATACTTTATTCCATTTAAAATATCTTCATCTGTTATCCCAAATTCATCTCTCGCTATTATACATCCAGCAAAACCATGAAGTATTTCATTTATCTCCATATCTTCTTTTGAAAGTTCTTCAGAAAAATTTTTTTGACATATATCTTTCATTTTATCTATTTGCATCTCTTTAGCTACATCATGCAGTATCGCCGCTATTCTGCATTTCTCTATATCAGCTCCATATTTTTCTGCTAATTCAACTGCTTTTTCCTCCACACCTAAGGTATGTATATATCTTTTCTCTCTCATTCTTTTTCTGACTCTGTCTCTTAATTCTTCCAGCATAATATTGCCTCCGCCAAAACAAATATATTTCACAAATTTTCATATTTTTTATTTCCCGTCAATTTAAGTGTATCATTTTATTCTCTCTTTTCAAAATTTTTTTAAATCTCAAACAAATTTTTTACATTCAAAGAAATCTTTGGTTGTTTTTAATGAGAATATATAGTAAAATTATATTGGATAAGTGAATTTATAACTCAAATTAAAGTAGTTCAGGGGGAATTATGAATACTGATAAACATGAAGAAATCAAAGATTTTTTTACACAATTCAATACTGTTTATTTTAAAGAAAGAGATATCCAAAAAACTTTGTCTTTTTTAGACAAGGATATTTTTGCTTTTGGAATAACTGAGACGGATATTGTT
>OGMN01002569.1_pt1 | contig 9957 bp, 10 predicted proteins | sample 1573211 | NCBI WGS metagenome assembly OGMN01 (sample SAMEA2581876, study PRJEB24529) | metagenome | biome: Human gut stool | place: China | collected 2011
GCTTCGGGAAACGGAGAGGCCCCTTTCCCAAGAAAGGTTCCCCTGCCTCCCCAATCGCCTCAGACCATGAACAATTCAACGCCGTGCTCGTGAATGAGATCCGCCCACTTCTTGTCGATAGGGCCGTCGGTGAACAGCGCGTTGATGTCGGAAAGGTGCGCGACGCGAACCATTGCTGGTCGCCCGAACTTGGATCGGTCGGTCACGAGGAACGCGGCGGGAACATTCGATGATGGTACGGGCCACGGCGACTTCGCGGTAGTCGTAATCAAGCAGGTTGCCCTCCTCGTCAATGCCGGAAATGCCGATGATGCCGTAGTCCACCCGGAACTCGCGGATAAAACGCTCGGCGCTGGCCCCGACGATGCCGTTGTCCCTGTGCCGCACCGTGCCGCAGGCGACCACCACGTCAAAGGAGGAATTGCGGGCGCAGATGGAAGCCACGTTGATGCTGTTGGTCACCACGCGCAGGTTCTTGTGCTCAAGCAGGGCGCGCGCCGCCTCTTCAGTGGTGGTCCCGATATTGATGCACACGGAAACGCCGTCCGGGATGTGCGTCGCCAACAGGGCGCCGATGCGGCGCTTTTCTTCCTGGCAGATGCCTTTGCGCTCATCGTAGACGATGTTCTCCGAACCGGAAACCATGCCCGCCCCGCCGTGGAAGCGCTGCACTTTTCCCTCTTCGGCGAGCGCGTTGATGTCTTTACGAACCGTCTGCGGCGTCACTTCAAAATGCCGGGCCAGCTCCTCGATGGTCGCGTAGCCGCGGGCCGAAAGGAACTCCTGCAAGGCCTGATGACGAGCGGAAGTTTTGCTCATGTGTCCTCCCTGTGCTCCCCGCTTTTATCCTGTTCTTCCTTTCGGTTCAACAGGCTGTGGGGAAACGTCAAAGGCAATCCGGCTGGACAGGCGCACAAAGTCTCCGTATGGTAACGCGCTTTCCAACACTGATCCCCGGAAGACTGCCATGCTCAACAAGAAATGTTTTGTTCTGGATCTCGACGGAACGGTCTACCTCAGCGATATCCCCATTCAGGAAACCGTCGACTTCATCCTCCGCCACTGGGACACCATCGATTTCCATTTCCTCAGCAACAATACGTCAAAGGCCCCGACAACCTATGTCAACAAGCTGACCCGGATGGGTATCCCGGCGACGCTTGACCGCATCCTTTCGCCGGTGACGCCGCTCATCGCCCACCTGCGGGCGAACGGCATCCGCACGGTGTACCCCGTGGGGAACCGTGACTTCGTGGCGTGCCTGCGCGAGCGTATGCCGGAACTGAACGTCCTCGGCTATGACGTATCCGAAGGCGCGGAAGCCGTCGTGCTGGCGTACGACACCGAGCTCACCTACGAAAAGCTCACCCACGCGGCCCTGCTGCTGCAAAATCCGGAAGTCGCCTACCTCGCCACGCACCCGGATCTCGTCTGCCCTTCCCCGCAAGGGCCGCTCCCGGATGCGGGCAGTTTCATGTCGCTGTTCGAAACAGCTACGGGACGCCGCCCTCAACATATCTTCGGCAAACCCGACCCCGCCGTACTCGGCACGCTTCTTCAATCCTATGACAAGAAAGACATGGTCATGGTCGGCGACCGCCTGAGCACGGACAAGAAGCTCGCCGAAAACGCGGGCATCGACTTCATCCTCGTCCTCAGCGGGGAAGCCAAGCTCAGCGACCTGCCCGGCCTCGAACGCCAGCCCACGTTGGTCGTGGACAACCTCGGCCAGCTGGAAAGCGCATAAGCGGAACACGATCCCGTCTATACGCACGGGGGAAGATTCCTGTACAGCACGCATATTACGCATACAAAAAGGCCGCTTTCCCTGAGGAAGCGGCCTTTTCATACTGCCTTTTGGAGCGCCAGCGGGCTATTCGGCATCCTTCTGAGCGGCGCGGGCGCTGTTCAGGGCGGCCTGAAGCTTGGCTTCGTCCTCGTGGGACAACGAGGACTGGAGAACGGTCCCGCCTGTGCCGCGCAGGGCGTCGAGCACCTTGTCGGTGAGGTCGGAGTCGACCAAAACGAACAGGGCGGACGTGCCGGGCGTCAGCTTTTCAGCAAGCTGCTTCATGAAATCGTCGTTGATGCCCACGTCGCTCAGCGCACCGGCGACGGCGCCGGCTCCTGCTCCGACCACGAGGCCGAGCAGCGGATTCATGAAGATCAGGCCGATGAGCACGCCCCAGAAACCGCCGCCGACAGCGCCGCTGGCGGTCAGGTTGTACATCTGGTGCAGCTTCACCTTGCCGTTCTGTTTTTTTTCAACAACCACGGCGTCCTCAAGGGAAACCAGATACGACTTTTGCATTTTCAGGAACTGAAGGCGCACTTCCTCGGCCTTGAATTCCGTATCGTATGTCACAGCAATCAGTTTACGCATGGAAAAACCTCCTGATTCGTTTTGTGCCTTGCGCAAAAGGTGCCGCGAACGCCGGGAAACCGCCATTATATATCCCTTTAGAGTTCTGAGAGCTTTGGGGCCGAACGGTTTCCTCAATGTTTTCAGAGAAGGGCGGACGCAAAAAATACGCCTCCGCCCGGCAGTGCACCAAGATCTCCAGCGTCCCTTGCCCTCCTTTTCCCAAAACAGAGAGGGCGGATTCCGTTTTCCCGACCGCAAAAGGGGCCCACTGTCCGGGCTGTACCGGAGACGTCGCCGCAAACCATGTCCCCACATGGCATTGCCCCGATAAAAAGCGGGAACCCGGACGTTCTTTTCCTTGTCCGGCGCTTGATCATCTTTGAACTTTCTTGCATGGTAAAGGCGTAGCACGGAACGGCAAGCTCCGTGCGGAACCCTTTTCCATTGCAACAGGCTTGTTGCGATACAACAGCAAAGAGAACAAGGAGATGCGTTTCCCGCCGGGAGAACCGCGCTTGCACGCGCCGTTCCCTGCCCCTCCGGGCCGCCGCTTGTACGGGAAACGCCATCATATCCCGGAATATTATTCGGCAAAACGCATCCGCAGGAGGAGACATCCATGTCCGCTTACGCTGAAATCTGTTCCATGTTCGAACAACGGAGAAAAGTCGAAGAAGAATACGCCAGTGCGGCATACAGCCAGCTGCTGACCTTCGTGGAGCTTTTCGAATTTTACATCGGCTGCCAGCAACCGGATTTGGTGGTTCCCCTGCGCATCGACGAATGCTGCAACCCCTTGCCGGATCAGACCGCCCCTTTCCGCATCGTCGACAACAAAATGATCGCCGCCGTTTGTATCCGCACGGAGGACAAGAACGACTGCACATGGGTCCCCGTCAGCGTCAAGCCCATCTCGCTGGTGGAATGTTTCATGGAAATCGGCTATGGAACTGACCGCGTCAAGCAGTTCCACGTGAACTTCTCCTACGGCGCCATCGGCATCAAGCAGACGAGCAGCGACAACGCGCTGTCCTACCTTGAAGCCATGTTCAAGGAAGAAGCCTCCTTTAATCCGTTCCACACCAAGGACGACACTAACGAAATCGGGTAGCGGCATGACCGGCGGGGCCTCTCGCGGCCGCCCCTGCCCGTCGGAAACGCCATGTCAGAACAAACCGAAAAGAAAATGGTCTCTCCGGAACAGGCGGTGCAGGCCGCCTGCATCCTCTTCGAACTCAACACCCGTGAGCAGGACCTCCTCGAGATGGCCCAGCGAGCGGGTGTTCCCTGTGGCGACGACGCCTCCCGCAGGGCCCTCACCCGCGAATGGTACGGTTTCGTTCACGCCGCCGTGGTATACGGCCTGATGGCCCAGGCCTCCAATCAGGTCATGGCCGAATATCTGCGGAGCACCCGGACGTTGTTGTCGCAAATGGCCGGGTACACCCCCGAGCAGATCGAAAGCTTCATCGACGACACGTTTTCCAGCTATATCCGGCTGATGGCCCAGAACCAGCAGAAGCAGTGCCCCTCACTGTTTTACCAGCGGCTGGTCGGCGAAGGGGCCCTCGAAACCCTACCTAAAGAGCGGGTCGCGTTCCTTTCCGGCATGATGGCGATCACCATGTGCGCCATCCTCGACAAGCTGGGGCAGTACGAATTTGGCGTTGAATAGGATGATATCAGGGGAGGGGCCCTTCTGGAGAAGGGTCCTCTCTCCCCTCCCCCGAGCCTCCTCTCTCCCAATCTTTTCAACGAATGGGAGGCCACGCGACGGGAGTTCCGTTGGGCGGCTTTTTTCTTTGGAATAGGGATACGACGGATAACTCATTGCCCCGCAATGGGAGTGGGTGGATCCCGAGTATTTTTTCAAAAAGTACACAGAGTTCACAGCAGGTGAACTCAAAAGTATGCAAAGGCCGACACACCGCATAATGGATTGCATTGTGTCGAATCTGTACCGAACCAGTCCTTCCACCGAAAAGAATCCGCTGGATGCCGTTGCCAAAAGCACGGCTTGCGGCTATGCTCCGATCATGATCCCATCCTTCACAGACCGCCTCTTCTTTTCCCCATCCATAGCGGGCCGTTCCGTCCCGTGTGGTCTGTGCCCTCGCCTTACACCCGCAAACTGTCTTCCCCCCTGAGCACCTTACGTGCTCCGGTGAGGTGACACCGGACTTTTCCCCCATCCATGCGCATTCCATACCAAGTATGGAAGCGCCCCCGAGCAACTAGGGCTGCATGTCTTTAGGCGTGCGCTTCGTCCTGCCGCATCCTCACTCTATGCGTCAGGCTATCCTCTACTTGTATCTTGTGAGGACCCCATGAAAAAGTTCCTGCTCCCCGCTCTCGCCGCAACGCTCCTTCTGGCCGCCACCGCCGTGGCCGCCCCCCTTGATGCCTTTAAAGGCATGAAAGGCACTCTGGATATCGCCGGAGGCACCGCCCATATCCCGGTCATGAAGGAAGCCGCCAAACGCATCATGACCGCCAATCCCGATATCCGCATCACCGTGGCGGGCGGCGGTTCCGGCGTGGGCGTACAGCAGGTGGGCGAAGGGCTCGTCCAGATCGGCAACACGGGCCGCCCGCTGAAGGACAAGGAAATTGAAAAATTCGGCCTGAAAACATTCCCCTTCGCCATTGACGGCGTGGCCCTCGTGGTCAATCCCGCCAACAACGTGTCCGACATCACCGCCCAGCAGGCCGCCGACATCTACAACGGCAAGATCACCAACTGGAAGGAACTCGGCGGAACCGACGCCCCCATCACCCTGTACACCCGCGAAGACGGCAGCGGCACCCGCGAGGTGTTCGTGGAACGCGCGCTGAACAAGGGCTCCATCGTGCAGTCCGCCAATGTGGTGAACTCCAACGGCGCGATGAAGACCGCCGTAGCGCAGGACAAGCAGTCAATCGGCTACGTGGGCATCGGGCATGTGGACAAGAACGTGAAGGCGCTCGTCTTCGACAAGATGGTCCCCTCGCAGGAAAACGCCTCCAACGGCACGTATAAAGTGACCCGCTTGCTGTTTATGAACACCAAGGGTGCTCCCGAAGGTATCACCAAAGCCTTCATCGACTACATCTACACCCCTGAAGGCACTGAAATCATCAAAAAGAGCGGTTATATCCCCACCGGCAGACAATAACCGCCTTGCCATGAAGCACGGGGAGGAACCAGCCTCCCCTCACCTTTCATGTCCTCAATACATTCATCCCCTGATGAACCGTAGTGCCCGGCCTCGTGCACACTGGCGTTGGCGTCCCCTTCTCCCCCCCAAAAAAAACGGACGCCAACGCCACCTTCCACTTCCTCAGGGAAAATCGGCATCAGGGCTCGATAAAAACGAACGTCTCCGGAGGGGAAGGGATGGGCGCGAGCTGCGCTGGCAATTTAGGGAGGGAGGCCCTTTCCTCCAAAAGCTCCCCCCTTCCCCCAGTAACCTCTCCATGCACCTCAACGCGGACGGCTTGATGAACACTTCACTCACGGAACGCGGCGGACTCCCTCTGCTGGCGGCATGGCTGGCCGGGGCTTCCGTGTGCGCCGTCTTCGCCCTCATCGCCTGCTTCGCACTGCCCGTCGTGTTCAGCGCACAGGGGGGCCAGATATTCAGCTGGGTCTGGCGTCCGGATACCCACGAATTCGGCATCCTGCCCATGATCGTGGGCTCGCTCCTGCTGTCCGTCTCCGCCCTGCTCCTGAGCTGGCCTCTCGCGGTCGGCGTGGCCTGTGCCATACAGGACGGCGGGAAAAAACGCCTCTTCGGTTGCACCGTCGCGGGCATCGTCCGATTCATGACCACGATCCCCACCGTGGTTTACGGCTTCGCCGCCGTCTTCCTGCTTGTCCCCGTCGTCCGCGAGGCCGCGGGGAAAGGCTCCGGCCTCTGCTGGCTCTCCGCAGCCCTGATGCTCGCCTTGCTCATCCTGCCCACTATGGTCCTGGTCATGGATTCGGCCATGCGGACGAAGGAAAGAAACGTTCGCATCACCGCCGCAGCCCTTGGTTTTACGCGCTCCCAAACGCTGGCCTGCCTCGTGCTCCCCGCCTCCCGGCGCTGGCTGCTCACGGCGGCTATCCTCGGGTTCGGGCGCGCCGCGGGCGATACGCTGATCCCGCTGATGCTCACGGGCAACGCCCCGCACGTGCCGGAATCCCTGTTCGGCAGCCTGCGGACGCTGACCGCGCACATGGGGCTCGTTACGGCCACCGAAGTGGGCGGCCCGGCATACAATTCCTTGTTTGTGGCGGGCGGGCTGCTCCTCCTCACCAGTGCCTGCGTCAGCCTCGCGTTGCGCAAGCTGGCATCCGAATCCGGCGAACAGCTCCCCGAGCCGCCCGCTTTCTGGAGACGGTACGCGCCTTCCGCCCTCCGCCCGTTGTCCATCGTTTCGGGCGCTACCGTCGCCTCCGCCATCGTGTGCCTGCTCGGATTCCTGCTGTATCGCGGCCTGCCCACGCTCGGGCCGTCCCTCCTCTTCGGAGACACCCCACCGCTCCGCGCCCTGCTCGGAACCCTGCCCGTTTGGGACGGCATCTGGCCCGCCTGCGCCGGGACATTCTGCCTCATTGTGACGACCATGCTCCTCGCCATCGGGCCCGGCATCGGCTGCGGCATCTATCTCGCCGAGTACGCCTCGCCTTCCATGAAACGCCTGTTCGGTGTGATTATGGACATCCTCGCTGGCATACCGTCCATCGTCATGGGCATTTTCGGCTTTACGCTCATCCTCTTCCTGCACCGCCTCGGCGTCGCCGGAGCCAGCCCCGGCATTCTGCTCGCGGGCGGCTGCCTCGCCCTGCTGGTCCTCCCTTCGCTCGTGGTCACAACCCGGACGGCTCTGGAAGGGTTGCCCGCCTCCCTGCGCCTGACGGGATTCGCACTCGGGCTGACCCACAGCCAGATAGTCCGCCATATCCTCGTGCCGCAAGCCAGCCGTGGCATCCTCGGCGGCATCATGCTGGCCATGGGCCGCGCCGCCGAAGACACGGCTGTCATCCTGCTGACCGGCGTGGTCGCCAACGCGGGCCTTCCGTCCGGCCTCGCTGTGCGCTTCGAGGCCCTGCCCTTCTTCATCTATTACACGGCGGCCCAATACCAGACGCCGGAAGAACTCGAGCGCGGCTTCGGAGCCTCGCTGACGCTTCTGCTGCTTTCCGGGGGCCTTCTGCTCGCCGCATGGTGGCTGCACGCCCGCTATCAACGCCGCAAGGACGCCTGTTCCCTGCGGGAGGGAGTTTCCGCATGACGCTGGCAGCACGCATCCGGCGGCTTTCCGTCGCCTTTCACGAACGCACGATCCTCCATGACATCACTCTGGACATCCCGGCCGAGGGCATAACCGTCCTGCTCGGGCGCTCCGGATCGGGGAAAACAACCTTCCTCCGCGCCCTGAACCGCCTGAACGAATGCCTGCCCGGCTGCCGGACGTCCGGCGAGGCCGAACTCCGGTTAGGCGGCGGACTCCGCCCGATCTATGCCGGACGCACGGGAGAGGCCGCACTCTCCGACCTGCGCCGCCGCGTGGGCATGGTCTTCCAGACGCCCAACATCCTGCCCGCCAGCATCCGGCAGAACATGCTGCTCCCCCTCCAGCTGGCGACAGCCTTCCCCGCTTCGGAGTGGCGGGAGCGGATGGAACGTAGCCTGACGGAGGTGGGGCTCTGGCACGACGTCAGTTCACGCCTGCGCGAACCGGCTTCGATACTTTCGGGGGGGCAACAACAACGCCTCTGCCTTGCCCGTACGCTGGCGCTCGAACCGGAAATCCTGCTCCTCGACGAACCCACGGCATCCCTCGATCCCGCGACAACCCACACCATCGAAAACCTGCTCCTCAAGCTGGCGGAGCGCTATCCCATCCTTCTCGTCTCACATGGGTTGCCGCAAGCCCAAAGAATGGCCTCGCGGATTGTCCTGTTTGGGAAAGGACGTCTGCAAGGTATGCTTTCGCCCGAAGAACTCCCCAACGAAGCAGAGATGAACCGTTTTTTCGACGGCGGGGACGCTGGAAATCGTTAAGAGAAAAACGTACAGCTCCCCCCTTTCCTCATCGAATGGAAATCTGCCTTGCCCTTAGTGCCCCTCTTCTCCAACCTGTGGCCTCCACGATACAAAAAAACGCGCACCCCAACGGCTGCGCGTTTCTTCATTGCTTGTTAGCATCCCTTTACCACTGGTCTATCCACTCGCGCAAAAGCGCCTGTCCGGTTTCTTTGGCGCTTTCACCCGCACGTTTGGTCTCATCGCGCAGACGGCGAGGATCGATTGCGGCGCGGGCCAACTCACAGGCATGTCCGACGAACCATCTTTCCAGCTTATCCGCATCGACCTCTGGATGAAACTGCAATGCCAGCACATGATTGCCCATGCGGAATGCCTGGTGCGGGGTCACGGGGGTGGAGGCCAGCAGTTCAGCACCTTCGGGCAGATCAAACGTATCTCCGTGCCAATGCAGGACCGGACGGTAACCATCGAGGAAACGCAAAGGCGACTTTCTGCCCGCTTCGGTGAGTTCCACGCCGCCCCAGCCGATTTCCTTGCCCTTGCCGGGGTATACGCGGGACTTGAGCACGGAGGCAATAAGCTGCGCCCCCAGACAGATGCCGAGCAACGGCTTTTGTGATTCCAGACGCTTCCTGATGAGATCTTTTTCATCTTTGAGAAACGGATAGAGAACCTGATCATAAACCCCAATGGCGCCTCCGAGGACCACGGCGAGATCAGCGGCCAGCCATTCCTCTTCGGTAGGCGGTTCGTCTACCGGGCAATATCGAATGGCAAAACCTTTTTCTTCCAGCACAGGCGCGAAAGTACCCAGATCTTCAAAGGCGACATGCTGCATAACCAGACACCATTTCATATGATACGCCTCCTGCGCCGCGCGCCCTTATCCCCCAGACCGCACAGGCTTTTCATTTAGATTCTATTGATTTTACTCCATTTGGCAAGTCTCATTCAGGTTCTTTTTTCCACCGGGAGGCCATTCGTCTCTGGTTTTCCGGCTTCCTTTTCTCTATGCTGTGCCCCACGGCAGCATCTCAGGCCAGCCCGCAACCCGCACAATCCAAAGGACATCATTCTATGAATCGCATTCTGGTCATGCACGGCGTCAACCTCAATCTGTTCGGCAAGCGAGATCCCAAACATTACGGGACGGAAACCCTTGAAGACATCAACGGCAAACTTTCCGCACTCGCCGGGGAGCTTGGGGTGGAGGTTTCGTTTTTTCAGTCGAATTATGAAGGCGCGTTCGTGGAACGGATTCAGGAGGCGCACGGGGACGGCACGGCGGGCATCGTGCTCAACGCTGGAGCGTGGACCCATTACAGCTACGCCATCATGGATGCGCTGGCGATCTTGAGCATTCCGGCCGTGGAAGTGCACATGTCCAACGTCCACGCCCGCGAACCCTTCCGCCACTTCTCCGTGCTTTCTGCCGTAACCCGAGGTTCCATCGCCGGGTTCGGCAGCGGCAGCTATCTGCTCGGCTTGCGCGCCGTTGTTGATTTAGTGAAAGGGTGACGGGTGGAAGGAAATTGTGGGGGAAGGGAGGGGAAACCTTTCTGGAGAAAGGTTTCC
>OGMN01002583.1_pt1 | contig 9896 bp, 8 predicted proteins | sample 1573211 | NCBI WGS metagenome assembly OGMN01 (sample SAMEA2581876, study PRJEB24529) | metagenome | biome: Human gut stool | place: China | collected 2011
AATAGTAGAAGCTAAAGGAATGAAAAACGCAGAAGAGTTTATAAGAGGTATACTGATGCCTACACCAGCAGCTGTATTAAAAGCTGCCGAGGTACTTGCAGAGGGTACTGATGATGAAGATGGAATAGGAGATTTAATAGTAGTAGATATTGGAGGAGCGACAACAGATGTTCACTCAATAGCTAAAGGAGATCCTACAAAACCTTCTATCATGATAAAAGGTTTGGAAGAACCATTTGCTAAAAGAACTGTAGAAGGAGATCTTGGAATGAGATACTCATCAGTAGCTCTTTTAGAAGCAGCAGGAACAAGAAAAATAAGAAACTATTTACATGATTCATTAAAGCAAATTGATGTGAAAGCTGCATGTCAGTATAGACATGATCATATCAAGATGGTGCCTCAAAATGAAGAAGAGATCAGATTTGATGAGGCAATGGCAATGGCAGCTACTGAAATTGCAATGACAAGACACTGTGGAGTGCTAGAGTGTGTTTATACTCCAATGGGAACAATGTTTAATCAAAGTGGAAAAGACTTGACTGATGCACCTTATGTTATTGGTACAGGAGGAGTTATCATTCATAGTTTAAATCCTCAAGGAATATTAAAAGCTGGAAATTTCAATGAACAAGATCCTGTTCACTTGAAACCTATGTCTCCAAAATTCCTTGTAGACAAAACATATATATTGTCATCAATGGGACTGTTAGCTCAGGATTATCCAAACTTAGCTGTTAGAATAATGAAAAAATATCTAGTCGAAGTATAAGAAATTATAAGGAGGAATATTTAAATATGAAACTTAGATTTAAGAAATGGACTGAAGAAGAGTTCTTCGAAATGAGAGAAGAAGTTTTAAAAGGGTGGCCTACAGGTAAAGAAGTAAACTTAGAAGAAGCTGTAGCTTTCCATAAAGCATTACCAGAATCAAAAAGCTTCTCTAAAAAATTAGTAGATGCTAAAAAAGCAGGAATTACTCTAGCACAACCTAGAGCAGGGGTTGCTTTAATAGAACAACATATAGAATTATTAGACTACTTAGATAAAGTTGGAGGAGCAGACTTACTTCCATCAACTATCGACTCTTATACAAGACAAAATAAATATGAAAACTGTGAAAAAGGAATAGAAGAATCTAAAAAAGCTGGAAGATCACTTCTTAATGGATTCCCAGGTGTAAACCACGGAGTTACTGGATGTAGACAAGTTGTTGAAGCTATAGATCTACCTCTACAATTAAGACATGGAACTCCAGATGCTAGACTACTTTCTGAAATCATGATCGCAGCTGGATATACTTCTGATGAGGGTGGAGGAATCAGTTATAACGTTCCTTACGCTAAATCAGTTTCTCTAGAAAGAACACTAATTGACTGGCAATATGTTGACAGACTAGTTGGATGGTATGAAGAGCACGGAGTATCAATCAACAGAGAACCATTTGGACCATTAACTGGTACATTAGTTCCTCCATCAATGTCAAATGCTGTTGGAATCCTTGAAGGATTACTAGCTGCTGAGCAAGGAGTTAAAAATATTACTTTAGGATATGGACAATGTGGAAACTTAATCCAAGACGTTGCTGCTATAAGAGCATTAACTGAGCAAGGAGAAGAGTATTTCAAAGAGTACGGATATAATGATATTGATTTAACAACTGTATTCCACCAATGGATGGGAGGATTCCCAGAAGATGAAGCTAAAGCATTTGGAGTTATTTCTAATGGTGCTTCTGCTGCTGCTCTTGCTGGAGCTACAAAAGTTATCGTTAAAACTCCTCATGAAGCTATTGGAGTTCCTACAAAAGAAGCTAATGCAATGGGAATTAAAGCTACAAAAATGGTTCTTAACCTTCTTAAAGGACAACAATTATCAATGTCTCCAGAATTAGCAAAAGAAATAGATGTTATTAAAGCTGAAACTAAATGTATCTTAAATAAAGTATTAGAATTAGGAGAAGGAGACTGGGCTGTTGGTGTAGTTAAAGCTTTCGAACAAGGTGTACTAGACGTTCCATTCGCTCCATCTAAATACAATGCAGGTAAAATGATGCCAGCTAGAGACAACGTAGGTAAAGTAAGATACCTAGCTGTTGGAAACGTACCATTAAGCAAAGAATTAGTAGACTTTAACTTAGCTCAATTAGAAGAAAGAGCTAAATTTGAAGGAAGACCAGTTGGATTCCAAATGACTGTTGATGATATATTCGCAGTAGGAAAAGGAACTCTTATTGGAAGACCTGAAACTGAACATATGAAAAACAATTAATTCGATTAACGAATAAAATTTGTAGAAATCATAGTATAAAATTGATATGATAAATGCAAAATAATTTAGAAAATCAATTTTTAAATGTTGGTTGCAATTATGTTGGAAATAGATTATATATTTAATTAGGAAGAAAGTGGGAATTGCAAAATTCCCACACAATTTAAAATCTTAGGAGGCTTAATTATGAAAATTGTAGATGTAGTATGTTCTGCAGGAAAAACAGGATTCTATTTTGATGACCAAAGAGCAATAAAAGCAGGAGCTGGACATGATGGTATGTTCTATCTAGGAACTCCAGTAACACCAGGATTCAAATCAATCAGACAAGCAGGAGAAGCTATCTCTGTTTTACTAGTTCTTGAAGATGGACAAGTTGCTCATGGAGACTGTGCTGCTGTTCAATACTCAGGTGCGGGAGGAAGAGATCCTTTATTCCTAGCAAAAGACTTTATTCCAGTAATCCAAAAAGAAATCGCTCCAAAATTAATAGGAAGAGAACTTGATAACTTCAAATCTCTTGCTGAAGAATTTGATGCATTAGAAGTTAATGGAAAAAGATTACATACTGCAATAAGATATGGAATCACTCAAGCTTTACTTGATGGTGTTGCAAAAGCTAGAAAAGTAACTTTAGCTGAAGTTATTAAAGCTGACTACAATACAGGATTAGAAATCACTAAGAGACCTATATTCACTCAATCAGGAGACGACAGATATGTTGCTGCTGACAAAATGATAATCAAAGAAGCTGACGTTTTACCTCACGCTTTGATTAACAATGTAAAAGAAAAATTAGGATTACACGGGGAAATCTTACTTGACTATGTAAAATGGTTAAGAGACAGAATCATTTCTCAAAGAACTGATGCTGACTATTCTCCAATATTCCACATAGACGTTTATGGAACTATCGGTGCTGCATTTGATTGTGACACTAAAAAAATGGCTGACTACATTGCTACATTAGTAGAAGCTGCAAAACCATTCAAATTAAGAATAGAAGGACCTATGGACGTTGAAGACAGAGATAAACAAATCGAAGCTCTTGCTGCTTTAACTGCTGAAGTAGACGCTAGAGGAATTGCAGTTGAATTAGTTGCTGACGAATGGTGTAATACATTAGAAGATATTAAATTGTTCGCTGACAAAAAAGCTGGACATGTAGTTCAAATCAAAACTCCAGACCTTGGAGGAGTAAACAACATAGCTGATGCAATTCTTTACTGTAACAAAGTAGGAATCGGATCATACTGTGGAGGAACTTGTAACGAAACTAACAGATCTGCTGAAGTTACTACTAACATCGGTATGGCTTGTGGAGCTCTTCAAGTTCTTGCTAAACCAGGAATGGGTGTTGACGAAGGATACATGATCGTATTCAACGAAATGTCTAGAGTTGAAGCTTTAGTAAACAGAAGAAAGAAATAGTTTTCTTTTAAGAGTATAATTATAATTTATTTTGATTTTGAAAAAGGTAGTTATATGACTACCTTTTTCCTTTAATTAGCCCTAATGTTTATAGAGAATTTTATTTAGAATTTAATAATGAGGTGAATCAAATGACAATAAAGAAAGCTGCTAAATGTGGTACTCTAGAATCAAATGATATATTTGTGATTCTAACTCCAGCTGAAAGCGGAATAGAAATTGAATTAGAAAGTACTGTGGAAAAACAATTTGGAGCTCATATAAGAGAAGTTATAAAAAATAAACTTGTAGAACTTGGGATTGATGGAGTAAAAGTTCAAGCTCAAGATAAGGGAGCTCTTGATTATACTATCAGAGCAAGAATAGAAGCTGCTGTTGCTAGAGGATTATAATAATTATATTATTTTTTATATGAGAGGTGTTTATCGTGGAATTAAGAAGAACTATGTTATTTATGCCTGGAAATAACCCAGGAATGCTTCAAACAGCAGCTGTATTCGGTTCAGATGCTGTTATATTTGACTTGGAAGATGCTGTTGCATTAACAGAAAAAGATGCTGCAAGATATTTGATAAGTGAAGCTTTAAGAACAAATAAATATGATGATGTAGAAGTAGTAGTAAGAGTTAATCCTTTATCTACTCCATTTGCAGAAAAAGATATAGATGTAATAGCAAGATTGAAACCAGATGCTATACTTCTTCCAAAAGCTTGTCCTGAAGATATAGCTGTATTAGATAAAAAATTAAATGAAATAGAAAAAGAAATGGGATTTGAAGCAGGAAGTATAAAAATACATCCACTAGTAGAAACTACTTATGGAGTAGAAACAGTATATGAAACTATAAAATCAAGTCCAAGAGTAATTTCTGTTTTGTTAGGTGGAGAAGACCTTGCAGTTGATTTGGGAGTAAAAAGAACTAAATCATCAGACGAATTATTCTATGCAAGAACAAAAGTAGTAAATGCATGTAAAGCTTGTAAAGTAGATGCAATAGATACTCCATTTACAGATACAAATGACTATGAAGGATTAATGGCTGACTCATTAAAAGCAAAAATGTTAGGATTTACAGGAAAACTTGCTATAAACCCAAGACAAATAGATACAATCCATGCAGCTTACTGTCCATCACAAGCTGAAATCAATCATGCTTTAAGAGTAATAGCTGCTAAAGAAGAAGCTGCTAAAGAAGGTCTTGGAGTATTCTCATTAGATGGAAAAATGGTTGACCTTCCAATTATAAATAGAGCTATTCATACATTGGATGTTGCAAGACTTATTGGTCTAATAGATTAATCAATAATATGTGAGGTGTTTATAGATGAAAAATATTTTAGGAAGAGAAGTTCCTGATTTTATAGAAGGATACGGAAAAATCAATCATTATAATGGATATTTAGCAAATACAACTGGAGTAGTAAAAAAGAATTATAACTTTAAAACTGTAACTCCTAATGATAAAAAACTTCATACTGATTTTGAAAAATTAATGGATAAACTTCCATTAAAAGATGGAATGGTTGTATCTTTCCACCACCATTTAAGAAATGGAGATTATGTATTAAATTTAGTAATGGCAGAAATAGCAAAAAGAGGATATAAAGATGTAACATTAGTTGCAAGTTCTATATTTCCATGCCATAAACCAGTAGTAGAAATGATTGAAAAAGGAATAGTAACACAAATATATGCTGGATACATGTCAGGACCAGTTGCTCAGGCAATATCACAAGGTAAAATGCAAAAACCAGCAGTTATGCATACTCATGGTGGAAGAGCAAGAATAATGGAAACAGGAGAGGTTGAAGTAGATATAGCTTTTGTTGCAGCTCCAACTTCAGATGAATATGGAAATATAAATGGAGTAGATGGAAAATCAGCATGTGGAGCTTTAGGATATGCTCACTCAGATGTTGAAAATGCTAAATTAGTAGTAGCTATCACTGATAACTTAGTTCCATATCCAAATACAACAATAGAAATCAATCAAACTTTAATAGACTATGTATTAGTAGTAGATGCTATTGGAGATCCTAAAGGAATAGTATCTGGAACTACTCAGATCACTAAAAACCCAATAGGATTAAAAGTTGCTGATCTTACAGCTAAATTCATAGAGCAATCAGGATATTTAAAAGATGGAATGAGCTTCCAAACAGGTGCAGGAGGAATATCACTTGCAGTTGCAGCAGAAGTTAGAAATCTTATGAAATCAAAAAATATAGTAGGAAGTTTTGCTGCTGGAGGAATAACAGGATATATAGTTGATATGTATAAAGATGGACTTTTCAAAGCTCTATTTGATGTACAATGTTTTGACCTTAATGCAATCAAATCAGCAAAAGAAAATCCAAATCATATAAAAATGTCAGCAACAATGTATGCAAATGCAAATAATAAAGGTTCAGTAGTAAATATGCTTGATATAGTTATCCTAGGTGCAACAGAAATGGATACAAACTTCAACGTAAACGTAACTACAGGATCAGATGGAGTTATCATGGGAGGATCTGGAGGACACAGTGATACAGCAGCTGGATCAAAACTATGTATAATAGTTTCTCAATTAGTAAATGCAAGAATATCAGTAGTAAAAGACAGAATAACTACTGTAACAACTCCTGGAGAAACAGTAGATGTACTGGTAACAGAAAGAGGAATAGCAATTAATCCATTAAGAAAAGATCTAATAGAAAAATTCAAAAATTCTAATCTTCCAATCAAAACAATAGAAGAGCTAAAAGAAATAGCAGAGGCTATGACTGGAAAAGAAGAAGCAATAGAATTTGAGGATAAAGTAGTTGCTGTAGTGCAGTACAGAGACGGATCTATAGTGGATGTTGTAAGACAAGTAAAAAATAACTAAATAATTATTGACACAAATAGTAAAAAAATATATAATAAGGTGTAAATGATAAATATAAAGAATACCATCAAGAGAGATTGAGGGACTGGCCCGTTGAAATCTCAGCAACCTGCTTTTTAAGTGTGGTGCTAACTCCTGAGAGATGGAATATTGGATTTAACACTTAATCCCTTTCATCTGTCTGGTGAAAGGGATTTTTTTATCTTGACACATTAAATTATTAATATATTTTAAGGAGGAAAAATGAAAAATTTAACTTATTTCACATCAGAATTTGTATCACCTGGTCACCCAGATAAGGTATCAGATCAAATCTCAGACGCAGTAGTAGACGCATGTCTTGCTGATGATCCAAATTCAAGAGTAGCGTGTGAAGTATTTTGTACAACAGGACAGGTTGTTGTAGGAGGAGAAATCACAACTACTACATATATAGATATCCAAGACATTGTAAGAAGTAAAATTGATGAAATCGGATATAAAGAAGGAATGGGATTCGATTCTAACTGTGGAGTATTAAGTGCTATCCATGCTCAATCACCAGATATAGCTATGGGAGTAGATATTGGAGGAGCAGGAGACCAAGGTATAATGTTTGGAGGAGCTGTAAAAGAAACTCCAGAATTAATGCCGTTAGCTCTTGTATTAGCTAGAGAAATATTAGTGAAACTTACTAAAATGACTAGAGCAAAAGAACTTCCATGGGCAAGACCAGATGCAAAATCACAAGTAACTTTAGCTTATGATGAAAATGGAAAGATAGATCACGTTGATACAGTAGTAGTGTCTGTACAACATAATCCAGATGTAACTCAAGCTCAAATAAAAGAAGAAGTAATAGAAAAAGTAGTAAAACCAGTATTGAGATCTTATGGGCTTGATCCTGATCAAGTAAAACATTTCCATATCAATCCAACAGGAAGATTTGTAATTGGAGGACCACATGGAGATACAGGAGTAACTGGAAGAAAAATAATAGTAGATACATATGGAGGATTCTTTAGACATGGTGGAGGAGCTTTCTCTGGAAAAGACCCTTCAAAAGTAGATAGATCAGCAGCTTATGCAGCAAGATGGGTTGCAAAAAATATAGTTGCAGCAGACCTTGCAGATAAATGTGAAATCCAATTATCATATGCAATAGGAGTTGTAGAACCAACATCAGTAAAAGTAGATACATTTGGAACTGGAAAAGTAGATGAATTTGAATTAGCAGAAGCTGTTAAAAAAGTATTTGATCTAACACCAAGAGGGATAGAAAGAGCACTTGAATTGAGAAGTGGAAAATTCAAATATCAAGATCTTGCAGCATTCGGACATATAGGAAGAACTGATTTAGATATTCCATGGGAAAAACTTGATAAAGTAGAAGAATTAAAAAAAGCTTTAAATAAATAGTAAAAAAGAGAGGGATCAAAAATTTGAAATTATGTTTCAGATTTTTGATCTTTTTTTTGTAGAAATAAAATAACATAAGGCTGGATATTAATATAAGTATGTCTTTAGATGTTGAAAAATCAATACTTAGAGAGACACTTTTTTTATTATAAAAAAGCTTTTAAGGTGCAAAAATATTGACACTTTTTATGTCTGATGTTATACTTTTAAGGTATAAGTAAACACTAAGGAGATAATAATGGAAAAATTAAAAAAGAAAGCAATAAGTTTAGAAGCTTTTATATGTCTGGGATTATTAGCTGGATCTTTTATAACAACTGCTAAAATAATGGGACCTGTGAATATGATAAATACTGTAATGGGAACGGCACATGATCTTCTGATAGATACAGTATTCTTTATAATGGGAGTTGCAGTATTAGCAGGAGCTCTTTCAGAAATATTATCTGAATTTGGAGTGATATCCCTGATAAATAAATTGCTTTATTTTGTAATTTATCCTTTGTATAGATTGCCGGGAGCTTCAGCATTAGCAATAGTGACAACATATATATCAGATAATCCAGCTGTACTTAGTTTAGCAGCAAATAAAGAATTTAGAAAATATTTTAAGAACTATCAGTTTACAGCTCTTACTAACTTGGGAACATCTTTTGGGATGGGATTCATAGTATCGGCATTTATGGTGGCACAAGGTGGACTTATGAAAGAAAATCTTTTTAAGGCAGTCCTTATAGGAAATCTCGGAGCAGTGGTAGGAAGTATAATAAGCGTAAATTTAATGCTGCATTATAGTAAAAAATATTTTAAAAGTATAGGAGAATCAGAAGAAGAAAAGGATATAGAAAAATTTGTTCTTGATACAAGAGAAATAAGAAGAGGATCAATTTTTGGAAGATTTTTAGAAGCCATGCTGGAAGGTGGAAAAGTAGGAGTAGATATGGGAATTGCTATAATTCCTGGAGTAATTATCATATGTACAACAGTTCTTATGCTTACAAATGGTATGCCTCAAGGTGGCTATACAGGAGCAGCTTATGAAGGAATAGGAATACTTCCAATAATTGGAGCAAAGCTTAATTTTATATTAAAGCCGTTATTTGGATTTACCAGTCCACAGGCAATAGCTTTTCCTATAACAGCACTTGGAGCAGTGGGAGCTGCTATTGGACTTGTACCTCAATTTATAAAAGAGGGCGTAATAGGGCCAAGAGAGATAGCGGTTTTTACAAGTATGGGAATGTGTTGGAGCGGATACTTAAGCACTCATGTAGCTATGATGGACAGTTTGAAATATAGAGAATTAACTGGAAAAGCAATATTCAGTCATACTATTGGAGGATTGGCAGCTGGAATGGCAGCAAACTTCTTGTATTCATTATTTGTATAGATAAAACAGAGGATGTGAACTGCATCCTCTTTTTCATTTGAAAAAAAAGGAAAGGAAAATTGATCTTGTATAATATATAAGAAGAAGAAAACCTAATGAAGGAGGTATTTTTATGAGAGGCATATTAAAAGAAAGAATAGACGCAGAGAATTTAGCTAAAGCTGTAGAAAGAGGAGAAGAATTTTTGGAAAAAGATAGGAAAGTGGAAATATCTTTTGATGGAACAGCAATAGTAGTTACTAAAACTGTAGCTTATGCTATTACTGAAGAATTTGTAGAGGAAAATGAAGAGAAATTAAAGAAATTGGGAATACTAAAATAAGAACATTGTTTTAAATGGAGGTGGTTGAAAAGTAAAAAAAATTTTTCAATCACCTAAATTTTTGTTGGAAAAATAGATAATAAACAATATATATTGTACACGGATGAAAAAAATATTTTAAAAATTTATTTTCAGAAAATATATGTACTAGTTTAAGTTTATTATATCAATATTAGATATTAAATACGTAAATAAGACAAGAAAAAAAGAAAAT
>OGMN01002587.1_pt1 | contig 9879 bp, 7 predicted proteins | sample 1573211 | NCBI WGS metagenome assembly OGMN01 (sample SAMEA2581876, study PRJEB24529) | metagenome | biome: Human gut stool | place: China | collected 2011
TGTAGCTAGCGTTCATCCTGAGCCAGGATCAAACTCTTCATTGTAAAAGTATTGTGACTGCACGAATCAATCATTAATGAATCAACAATTAAAACGCGGCAGTATATTGCTCTGTTCAGGATACCGTAAATCTATTGACGTCATTCTAAATACCTATATTAATAAGCATTGACGGTTCTAAATTTTTAATCTGTCATAACTTAATAAGACAGAATCGTACTACTTGTATTGTTTATCAATATTTCAAAGAACTATGGTTGCTTTGTTTTCAAAAGCGGGTGCAAAGGTAAGGGGTTTATTTTAAACCGCCAAATATTTCGGAAGTTTTTTTTTCGGGTTGCGGATTTTCTACTCTAAGACTCTCTTGCGAAAGGGAAAGAAAGAACCGACACACCAAACCGACCTTTTTTTTGCGAACCGGACTGCAAAGATAACGAATTTATTGTTTTACTTCCAAAACTTTCAGGGAGTTTTTTTGTTTAAACCGTTAACTTGGAGAATGCGCTTTCAATATGTCAAAGAAACAGGCTCAGGCTCTTCAGCTAAGCGGATGCAAAAGTAGGCCTTTTTACGATACAAGCAAAAGATTTCAATGTTTATTTTTGAATAAAATGAAAATAAATATGTAAGGGGCTGATTATGAAACATGTTGTAGAACATAAAAACAGAGGAAGGGAAAGGAAGGGAAAAAGGGCTACACATTATAATATATATACGCGCGTGAAAAGGGAAAAATGAAGGAAAAAAGGGGACGATGAAGAAAGAAACGGATTGAAAGGAAGGGAAGGTTTGTGGAAAAGAATCCGTTGCCGCATGGAGAAGCATTTATCATTACACAAGGAGAAAGGGAAAGGAAGGGAGGAAAGAGGGGGATGTAACGGATTAGAAACAAGGGAAAGGAGACTCTACGGGAAAAGGACGGAAACCCGTAGAGGAAGGAAGGGAGACTCGTAGAGGAACGGGGAGATTCTCTACGGGAAAAAAGAAGAAAAGACAAGAGGTTGGTAAACAGCACATTAAGAAAGAAGACGGATGTATCTATTTTTCAATAGAGAAAAGGAGCCTTTCAGGATGGAGAAAGGGAGAAGCCTTGTGACAAATATTGACAGGAAGGGGAAATGGAGGCCGGATACAGGAGGGGATAAAAAAAAGAAATTAACGATGTTAAAAAGAGGATGCTCACTATTTGGTGGCTACTGCCTACTATTTTGTGGGAACAGAAAAAACACAGATTAAAAAGAAAAAATGGAATGAGGAAAAAAACAGGAATCAAGTATAAAACTTGAATACTGAAGTTTGATATTTACACAAAAAAGTGGACAAGGCAAAAGAGTGGACAAGGCAAAAGAGTGGACAAGGCAAAAAATGAAGTGCACCCCAAAAGTTAGACATAAAACTTTTGGGGCACACTTCAAATAGTAAACAGTACCCCTTTTTTCCAATCACGAAGAAGCAAACAAGGTGTTTCGATATATTACTTCACAGACTCACCCACACTTCGTTAATTGAAGTAGTACAAAAATATGGCAATACCCTCAAGTGCTTTCTTGGGTTGATCCTTAATTTCAATAGCAAATTTAATCTCGGCTTTAGCCACACCACGGAGATTAGTCAATGAATGAAGACTTGCAACCAAACGAACACTCTGCCCAGCCAATACCGCTTGTCCAAACTTCATCTTATCCATTCCATAATTAATCATCATTTTCAGATTATTCACCTCGATAATCTGGCTCCACAAATATGGGAGAAGAGACAAGGTAAGATAACCATGCGCAATAGTACTGTGATAAGGACTGTCCGTCTTAGCACGTTCTGTATCTACATGAATCCATTGATGGTCCAGCGTTGCATCTGCAAAAAGACTAATACGGTCCTGAGGGACTTCCAAATAATCAGAAACTCCAATCTGCTGACCTACCAGTTTCTCAAAATCCGCATACGAATTAATAATCACTTTATTCATAATCTTAATCTATTAAAAGTATAAAACCGGTACAAAGATACATTTTTTTCAGGATTTAGATGACAGACGTTTCGTATGCACTGGTCAACATCTCATAATCGGCATCGGTATACTCTGCTTTTTCGCTCACTTTCTGTACTTTACTGATAAAAATTTCAACCTGATCCAGAAAAGCCTGATAAGATTTCATCGCACTCTCATCTCCGGTAATAGCCGGAAGTTTCTTAGCAGCCTCTAACTGATCTTTCAATTCAATTAATTTATAATCGATACGAGCACCTTCAAAAACCGGCCTACGAGCATACAAATTCATTATGCTCTGCACCGTGCCTGACATCTTGCGCATCGCCATTATCTGATCTTTCAACGGATTATCTGCCAGAACCACCTGCTCTGCCTGTTCGGTGAAAGGGCTCAAAATATCAAAAACATTCTGTTTGTATTCAGCCATCTCCTTACTTAACTGATAGTTAACATCCAAAAGTTTATCGGCTTTAGAATAGTCTTTTGCTTTCAGATAAGACAGATACCTGTCAAAATTTGCATAAAACTTCGTCCGCGCATTGAACAGCCCGACATAACTTTGTTTCAAATTCTGCCGGGTCGCCTCATTAAAGCAACTGCCCGGATTCATCAAGGCGAGAGTATCTTTTTCCGAAACAGCAGGCGGAGCAATGGCGAGCACTGTGGGCACCTTACCCTTTTGTTCCATATATCCCAAAACTGCATTCACATCTTTTTCTTTCACCATATTGCTCAAAACATTGAGCGAAGTATTATAATACTGAATTACCTCAGCCGCATTTTCAACATCTGCCGTCGTGGCAGAAACAGACTTACTCTTACTACCTCCAGAACAGGAAGCAAACAAAAAAGCACTTATCAGCGCTGCAAAACACAATAGATTCTTTCTCATATTCTTTTTTTAATAAATTTGTAAATAGGCAGCCAAAAGCAGACCGACATCGCACTAATAACAATATAAATTGCTTTTTGCTTTCCATTTCTTTAATAAATCAGAAAATAATCATGATATTCCGACAAATAATCAATAGCCGCCATAGGGACTTCTCACTTTAAAACTGTCTTTATAAACAAAACATTTAATTCATAAACAGAAAACAGAAATATATGAAAAAAATTAAGTTTCTCCCCTATCGCCTCCAAGCGCTTTACAAAGTATCTTTCATTATCTTGTTTTTCTCGCTGGTTGGCCGCCCCACGTATGCAGAATCTTCCGACGGAAAGATCAATGATAAATCCATCCAAAACCAAACCACATCCGGTCATAGTATTGAGCTAAACGGCATTGGATTGGCATATAGCTACGAATATGCTTTCTCTCCTCGCGGAACAGTACTTTTCAGTGCAGGAAGTTCGTATACCTACGGGTGGATGTTAGGTCTGGACGTAAACTCACTCAACGAAATCTACATCACAACCAAAGACTACCATCTGATAAGCGGAAATATATCTGTCGAACCGCGTTTCTATTATAACCTGCAAAAAAGACACCGGAAAAACAAACGTACTTTTGGAAACTCCGGAGGATACCTATCCGTAAACTTGGGATATTCTTTTCCAATAGCAATCACAAGTGGCTGGGAAGCTGCACATATATATAATGTCACTCCGTACTGGGGATTCCGCCGGGTGTGGAAACATTTTCTATTCGACCTGGCAGGAGGAGTCGGCTACTTCAGGTCATCCAATGGGTATTCGGGAATATACCCGACATTCAGAATCGGACTGGGATATAGATTCTGATAAACAAAAAATGGCTACGCATCACGCGCAACCAATCCTTGTTAACCTTAAATCTAATACTTATGAAAAAAACACAGTACAAAGATACTGCCTTTTCCATCATTAGCAAATTTAAGAGCCCATACAAGCTATATTATAACATGGTTTAATGCTGCAACCTTTCTATTAACATTTTGCATTCCAAAAGTTAACATTTAACATAATCATTCACATTTCATATTGAAAGCCCAGTGAATGCCCCGTACTACTTTTTGCAGAAAAGCGAGCAAATGGCAGAATTAATAAATTCTTTTTAGTAATTGAGGAAGTTCATTAAAATCCTTAAACCAAATTACATTCAGTCCTAAGTCGTTCATCATATTTTTTAGAATAGTAAGATTTTCCATATCTCTATTACTATCATTAGAAAAATTGCTTCTACGAAGAAAAACATAGTGATTTTTTCCACCGTCTCCTTTACTTTGCGAAATTTCCAACAATCTTCGCAGGTTCGGATCGCTCATGGAAAATCCTATAAAAAAGTACGTTGTCCTGTCCAACGCATGTAACTGCTCAATATTCGACCAATGAAATGCTTCTTTGTAAATATTATGATAATCTTCTTCGGACAAAACAGGAGTAGAATATATTCCGCTTTTTGCATCCATCGTGACTATACCGTGCACATGATATACAGGAAGTTCTCCATACAAAGCCCTATTACCCCCAAAAACAGAAAAATTAGGAACACCTTTTTTTGATAATTCTATTTCTATCAAGTCATCATAATTATAAGTTACAACACTTTCTACTTTGTTACTCACCACCATATTAGTTATCTCATTAATCAACTGTGATTGATTGACCTTCTTATACAAAATAGAATGAATCATGTTATCAAACTCTTTATCAGATGTGGAAACTCCCAACCCTGTTCTGATATACCGTGCAGTTATTATAGATGAACCTGCACACACTTTTTCGACACGTTTATAATCACCTCTGCCTATATTGTGTTTCCGCCTTTTGTATTTATGCAACATCTTTTTCAACAATTCATCCCATGTCGGAAGGCCGGCATCAATGCTGACTCCCGCTCCAAGAAACAATGTATTCTTTCCAATGGAAAACTTATCACGAGCTTTTGTTATCAGATTATCACGTTCATCTTCCCATTCTTCATGGAACTCTTCAACCGTATCAGCGTTGGTATCAGATGAACAAAGTATCTCATTTAAAGATATAATTCTAAAATCTTTGTTGTCATATTTTGCAATAAATTCATCTGGAACATGGCTATTGATATAAACGATACAAAAAGCAGAAACACCCCAATCCGTTTTATTCGTCTTATACATTTCCAGATATCGATGTATCGTGTCAAACAGTAAAGTACCTTTGATTTCCACAATTGTTTTTGGAGGCATTTTCAGTCTTTTACATCCATGAGGGAGCACAATGTCAGCGTAATAGCCTCTGGTTCCCCCAGCAAACATAAATTTCTCCCGTTCTATCGTTTCATCAGAACCGATTAAACTGCTAAATGCTTTATAGACTTCTATTTCTGCAAAACTTCCAAATTCAAGTTTCTTGTATGCAGGTTTCATCTTCGGTGTTGCTTTTATGATGTTGTATATGGTGCGAATATATAAATATTTATTTTAATACAAAAAATGGAAATCATATTAAAGAGAAATTAAAGCAGTAATCTTTTCCATTTCCATATTGTTTTGAATGTAACAATACCCAAAAACATTCCATATGAACAGATTTGAAAATAAAGTAGCTGTTATTACCGGTGCTGCCGGTGGTATAGGCGAAGCAACCACCCGTCGTATCGTCTCCGAAGGCGGTAAAGTTGTTATTGCAGATTACTCAAAAGAAAGGGCAGACAAACTTGCTGCCGAACTGACTCTTTCAGGAGCAGATGTACGTTCCGTTTATTTCTCAGCCACGGAATTACAAAGTTGTAAAGAGCTGATTGCTTTTGCTATAAAAGAATACGGGCAGATCGATATTCTGATAAACAATGTCGGTGGAACCGACCCGAAACGAGATACAAGCATCGAAAAGCTGGACATAGACTATTTTGATGAAGCCTTTCATTTAAACCTTTCCTGTACCATGTATCTCTCACAGTTAGTCATTCCCGTAATGAAAACACATGGCGGTGGTAACATTGTCAATGTGGCTTCCATCAGCGGTATTACAGCCGATTCAAACGGTACGCTTTACGGTGCCAGCAAAGCAGGAGTTATCAATCTTACCAAATATATTGCAACCCAGACAGGCAAGAAAAATATCCGTTGCAATGCTGTAGCCCCGGGATTGGTTCTCACACCTACCGCTTTAAACAATTTGAATGAAGATGTACGGAACATTTTCCTCAGCCAATGTGCAACTCCCTATTTAGGAGAACCGCAGGACATCGCTGCAACCATTGCCTTTCTTGCTTCAGATGATGCACGTTACATCACCGGCCAGACAATTATAGCAGACGGCGGATTGACAATACACAATCCGACAGCAGAACCTGTATAATCTCAACTTTAAGAATAATAACCTTTTTCTATAAAGTTTCTTCAGCCAACAAATACCGGCATTGTAAGGTTTTTAAACATAAATATGATTTACGACTGGTATAATCAGTCAATAGAAGCCTGCCATTGAAAAGATGGCATTTCAGACGTCCGGACCTTATGCTTTCACAGTTCGGATTGCACAAAAAGCAAACTTTCGTGCAAAAAAGATTCGCTTTATTCAATAATTTTCTATATTTGCGCCCGAATTGGTTTGAAATCCGTGGTCAACGGAGGAAGATTAAAAGGGAATCGGGTGTAACTCCCGGACAGTCCCGCTGCTGTGAAGCTCTGTGAAACATCTTACAAATTAACCGGATTCGTGCCACTGATGGAGGTGAAAAATCCATCGGGAAGGCTTGTAAGATGAGAGTCAGTCAGAAGACCTGCCATTCGGATATATATTTTCCTGTCTCGTGGGTTAGAAAGGAAAGTATCGCTGTTAAGCCCCAAATCGTAAAAATACTGTGTTTCATCGGGTGGAGTGTATCCGCAGGGTGGAAAAGCACTAATATATGCATTTAATTGAGAAATGAATATGATAAAAAGAATCTTAGTTGCCAATCGCGGAGAAATTGCCGTGAGGGTAATGCGCTCCTGCCGGGAGATGGAAATAACGAGTATCGCTGTTTTCTCAGAGGCAGACCGCACCGCAAAGCATGTGCTCTATGCCGATGAAGCTTACTGCATCGGCCCGGCCGCATCCAAAGAGAGTTATCTGAATATAGAAAAAATCATCGAAGTGGCCAAATCATGCCATGCAGACGCGATCCATCCCGGATACGGTTTCCTGTCCGAGAATGCAACATTTGCCCGTCGCTGCCGCGAAGAAGGCATTATTTTCATCGGTCCGGAACCGGAAACCATGGAAGCAATGGGAGACAAAATATCCGCCCGTATCAAAATGACAGAAGCGGGTGTACCGGTAGTTCCGGGAACACAGGAGAACTTGAAAAGCGTGGAAGAAGCCGTAGAATTGTGTAACAAGATCGGTTATCCGGTCATGCTGAAAGCATCGATGGGTGGCGGTGGCAAAGGCATGCGACTCATTCATAACGCCGGCGAAGTGGAAGAAGCTTATACCACGGCAAAGAGCGAATCGCTTTCTTCATTCGGAGACGATACGGTATATCTGGAGAAATTCGTAGAAGAACCGCATCATATCGAGTTCCACTATATATTCAACCAACACTTACCTCATGTAGATTATCACTGCATGATAATCTGCAATGTAATTCACCTCTGCGAACGCGAATGTTCGGTTCAGCGCCGCAATCAGAAAATAGTAGAAGAGAGCCCTTCGGTGTTCATTACTCCGGAGCTCCGTAAGGATATGGGTGAAAAAGCAGTAGCTGCCGCCAAAGCCGTAAACTACATCGGTGCGGGCACTATTGAATTCCTTGTCGATAAACATCGCAATTATTATTTCCTGGAAATGAATACCCGCCTGCAGGTGGAGCACCCGATTACCGAAGAAGTAATCGGTGTGGACCTCGTAAAAGAGCAGATTAAAGTGGCCGACGGACAGGTGATGCAATTAAAACAAGAGGATATCAGACAGCGCGGACATGCCATCGAATGCCGTATCTGTGCAGAAGACACGGAAATGAATTTCATGCCCAGTCCGGGTGTTATCAAGCAAATTACCGAGCCGAACGGCATCGGCGTACGTATCGACAGTTACGTATACGAAGGCTATGAGATTCCGATATATTACGACCCGATGATCGGTAAACTGATTGTATGGGCTACGACACGCGAATATGCCATCGAACGTATGCGCCGTGTGCTTCACGAATATAAACTGACCGGCGTAAAAAACAACATCAGCTACCTGCGTGCCATCATGGATACCCCGGATTTTGTAGAAGGAAACTACAACACGGGATTCATTGCAAAAAACGGAGAATTGCTGCAACAAAGCATCACCCGTACCAGCGAACGCGCCGAAAACATTGCCATGATTGCCGCATACATGGACTATCTGATGAACCTTGAAGAGAACAACAGTGGACTGGCAGCCGACAACCGTCCGATCAGCAAGTGGAAAGAGTTCGGATTGCATAAAGGGGTGCTCAGAATATAAATAACATCAATTATGGAAATTCATATAGGAAACCGCGTGGCCGAAATAGAACTGGTCAGCAAACAAGATAACAAGGTGGTACTCACCATTGACGGAAAAACGTTTGAAGCCGATGTCGTCATGGCGGAAAACGGAACCTGCAACATCCTTATGGACGGCCGCAGTGCCAATGCCCAACTGATTCGCAGCGATAACGGAAAAAGCTACAAAGTGAATACACACTACAGCAGCTTCAACATCGACATCGTAGACAGCCAGGCCAAATACCTGCGCATGCGTAAAAAAGGGGAAGAGGAACAAAATGACCGCATCACCTCGCCAATGCCGGGAAAGGTGGTAAAAATCCCTGTTACTGCAGGACAAAAAATGAAAGCCGGCGAAACAGCCATCGTCATCGAAGCCATGAAAATGCAGAGCAATTACAAAGTGACTTCAGATTGCCGCATTAAAGAAATTCTGGTACAAGAAGGTGACAACATCACCGGTGACCAGACATTGATAACCCTTGAAACAATAGAATAATGGAGGAAATGAATAAAGCATATGCCACGTTCGAAGAGCGTGACCGTATGGCTTCCCTCGGTGGAGGCATCGACAAGATAGAGAAACAGCATGAAAGCGGGAAAATGACCGCCCGTGAACGGATCGACATGCTGCTGGACAAAGGCACGTTTGTGGAACTGGACAAACTGATGGTGCACCGTTGTACCAACTATGGCATGGACAAGAATAAGATTCCGGGAGACGGAGTTGTTTCGGGCTACGGAAAGATAGACGGACGCCAGGTATTCGTATATGCATACGATTTCACCGTATACGGCGGTTCTCTGTCGGCATCCAACGCAAGAAAAATCGTAAAGGTGCAACAGTTGGCTCTCAAGAACGGTGCACCGATCATTGCCTTGAATGATTCGGGAGGCGCACGTATTCAGGAAGGCATCGAGAGTCTTTCAGGCTATGCCAATATATTCTACCAGAATACGATCGCAAGTGGAGTAATTCCGCAAATCTCCGCCATTCTCGGCCCTTGTGCAGGAGGTGCCTGCTACTCTCCGGCACTGACAGACTTCATCTTTATGGTAAAAGAGAAAAGTCATATGTTCGTTACCGGACCGGATGTAGTAAAAACCGTTATCCATGAAGAAGTAAGCAAGGAAGAATTGGGCGGTGCCATGACGCATAGCAGCAAAAGCGGTGTGACCCACTTCATGGCCAATAGCGAAGAAGAACTGCTGATGTCCATCCGCGAATTGCTCTCTTTCCTGCCACAAAACAATATGGACGAGACACGCAAGCAACCTTGTACAGATGAAATCAATCGTGAAGACGAGTCTCTGAATACCATCGTCCCTACAGATCCGAATGTTCCCTATGACATGAAAGAGATCATCGAACGCGTGGTAGACAATGGATATTTCTTTGAAGTAATGCCCTACTTTGCCAAAAATATCATTATCGGATTCGCCCGTCTGGGTGGACGTTCGGTAGGCATTGTTGCCAAT
>OGMN01002594.1_pt1 | contig 9858 bp, 9 predicted proteins | sample 1573211 | NCBI WGS metagenome assembly OGMN01 (sample SAMEA2581876, study PRJEB24529) | metagenome | biome: Human gut stool | place: China | collected 2011
AAGTTCTTCTTTCAGGCGGCGGTTCTCCACGTCCATCATATAGCCATGGTCGGCCTGTTTTTTCAGCATGGAAAATTCTTCTTCGGTCAGCGAATAGTTGCCTCGTAGTCTGCATGGAAGAAATTCTCCTCGCCGAGTGCCTTGATCTCCTCATTGATCCAGTCTAATACAGTCGTGTTGCCCTTGCTGACTGCCGGTGCAATCGTATCAGAACTTCCAAGCTCCGGAATACCTACGGTATAGCCTGGGTTCTGGAGTGCAAATGCAATGACCTCTGTGTTGTCATTTGCCCATGCAACACCGCTTCCGTTCTCAAGCGCTGTCTTTGCTGCCGCATAGGAATCATATTTCTGTAAGGTCAGATCCGGATAGGTCTCGGTCAGGTAGGTCTCTGCTGTTGTACCGGAAATCACGATCACCGGATCATCCGCTGTCAGATCATCCAGACTCTCAACGACTGCAGAATCCGGAGAAATCACACCGAGGGATACGTTCATGTACGGGAGTGCAAAATCAACTTCCTCCGCGCGCTCCGGTGTCACGGTAAAGTTTGCCAGAATGACATCGACCTTTCCGGTCTGTAGATACTCGATACGGCTTGCAGCCTCGGTGGAAACAAAGTTCACATCCACGCCGAGATCCTTTGCCAGACGGTTTGCAAAGTAGACATCATATCCCTGATACTCGCCGTTCTCATCCACATAGCCAAATGGATTCTTGTCGGAAAATACACCGATGTTGATTGTGCCGCTCTCCTTGATCTCGTCTAAGGTGCGGTATACCACATCTGCGGATGCATCGCCTGCGGCTGCCTGTGTATCTGCGGTAACTCCTGTCTGCGCATCACTGCTGCTCTCCGCTGCATCTGTATTGCCACAGCCTGCCAGCATTGCTCCAGTTAATGTCAGTGCTGTAAACAGTGCCAGTCTCTTCGTTAATCTTTCTTTTTTCATAATATTGTCCTCTCTTTCTATTCCAAACTTCCATCGAAGCTTCAGAATCAACCTTTTGTGCCGCTCTCTAGTCGCGGACTGCCTCAAATTCAAATGTGTGCAGAAACTTTTTCGCACGCTCTGTCGTCGGATGGGTAAAAAATTCATCCGGCTTTCCTTCTTCCACTACAACACCACCGGCCATAAAGATCACACGATTGGCTGCATCAGAAGCAAAGCTCATTTCATGGGTCACTATGATCATGGTGATCCCTTCTTTTGCAATATCTTTGATAACTTTTAATACTTCTCCCACCAGCTCCGGATCCAGGGCAGACGTAGGTTCGTCAAAAAGGATCACATCCGGATTTAACACAACAGCTCTGGCAATTCCCATTCTCTGCTGCTGTCCGCCGGAAAGCTGGGACGGATAATAATCTGCCTTATCCTTAAGACCTACCTTTTCCAATGCATCAAGAGCGATCTCCTTTGCCTTTTCTTTTGATACGCCTCTTGCCTGGGTCAGTCCTTCCATTACATTTCCAAGGGCCGTTTTATTGGCAAACAGATTATAATTCTGGAAAACCATGGCAGTCCTTAAACGGATCTCATGGATTTCTTTCTTCTTTGCTTTTGCTGCGTCTACTGTAATATCTCCTACTGTGATCGTTCCTTCATCTGCTCTTTCCAGGAAATTAATGCACCGCAGCATGGTGGTCTTTCCGGAGCCGCTGGGGCCGATCACTACCACCACATCTCCTTTATTTACAGTAATATCAACACCTTTTAAAACCTGGTTCTGTCCAAATGCTTTATGTAAATTTTTAATCTCGATCATATCTTACCTCCTGCCGCATATTTATACCGTTTTTCCATTACATAAAACAGCTTTTCCACGCAGACGCACATAGCCCAGTATACGACAGCCACTGCAATATATGCCTCCAGATAACGGAAATTCACAGCTGCCGAATTGATGGCCGCTCCTAAAATATCATTTACAGAAATAAGATATACAATGGATGTGGACTTTAAAAGACCGATCACATTGTTGCACAGAACAGGAAGGGCTGCAGGAACAGCCTGTGGAAAGACCACCCGAAACAATGTCTTTGTCCTGGTAAGTCCTATGGAATACGCAGCTTCATACTGTCCTTTTCCCACGGAAAGGAGAGCGCCAAGAACTGTTTCTGTGATCTGCACCACTGCATAAATGCTTAACGCAGCAATACCTATATATATTTTATTCATAGTCTGCAGCGGCTTTGCCCACTCATAGCTTAACGCCAGGTAATCAATAGGCTTTAAGATCAGGTAATTGATCATAAGCACCAGCAGTACCGCCGGTATTCCTTTTAAAATATTAGACGCATTTTTTAAAAACGAAGCTGCAAAAGGAACATTGAAGCGGCGGATCACCGCAAAGGGAACACCAAAAAGGAAACCTATAAACAGGGGAGCAAAAGTCAGCAGCAAAGTAACCGGCATAGCTTCCCATATTTTCCCGATCACTGTAAAAACATACGAAAACTCAAAGGGCGATGCCATTTTCCTTCCTCCTTGTCTGACCATTAAGCCGGTGCTCCATCCAGGTAAACAAACGCTCCAGTAAATAGGAAACGATGATAAATATGATCGCTGCATCTACATAGCCTTCCAGAACACGGTTGGTACGTGTTCCAATAGCTTTTACCTGACCCATGATATCAATAATTCCCAGTGTAAATGCCATTGCAGTTGCCTGGAAAGATCCGACCACACGGGTTCCAAATGCAGGCGCTGCTATTTTAAATGCCTGTGGGATAATGATCCTTTTATAGGTCTGAAATGTGGTAAGTCCTACAGAAGCTGCCGCTTCAAGCTGGCCCTTGGGAACACTTTCAATAGAAGACCGGATGATCTCCGACATAAATGCCCCATCATTTAAAAGATATGTAACCAGTACAAAAAACAGCTTACTCCAATGGTTAATATCCACTCCTAAGGGTGCTACAAGAAGTGGCAGTCCATAATAGACTACAAATAGCTGCACCAGGATCGGGGTACCTCTTACAAAAGAGATATAAAGAGCTGCCAGTTCTTTTAACACTGGTATTTTAAAGATACGTGCCGCTGCCAGAATAAATCCCAGGACCAGCCCCCCTGCAACGCTCACTACTACAATAAGAAGCGTTACAGGGAAACGGGATAAGATCTTTGGGAAATATTCCACCATATCGCTGAAACGGAAAATGCTGGAAAGATCCATGTTTTATGCTCCTGTTCTGTTACTGTTCATGTTATAAGATCATTCATAAAATACGTGTACCGTAAATTTATTCTTCTGAGTTATAATCACTTCCTGTGTACTCAATAGAAAGCTTTGTAAGAGTTCCGTCTTCTTTCATTGACTTTAAAGCAGTATCCATGTCATCCCGGAGCTGTTCCTCTCCCTGTGCCAGCATGAAATAGGCCTGTGACTCGCTGAAATAGCTGTCTTCGTTAATATCATAGCCACCGCCAAATGCTTCATTGTATTTTTTAAATGTCTTCTTGGTTGCAACAATGGCATCCAGTCTTCCGTTCATTACATCATCATAAATACTTTCATTGGTAGCACCATTGGAATATACAATATCGATTTTATTGTCATGTTCTGCATTGTATGTTTCCAGAATCGCTGCTGTGTTGCTTCCCTGACCGGCACTTACTTTCTTTCCAACCAGATCATCAATAGAGTGGATATCATCTCTTCCTTTTTTGTATACAAGACGCTTATTGTAAGCGGCAAAACCTTCATTTGTAAACAGATACTTCTTCTCTCTTTCCGGGTTCTTCTCAAACTGCTGGGAGCCAATGGAAACCTTCTTTGCATCCAGAGCAACAGAAATGTTGGCAAGTTCCATGTTTTCAATCTGGAATTCATACTGTGGAAGGCGGTTGTCGATCTCCTGTAAAACAGCCACATCATAGCCTGCAGGCTGGTTATTTTCATCTATGTATGTATATGGTTCAAAGGTAGCGCCTACTGCCACATAGACTTTTCTTACTTCCTGGCTGTCTGAATTTCCCTGGGCTGTATTCTGTCCTGCATCCTGAGCTGCCCCACTCTCTGCTGTTTTGCTGCTGCAGCCAGCCAAAACTGCTGCCGCAAGTACAGCTCCTGCAAATATTCTGATGCCTGACTTCCATTTTCCTCTCATAATTGCTGCCTCCTGATCTTTCATGATCTCATCTATTCTGTTCTCACTTTTTCCAACCTATCTAATCTGTTATTTCTCTTCTTTTTTGTCATCCTCATCATCCCATAAGGGCTGCTGTAAAAGCCGCTTATAATAAGCTCTTGTCTGATACAGCGCACCTACCGGATTGTGGGCCAGAACACGGTCCTTTGTGACCAGCGTAGTTGCCAGAGCCTTGGAATATTTATAAAATAAACTGTCATGGCCTACACAAAGCCCCACTACTACATTTAACTGGGTCCCCGCTTTATTTAAAAGCTTTGCCTGTAAAATAGGATTACACATCACCGGTCCGGTCTTACATGTATATTTGGGATCCAGACCAATATCTGTTTTATCTACAGAACCTACTTTACATGCCACTCCGTATACGTCAAACCCATTTAATTTCAGTATCCTTGCGAAAATACGGCTCTCTTCGATCAGGCCTACGCAGGTTGCGATGCCGATCTTCTTTGCACCGATCCTTTTCGCTACTTCCATGATCTCCTCTACACGGGTATATTTTCCATAAAAGCCACCTTCCACTTCAGCTGAAGCAATGGCTATCTTATTGTTTTCTTCATTTTCTGTATAAAGCTTAACTACTTTTTCTAATTCTTTTTCAGTCAGTTTTTCTGTAAGACAAAATTCCGGATAAGAAGCGTTCCGCTTGGAACAGTTAAGCACACCACAGTCCGTACAGCTGTGGGGAAATATCTTTTTCTCTGCACTTACTGACACTTCCTGAGTTTTTTCCACATTTTTCTTAGCCTTACTGCTTTTTACCTTGCTATCTTTTTCTTTCTTGTCACTCATATGCTTTCTCCTCACCTTTTATTAACCAATCACATCGGTATGTTAATGGGTATTATAGAGATGATGAACATTTTTGTCAACATGTGATTTTCTATTGCCAGTTATAAAAGAAGACTATAGCAGAACAATTGCACAAAATGTCTGTTCCACATAAAAATCACAAATTTCTCTGGTATACTCACAAAAACAATGAAAGTAAAGAGAGGTACAATGTTTATGAAGATCCTCAGAAAAACACTGCATATCGGCGGCATGAGCTGTGTAAACTGTGAACACAGGATCCGGTACGTCCTGAAAACCGCACCCGGGATCCAGGACGCTACTGTAAGCTACAATACCGGCCTTGCCCATGTTACTTACGATACCGATACCATTTCCTTAAAACAGATCCGGGAGATCATTGAAAAAAACGGCTATACCATTTTGCCGGAAACAGGAACATCCGATTATGATATGAAAAAAAACTTTGTCTCACTGGCTGTTATCCTGTTTTTATATGCCCTTTTACAGCATTTCGGCATTCTCAACCTGCTGGCACCAGGGCAGCTGGCAGATACAAAAATGGGCTATGGCATGCTGTTTGTGATCGGACTTATTACATCTGTACACTGTATTGCCATGTGCGGCGGCATCAACCTGTCCCAATGTATTCCACAACCTTCAAATGCCTCTGATGTTTCCGGAAGCAGCCGCGCTCTTGACATTTTTCTTCCGGCTCTTCTTTATAATACAGGCCGTGTGATTTCTTATACAGCGATTGGTTTTCTTTTAGGTCTTGTTGGCATGCTGTTAGGCGCCGGTACACAGACCGGGATTTCCTATTTTCTCCAGGGTAGCTTAAAAATGATCGCCGGAATTTTTATGGTGATCATGGGCATCAATATGCTGGGGATCTTTCCCTGGCTTCGTCCACTTACCTTACGGATCCCACGTTTTTTATCCACAAAAGTCCTTAAAAAGCGTGCTTCCAGCCGACAGCCACTGTTTGTTGGACTTTTAAACGGCCTGATGCCCTGCGGTCCCCTTCAGTCCATGCAGATTGTGGCTCTGGCCTGCCAAAATCCATTTTCCGGTGCTTTATCCATGTTTTTATTCAGTCTTGGAACCGTTCCCCTTATGCTTTGGCTTGGCTCTCTGGTCTCCGTTCTTGGAAAGCGTTTTGCAAAAAAAATGACCACTGTTGGCGCCATCCTTGTAGTTGTCCTCGGTCTTGCCATGTTTTCCCAGGGAACTGCATTAGCCGGTATTTCCGAAGGCCCGGAAAATTCTCAAAATACAGCAAATCCTCAAAATACGGGAACTTCCGAAGATCAGGGAACCTCGACAGATACCACAGATTCTTCCAATGCTGCCGATAAAACACCCCAGGATGAAAATGCAAATAACATCCAGGTCATCTACAGCACCTTACAGCGCGGAAGATATCCTGATATCAAAGTTCAGACCGGTGTTCCTATAAAATGGATCATCAATGCTCCCAAAGGCTCCCTTAACGGCTGCAACTACAGAATGTTGCTGCGCTCCTTCGGAATTGAACATACCCTTTCAGAAGGAGAAAATGTGATCGAATTTACTCCTTCTAAATCCGGAACTTTTCAATATACTTGCTGGATGGGAATGATACGTGGTAATATCACTGTAACAGATACACTAGAAACTTCTCCAACTGATCCAGATACAAGTACAGGAGCGGAAGAAACAGATCCTGAAACAGAACCATTTTTTAACGGCTCCGGTATGGGCTGCTGCGGAAGCTAAAAACATCTGGAATTGTATGGCGAAAACTTGTAATGAGGATGTTTAAGAAGGAATGGATGATTGATATGATGGAACAGAAAACGATACTGATCGTCGATGATGAAAACATGATGCGTGAGGCCGTTGCCTCCTATCTTGAAAAGCAGGGATATCATGTGCTCCAGGCAGAAACAGGAACGCAGGCACTCAGCCTTCTGGAAAAAGAAACGGTTTCCTTTGTAATCCTGGACCTGATGCTTCCAGATATATCCGGTGAAGAAATCTGTTCCAGAATACGCAGGCAGTCCCGGATTCCCATTATCATGCTCACAGCCAAAACCATGGAAGATGATATGTTAAATGGTTTAAACCTTGGAGCAGACGATTATATCACCAAGCCTTTCAGCCTGAAAAACCTGTATGCCAGGATCCAGGCAGTATGGCGCAGGTCAGACCATGACCTGAAGCCTCTTGCAGAAAAATTTTCATGGAATGCCGGGGATCTGGTGATCGACTATAACCGGAAAGAAGTGTTAAAAAAAGGGGAAACTATTTCACTTACCCCCATTGAATGGAAGATCTTATCTGCATTTACCAGATATCCTCAAAAAGTATTTACAAGAGACGAACTGATTGCTTCCGCTTTCGACACGGATTTTTCCGGATATGACCGGGTGATTGACACCCACATTAAAAATCTGAGAAAGAAAATAGAAGATGACCCCAAAAATCCCATTTATCTGTGTACAGTTCATGGAATTGGATACAAGTTCGGGGGAAATATATAATGAAACATAAGAAACACAAGATAAGCACACAATTATCTGCCGGATTTGCAGTAATCGTCCTGATCACTATTTCCGTGATCAGTCTCACTGCCAATCTGCTGATCAGCCATCAGTTTGAGAAATATGTAGCCAGACAGAGGGAGACCTTTGCCGAACAGCTGATCACCACACTTCTGTCCCAGTATAACAGCAGCAACCAGACCTGGAACCTGGATTATATCCATGGTGTGGGAATGTATGCTTTAAAAGACGGATATATCATCAAAGTGTATGACAAAGATAAAAATATCATCTGGGATGCCGAAAATCATGACATAACCCTATGCCACCAGATCATGAAAGACATCCATACAAATATGGAGAAGAAGCGGCCCGGCCTTAAGGGCAGTTTTTCCACTTATCACTATACATTAAGCCAGGACAATAAAATTGCCGGTTATGCAGACATCAGCTACTACGGCCCTTATTATTTCAGTGAAAGTGACTTCCAGTTTCTGGACTCTTTAAACCAGATCCTGTTTATCACCGGTATTTCTTCTCTTATCCTTGCAGTGATTGCCGGTATGCTCCTTGCAAAACGGCTTTCTGTTCCTCTTACAAAGGCAAAAGAAACGGCCGAAAAGATTGCTGATGGAAATTATCAGATTCGATACGGAGCAGATAAAACCAATACCGCAGCCTTAGAACTGGCCCAGCTTGGCCAGGCTATTGACCATATGGCTGAAAATCTTGAAAAACAGGAAGAAGTCCGCAGACAGCTAACCTCCGACGTAGCCCATGAACTGCGCACACCGGTGGCAAATGTATCTTCCCAGCTGGAAGCTATAATCGAGGAAGTATGGGAACCTACAAAAGAGCGGCTTCAAAGCTGCTATGATGAACTCGGCCGGATCTCCGGTATCATTTCTGACCTGGAAAAACTGCGCCAGATCGAGGCTTCCAATATGGTTCTGGAGAAAGAACCAGTTGACCTTTTAGAATTGGCTCAGGCAGTAAAAACTGCTTTTGAACCGGAACTGGCAAAAAAGAAACTCACCTGCATGGTAACAGGTGAGTCTGCTATTATCTCCGGAGACCAGAGACGGCTCCACCAGGTGATCTTCAACCTGGTATCCAATGCTGTTAAATATTCTACCGAAAGCGGTCAGATCCTGATAGATATCCACAATTCAGGCAAAAACGTGCAGCTGACCGTCAAAGATCAGGGCATCGGTATCGCTAAAGAAGACATTCCTCTGATCTTTGAACGCTTCTACCGTACCGACCGTTCCCGCAACCGCAAAACCGGCGGCGCAGGTATTGGTCTGACCATTGTAAAAGCCATTGTGCTGGCACATGGTGGAAATATTTCTGTGGAAAGTGTAAAAGGCTGCGGAAGCTGCTTTATGGTGGTATTACCGAAAAAATAAATCCCGCTTTTATTTATCCTAACACTGATGTTCCCCACAGTGATGTTCTCCGCAGGAATGTCCCGCTCCATGCTCATGATGAGTGCAGTGCACATCCGGGTTATAGTCTAATTTTCCTTCTGCATATGCTTTTATTTGTCTGGCGGAGCTGTCGGCCCTTTTACAGCTGCCGGTGCAGCAAAAAGCCGCCGGAAAAAGCTTTTACACTTCTTCCGGCGGCTCTTATTTATAACCTTATGACCTTATTTAGTTGACCAGCTCCCGCTCCCTGTTTCATATTAACCTTCAATAGAAACATACTTCTTCTGCTCTACTGCCGGCTTTGCTTCCTTCTTCGGAACGAACAGCTTCAGGATACCATGTTTGAACTCACCCTTGATATCTTCTTCTGTGATGTCTTCGCCTACATAGAAGCTTCTCTCACAGGATCCTGCGTAACGCTCTTTACGGATGTAACGGCCAGATTTCTTATCCTGTTCGTCTTTATCAAGTCCCTTGGCTGCACTGATGGTCATATAACCATTCTCCAGGGATACCTTGATCTCATCTTTTGTAAATCCAGGCAGATCCATTTCCAGCTCATAACCGCCTTCGGTTTCCTTGATATCAGTCTTCATCAGGTTTTTACCTCTGCGGCCGTACAGCTTCTTTTCTACATTGCTTTCTGTGTTATCATCGAAAAATGGAAAATCCTTCATAAAGTTATCAAATAAATCTTCTCCAAAAATACTAGGCATTAACATAAGTCATCTCTCCTTTTCCTATACTCTCTATGTTTTATTTTACTTGTTATCTTCTGGAACCGGGGATGTCTGGAAACTTCCTGGAACCTTTGGCATCTTACTTCTTTGCCTCTTTGTTCCTTTCTGTTTCCCTTCCTTTGTTCTAGCTGTAATATAACACTTATTATTAGCAATGTCAAGAGGTGAGTGCTAATTTTTTATAAAAAACTTCCACACCGAGCTGGTCACGG
>OGMN01002595.1_pt1 | contig 9858 bp, 9 predicted proteins | sample 1573211 | NCBI WGS metagenome assembly OGMN01 (sample SAMEA2581876, study PRJEB24529) | metagenome | biome: Human gut stool | place: China | collected 2011
GCGGGCGCATAGGCAATGTCGAAACCAGTCGTCCAGTCAGGCGTAAAACCGTATTCGGCACGCAGATGGCCGGTCATTGAGGATTTGCTCTTGCTCGTGTCCTTGATCGTACCGTTGTCATCAAAGTGCATGTACTTGTATCCGGCTTCGGCAATCACCTTGGCGGTATCGCGGTACGTCCACGCAACGCCCACAAGGCCGGCATAGGACTGCGACGTGTTGTAGTGGTTGATCTTCGGCTTCGCCTGTCCAGCGTCAAACTTTGTGTAAATGACCGTATTCGGGCTGAGTGCGAAGGCAGGACGCAGCGAGACGGTATGTTCATCGTAGTCCTGATATTCCAGCATGCTCACGTCGCGGCGCTGCCCGAAATAAGCGTAGTCCACATCCACGCCAAAAAACGGGGTAGGCTTTACGCTTACGCCGGTACCGACCGTGAACTGGTGCATGGCATAAATATCTTCAACATTACGCATATTGTCATAATAGTTGTCGTAATTCGCGGTAAGGCGAGCGGACAACGCCGGGGAGAAGTCCACGGACCCCTTGGAATGGAAATACCCTTCAAAGCCGGAATACTTCGAGTTGTCCAGATAGTCGTTACGCTGGATTTGGCCTTCCATACGGAGCTGCCACACGTCTTTCTGTTCGGCCTGCATCAGGAAACCGGCAGCCGTGGACATGACCGTATCGGACTCTTTGTTGCTTTTCGTATTGAAGATGTTGTCATCGTACTTCACGAACTCGCCGACCCAGAGATCAAGATCCATCAGACGCCCGCCGAGAGCCTGCGTGACCATATTATCTTTCATCAGTGTAATAGGAGCGCCATTGACCCGGGGCGTGTATGGGTCCTTGATGGGTTCGCCAGCCTGAGCGGACAACGCCGAAAACGCCAGCATACCAAGGCCTGCGAACAAAATTTTCATCTGTCTTTTCATCATCCTGCTTCCTTTATCCATTTACTTGCTGTTGGGAGTACCCGTCGCGGGCGTGGAAGGTTGCGTTTCCGCAGTCTGCTGCTGCGCTTGCAGGCCACTTCCCGTCGCGACGTTCGCTGGCAGGACGGAAAGAACCGATGCCGGAGCTTGTGCCGGAGCCTGAGTCGTAGCTTCGTCTTGGGCAGCAGCCTGAACGGATTCCGCTGCGGTCTTGGCTTCAGCCGCCGTCACAGCATGAGCAGCCTGCGTTACGGCCGTACCAGCGGCAGTCGTTACACCGGTGATTTCACCAGTCGGGGCAACAGAAATGCTGATGCCATGAGCGGCCAAGGTCTGCATAGCTTCGGCCCCCATAACCAGAGGAGCACCGTTGACGCTGGCAGCGACGCTCCCATCAGAAAAGGTTACGACCTTAACAGAATTTCCCTGCGCATCAGTGAATTCCGCGGTATGAACGGCCTGTACCGTATCCGCCGCAGACGGCTGCTCCGCAGTCGACGCAACAGTCTCCTCAGGAGCGGCAAAGCCAAGCGGAGCTGCACACAACCCCGTTGCCAACACAATGGCACCAAAACAAAGAGTACTTTTCTTCATGACAACTCCTCCTTTTTCATTGGAAAACCACATGAATCCCATTCATGGAATTTCTCAAAAGGCTATTCTCAAATGTTCTTCGCCGTTGTTGCCCTGCTCGTTCCACAATATGTCCTTAATCCCCGTCCGGGGCGTAAAGGAGGTTGCGGGACGTTGCAACAATGCAAATACAGCATCAATATCGCCTCTATCACACGCCCTTTCCAGCTTGCCCAGCAATCCCTTCAACTCATCCATCGCCATGCAGCTCTCTTCTTTCCGCATGATGCGAGGATGTTCCGTAGGGATGGCCTTGCCTTCGATAAGCAGCTCTTCAAACAGCTTTTCTCCCGGGCGCAGGCCGATTAAGGCAATCTCGATATCGCCTGAGGGGTGCCTTTCGTCACGGATGGAGCGTCCTGACAAGCGGATCAGCCTTTTGGCCATATCGAGAATTCTGACTGGTTCCCCCATATCCAGAATAAAGACATCACCGCCCTTCCCCATAGCCCCAGCCTGAATCACAAGCTGGACAGCTTCGGGTATCGTCATGAAATAACGGATGATATCTGGATGGGTAATCGTAATGGGGCCACCTTTAGCAATCTGCTCGCGAAACAGAGGAATGACGGAGCCAGACGACCCCAGAACATTGCCAAAGCGAACCATGCTGAAAATGGTCTTGTCCTGCGTCGCGGCAAAAGCTTGGAGAACAAGTTCCGCCATACGTTTGGTGGTGCCCATGATGTTGGTGGGGCGCACGGCCTTATCCGTAGAAATCAATACAAAAAGGGAAACACCCGCCGCCAATGCGGCCCGAGCGGCCCGTACAGTCCCAAATACATTATTCCGAATACCTTGTACGGTGTTGTATTCAACAATCGGAACATGCTTGTAGGCTGCGGCATGATAGACCGTATCAATGTGGAAGGTACGAAAGATCTCTTCAAGCTGTTTCTCGTCCTGTACATTACCAAGTATAGGAACAACATTAATATTCTGTGATTCAGCCTGAACGCGAAGATGTTGCATAACCGTGTAGAGAGCCAACTCATTCAGTTCAAACAGAACCAGACAGCTTGGCCGGTGCAACAAAATCTGGCGACAAAGTTCGGAACCTATGGAACCACCTGCGCCGGTAACCAGAACCGCCTTCCCCTGTGTATTTTTATAAAGAAGCGACTCAACTGGAGGAATAGGATCACGTCCAAGGAGTTCCTCAACGTCCACGGGCCTCAGCTGATCAATATGAGCTTTTCTGGAAACGATGTCAGAAATACTGGGGACTGAGAGAATCTCTAGCCCCAGCTCTTCCAACCGCTCAAGAATTATTCTCTTTTGCGCTTGGGGAGTTCTTGGCATGGCAAGCAAAATAGTCTTTATGTCATAACCCCAAATAAGATCGGAAAGGGATTGCGGGGAATAAACTTTCATCCCGCGAATGATTTTCCCCCAAAGTTTTTTGTCATCATCAATGAAGGCTACAATGTTATATTTCCCTTCAGACTGAAGCGCAGCGTACAACTGGCGCCCGCCATCACCGGCACCATAAATAAGAGCAGCCTTATTTCCTGATTTTTGGATACGGATGAAGAAATAGCTGGCTACAAACCGTATTCCAGCGCATAAAAAGGTTGCAAATGCAATATAAATAATGGGAATGCTACGTGGAATGGCTATACTTAATATTCTGCTGTACAAATATAGAAAAAAACCGGAGAGAACAGATAGTATAAAAATATAGAGCAGTGTTCTCAGCGAAATGTAACGCACTATGGTGCGATACAATCCCAGCCATACCGCAGCCGTGAGGCTTGAAAATACGGTGGCTCCCAGAGCCAGCCACCAGCGATACCCACCATACAAAGCGATACTGAAACCATCATCAAGGCGAAACCAGTAGGCAAGAAAACAAGAACACAGGAGAAGCAACACATCCAGAATTATAAGGATGCACAGCTTCTCCCTGTGAGGAAGGGCAAAGAGAAATTGACAAAAAGAATACGTCATACGCCGATCCTGTCAGCTGTATGACGCAAAAAGATATTAACTAAGAGAGAGAGAGAGAGAGAGAGAGAGAGAGAGACATCTTTACCCCGTTAATATACTTTGACATTTCTTTTGGAACAAAATCTAGATATAGTTATAGAGGTAATTACGCCAAAAGATGACTCTCATGTATCCTTTTTTATAAACCAACACAACCTGACATGCTTTTTTGTGTTCTCCAAAACAATATTTTATAAGCTATTCTATTTCAGAGAGTTATATAAACATACAATCGATGTTGTGTTATATACAAATCTATAACATGTTGATTTATCTTTTTATATTTTTTTTGAAAATCACTGCGCCGCAAGGTTGACCTCCAACAGGTTTCCGTATCGATTCAATGTGATGGAGACAGGCTTTCCCACTGGATAACGTATGTTTCCAATGCATTGCGAGTAATCGGCTTTCTCCCGAAAGAAACAAGTACATCACCTCTCATGATACCTGCGCAGTCGGCCTGAGAACCTTTTCTGACAGCCAGAACAATCAGCCCGGCTTCCGTCTTGAGTTTCTTCTGTATTCTCCAGGTATTACAGTAGTAAGTACTCCCAAAGCGCGATCTGTAACATCTTTTCCGGCATATATGGCAAAGTAGTCAAATATGTTTCGCTTTCGCTCTGCAGCTGGAGTGGTGCAGCCATTGCGGAGGCTCCGGACATCCCTATGGACAAACCGGAAGAGATGCCCAATCCGCTTTCTGTATGCAAGTACCTCCCATCATAAAGCACACGCAAGCGCCATTTTTTTGGGACTGTGCGGCTATGGCAGATTCATCCAGATAATTTTCTGTCCCCTTGAACTCCCTATATCCGATTGGGGCATCCCCTTTTTCAAATAACTCAAAAAAAATATTCGGATCAATGCCATCACGCTATACCATTTCGACAGAGTCACACAAGGAAAACTGAACATCTCCACAGACTGGTATTTCCTATAATAGGTATCCCACGGGCTTTTTACACATCCGTTGCACAATAAAATACTCCACAGCAAGCAAAAAAACTATGTATCCATCTTCTGGAACGCATCATAATGCCTCTTTATCAATTAAAAAAGAGAAGTTAACTACTAGTGAACAAATGAAGGGCTTCCTTAATATGCGTAGTCGCATAAGTCCGTTCTTCATGCACGTGCTGTACTGTCTTTCCGAACAGCCCATCCGAAACAGCAGCATCCCTATTTTCAAGAACAGGCTGTGGATCAATTGCCTTTCCTAAAAGCAAAACCTCAAAATGAAGGTGCGGACCGGTGGATAATCCTGTGTTTCCCACCGTACCGATCACACTATTCTGATCAAGCTTGTCATGCAGATGGACGACAACCGTGTCCATGCGCGCGTATCGGGTGCAGACACTAGGCACATGCTCAATCTCTACCGACAAGCCATACCCTGTGTCCTGCTCATGGACGGCAACGACTTTTCCCGGAGCAACAGCCAATACTGGCGACTTCATGGGATCTGCGATGTCAATACCCTGATGCGAACGCAATTCGGCAAGAACAGGGTGGATTCGCAGCCAAACGCCGAAGACTCCGGCCCCTGTGCCGGCCAACTGAAGCTAATTGTTTTGACTGTGGATTTCGACAGATCGGGAATTTCAATAACCGGGGTATCCAGCTCTTCCAAAAGAAGAGGCTGCCGCGCCTGATTGGCCCCCCCCCCCCGCAGAGCAGGCAACAGACCATCAACGTTGCCGCTTTTCTGAAAAATTTCCGCATGCTTTGCATAAGCATAAAAAGTCCTATTCCAAAAACAACACCGGAAGAATCCAGAAGAACATCACTCCACTGTCCACCTCTCCCCTGGACCCATAACTGATGTAACTCATCCCCCCGCATAGAGAGCCCCCAAGCCTATGGCCAACAGCCCAGCACGGCGAAACGCCCAGCAACGCGCCCAAAGGAAAAGCAATACACCAAGAATAGCAAATTCCACGAAATGCGCCACCTTGCGAATTATCGGCTGAATGAGCAAGGCGATATCATGAACCGAAACCCCCGAAGTGTACTCATAGGGCAGAATACCAACTGCTTTTTCGGCTACACACTTAGAAATATGCAGACTCAGACCAGAAGATTCGGTTGCTGTCTGTGCGGAAAGCAGAAAAATAAACGCCATCCAGCACAATACAGCAACCAGCGACCCCCCTTTACTCCATCCGCCACACTTTATCTGCGGATATGCTGTATCCTCCTCAGACTGAGGAGCGGCACGATTATTTTCCAACATGGACTTTTCCTGTATCGTTTTACACATAGAAAAATAGCGCGCACTAGAACGCCGTTGGAACTTTTCCCGTGCTGACGAGAAGCTCTTCCGCCGTTGACTAGGGAATCCCCAGAAAAACAAAATATTATCCCCGAGCGGCAGGCGCGACTCTAGCTAATCTGCTGTCACGTATCAAGACAAAGCCCATCCTTAGATGTAGCCTTCCCGTAATACAGGGCCATTGAAGAATAGAGATTTCTGGTAAACATTACCTGATGGGGGCAAGATGGAGAAATCTCGATTTTCGAGAGCCAGATTATTCAGATTCTGAAAAAGGCCCATGGAGGTCGCATGGTTGTCGATATTTGTCGCGAGTATGGCTTGAGCCAAGTCACAATGGAAGACCGAGTTTGGAGGCATGGAGGCGGATAGACGCAGGCTTCAAGGTGCTTGAAGCAAAGAACAGCAACCTCAAGCGCATGTTTGCCAATTTCAGCCTTGAAAATAAAGCATTGAACGACGTTACTACAAAGAAGCTCTGAGATCAGTCGAGAAGCACGAGTTAGCAAATTTCATGTTCACTGAGTACGATCTCAGTGAACGGCAGGCATACCCGCGCTGGGCCTTGGTCGGTGTACCGGTATAAGTCCAGGTCAAGGGATAACTCGCCGCTCATTGGCGCTTCTGGAACTGGTCGATCAGTTCTCTTTACGGTTTCGACAAGCTCCTTACTAGGGATATGTTATCTTTTTAAAGATGAATCTTCGGTGTGAAGACAAAAAGCGTCTGCCTTCGCGTAACCCGCAACTACTTGCGGCTCCATCTTGTGCCAATGTCTACGGGTCTATTGACTTCATACATGGCACGCTGGTCAACGGTCAAAAATTCAGTGAGCTCAACGCACTAGAAGACTTTAGTCGTGAGTGGTTGGGTATTGAAGTATATAAATCTGCCCGCAGTATGAGTAGTGCGGGCCTAGAGCGGATTGTTGCCAAATTGAGAATGAACAGCGGGCCGAAAATGATTTCCGTACCGCTGGATGCCTGAGTCCAAGAAAACGGCGTGAAATTAGAGTTCATCCAAGCAAGTCCACACAAAACTCGTACATTGAGAGATTCAACAAGACCTATATGGAAGAGGTACTTGAGTTCTACCTGTTCAGGCATCTCACGCAATTGAAGGAAATTACAGGAAATCTCTACTATTGGATGGCACTAACTTGGGAAGGTTTACAGCTTGATTTTTAACTGTCCTGTTATAGGCAATGACCGTTGTGTAATCCATTACGAGGATGAACCGTATCTTGTGCTGCTCAATCACAGGAAGGGCCAACGCGTCTTCAAAGGGCTTTTCAAGAGAGGAACCGACCTTATAGCAGACTAGGTTGGAAGTACAAATTTCTGTATTCACAACTTCGTGGCCTTCCTCTTCTTCGAAGGGTGATATCATTGCCGATAGATGCAATGATCCCGTTTCGCTCAAGACAATAAAGTGCCACATCAATTTCAGATGCCCGGTAAGAGGATTTGAGGCCTGTTTCAGTTGAGTTGCAATGAACGTTTCCACGTTGTGCTCCAAAATCCATAAGGTAACATCGCGTGCACAGGCTTGTTCACGCTCATCAGCCGTACTACGAGCACATATCTGCATGTGATGAGAAAGGTATCAAGGATATTGAACGCAAGACGGATCTCACTTTCATCAATTGGAGAAGTTTCCGGATTAGAATACTCTGCAAGGTGAAGTATCCCCGCAATACGGAGAGCATGCTCCCCTATGCGTCTTCCCCATTCTTCAATTTTCCAAAGCTCTTCCCAATTCCTCAGCCTCTGCATCCATAGTTCTTTTTCACTATTCCAAAATTGTTCCGCATCATGGCTTAACTCCATGCTAAAGCACGCCTTTTCATGCACGGCATCTAGTGACCCAATGATTCGGGATAAAACGTTTTCCATGCGTTGCCGTATCTCATCGCTCAAAGGTACCTCTCGTGCCGATAGATGATTTCACTAGGCAAGTGTCGGTAGATAAGCGTGCGTGCAATCAATCCGCGATTATTCGCTTCCGGATCATCGAGCAATGCTTGGAACGGCCTGATTTGCGTGAAGGTGACGTCAACGATAGCGGGATCGTAACTTACAGTCTGCCCACGAGAAATACGATCCTGAGCATGGGGTTCGCCTGACCAATATTTGCGGATCTGATCCGCAGCCCCCTTGGGCAAGGGTATCCCCTCTGGATCAATCCTTCCCACAAAACCTTGGGAAGCCATGCGTCGGGAATAAGCGGCGCTTGTGATCTCAGAAAGCGTAAAACATGGAGGCACCAACTTGTTTTTCCTTTCTTTCTCGACTTGTAACATTTCCTCATACTGTTCAGGATTTCCCGTACGGGCGTAGGAGTTACAAAGCTCTCGCATACGACGAGCCCGCACTCTGTTGTCAACGGCAACCTTGACATTGAGCTCTTCGTAATGGAGCAAAATTTTTTCATCAATTTTCTTGAAAAAATCTAAAAACTCCGCAGTGGCGGCAGATTTACCTGTTCCAGATTCCGCACCAACCATAAGCAGGAGGGAAAGTGAGCTTTTAATTCCAGCTCCCGGAAGGTAAACGGAAGCCCTGCCGTGGTCCGCCAAGGCAACGGCACCGAGCCAAGCCCAAAAAACGAGATTGAAATCCGCATGCCTGGCGGAAGAAATTGCGGAAACGATTTCCTCAGTTACGGGTGGCAATGGCAACCTGGAGAAGGTCTTCTCATGAACTTCAGCAAAAAACTTTGCACCCCGAATGTCCTCAAGCAACCTGTCACGCGAGCGTCGGATTCGTAGCAGCCATCCATCGTACATACTAGTGTTCCTTTTGCGGGGGAAAACTCCCCCGCACATTTGGACTATTACATCAGGGGATGAAATCGGAAACATCGGTCTCGATCTTCAGCAGCGCATCCGGAGACGCATCAGGAAACAGCCTACGAATGTCCTCCGGCATGTCTGCCAGCAAGACCGTCAGGTAGACCGCCTTTGCCCGCTGATGCCCAGCCGCAAAGGCCTCGGCCAGATAGCGCTTGAGCTGAAACTTGTTCCACGCCATCTGGCGCATGATTTCGAGATCCGTCAGGCCTGCGGACAATCTTTCAAGAAACTGCGCGTGTTCTTCACGAAACCGTTGCCTGGGGGACTTTTTGGGTGATTCGGGCATGACTCTTTCTCCGTTTTTGTGGTGATAGGACTAACGGACCGCACAGAGGAAGACTACTTCCCAAGAGTGCTTTCCTATTTATCCGGAAAAATACTCTTGCTCTCGTGTCCATGTCAGGAGGGAATAAGATAAAAAGCTTGTCCCCCCCAAGACACATTCTTGCGTACTAAATCCTACCTGTAATACATGAAAAGGCCTAACGGTATACCGCTAGGCCTTCAAACTATTTTGCATATACTGTTAATTTTCTAGTGGACAACGTTCAAGATAATGTTCTCCTTTGGGTTTATACATTTCCGGTGTTTCAGATGTTTTTTGATTTTTGATTGAATATGCCACTATCTTGTAATTCATTATAAATGATTTTAAGCAATTTTCATTTGAAGAGCACATTTTATATTCTTCTAGTGAGTATATTTTCTTATTATACTTATACAACTTTTCAGATACAATCCTGTTTCTTATATCAGTAAAACTAATTTTTCTATTTTCTCTTAAAATATCCCAAATATACAATCAAATTATTATTTTATAAAAATAATTTGTTCTATATGATTCTGTTTTGCCAGCAGACACGAACTTATTTAAGTTCTCTTTATCACTACCTGATAAATAATTACCTTTATTTTCTTTAAAAAAGCATACCTCATAGCTTAATTGTAATATTAAATCGTCTTATTTTTCATATTTATCATTAAAATCTATCAGATGCGTATATTTTATACTTTTTAGAAACATCATATAAAAAAGAATACTGTATCAATATTTATTTCAATATATTGCCTACCACTCGATGGAGTATACATACACAAATTAATTTCTCTATCGTTTTTATATATACACTCTCAAAAATCGATTAGTTTATATTATTTTTCAAGATTAT
>OGMN01002601.1_pt1 | contig 9822 bp, 8 predicted proteins | sample 1573211 | NCBI WGS metagenome assembly OGMN01 (sample SAMEA2581876, study PRJEB24529) | metagenome | biome: Human gut stool | place: China | collected 2011
TAGTTTTTCGATATGCAGACATTGTACAGAGATTTTGATGAAATATCAGAGGAAAAATTATGAGTGGACAATATAAAATAATGTATAGTTCTATGGATCAATTTTATGATCAGACAAACGGGCGCATGGCAGAATGGGTCAGTCAGTTAGAACCGTGGGTTAAGGCGTGTGAAAATCTTGGAAATATGGAATGTTATCAAGGAAAAAGCGCGGAGTCTGTTAAAACGTATCTGAAAGAAGTGCATATGACGCTGCTTACTTCTATACAGCAGGCAATACAGTTATATAGGACAAAATATCTTTTTTACCGTGAAGGATATTATGATATAGAAGGGGACTTATATGCAGTCATTCCCCAGAAGACGTTACTTTCTGTAAAAGACCGGATGAAAACAGAGATCGAAGACGTATCTGATTCTTCTCTAATAGTACAAACAAGTTTGTTAAATGTATCGGATCTTATTGCTTTGCAGGCGCCTAATTCGTATTATTTAAAAGATTCTATGGAAGAAGTAAAGCAGAATGTAACAGACTTCAATCAAAATATTATAGATTATGAAGCGCAGCATAAGTCAGAAGCAAACGGGGAATTGGCAGATCTGCTTCAGTCATTATTTGCAACGCTTACAGAATATTATACAAACGGAACGAATGTGACATCGTATCAGTCGGGAGACTGTTTCGGAAATTCACATATGCCGGAGCTTTGTCAGCATGTACTGACAGCGAATGAGTATTTGAAAGAAAATGCGGAAGAGATCGAGCTTGCAGAAGTAAAGATGCAGGAAGTATTCGCACAGCAATATGAAGATGCGTGTAAGGCAAGAGAAGAGGAAGGCGCAATAAAATTGCTGACAGGAGGCGCTGCGGCAATTACCGGAATCTTGGCAATCGTCGGAACTGGAGGGATGGCAACTCCGGTTGTGATAGGCGTATGGGTTACAGGAGGATCGACCGCTCTCTATGGGGCGAGTAAAGCGATAGAGGGCATTCAGGACGTTCATTATGGAAGAGCTAAAGATCTGACAAGTAAGTCTTTTAATTTTATTAGAGATACAGTATTTCAGGGGAATCAAGAGGCATATGACGCATGGGGAAATATAAATATGATGGTTGCGGGTCTTTTAGTTCCTATTGGTCAAGGAACTAAGGCGGGGGCCGGTCTTGGAGTAAAGGCAATCGCGCGCGAAAGCGCGAAACGAGTAGCAAAAGAGGCTGTAAAAGACATGGCGGTTGATTTTACTGCCGAAACTATGACAAACTGGGCGCGTGAAGAGCTGGATTTGGGCGACTTTCAGACGGAACTTCTTAAAACAGGACTTGAGTTTGGATTGGATAAAGGACTTGATAAGGTGGGAAGTAAACATGTTCCGTTTACAGATGATATGACATTTTCAGAGGCGAAACGGTATAATCAATCGATGCAGAACATGGAAAGCGGAAAACATAACCCTCCGGGACTATCTGATGCAGATATGGATGCGTGGGATTTTGCAGATCAGAAAGTGTCCGAGCATATAGCGGTGAAGAAAGTTGATCACAATGAAGTGATAAAAATCCGTTCAGAGTATGCGAAAAAACAGGAAAGCTTTTTGCATCCAAAGACAGATGCAGACAGCGCTAAGACTGCGATATTTACAAATCAGGAAGCAGAAGATCTCGCATTTGGCGCAATAAAAGGAAAGGGTAAATCGGATGCCGTCGTGCTTGGTAAGTTTGAGGACGGAAAATCGACTTCATATGATAAAATAGCGCAAGAATATGACGCACAGTATTATAATTTGGACGAGTGGGATGAGCTGGCAAAAACGCATTCAAGAGATGAAATGTGGAAAGTAAATGAGAAATTTCTTGATATTGAAATCGCGTCGGGAAGAGATATATACTTATCTCATGATCCGGCGAAATTCAGCGGAGACGGAAGTTTTTTTGCGAAAGAGATCGAGTATTTGCGGCAGCATGGATATAAATTTGTAAAAGAGGGTGATTTGTGGCATGCTGTACAGTAAGGCTGAGCGCAATTTGACTTATCAAGACCAGAGTAAAGGCGGATTGCAGCTTGAAAAATAAGGAGGCTGTAAAACGGTGAGTATGAAAACGAGAGATGAAAAAGAAAAGAAACGAGATTTATTTACAACAATTTTTTGGATTTTAGTGCTGGTTTTTTTGATTGTTAAAATTGTAATCCCGGAAACAGGTGTATTGGGAATGGTAAATGAAGGTTCAAATGCGGTTTTATTTTTCGGTATCGGAGGAAGCTGTGTGTGGACGATCATTCATAAAAGGAAGACAAATAAAACGGCGGTTGTTTTCGGAGTATTGCTGCTGGTATTGATATTAGGTATTGGCGGATGGATATCAGGAAAGCTTGTATTGGATCTTATATCAGGACCGGAGGTTGTGCGTCTGACGTCAGTTACTATGCGTGAATCGTCGGGAATATATGGTCTTATTTCACGGCATTACTATTTATGCGGAAGAGATGACGAGTGGACGGAATATCAGATGGAAATTTCTTCGGATGAGTATTATGAGTTAGAAGGAGAAGAGCAGGTGACTGTGTTGTGTTACCCAAGAACAGAGCGGATTTTAAAGTTTTTGTGATTTTGCCGACAGACATCATGTATCGGATTGAAACAGGAAGCCCACAGGCTTCAGACAATGGGTAGTTCACAATATGAATATATGGAGCGGAAACGTATGGAGACAGAGCAAAAGGAAATGATGTGTAAATATAAGAAGATTATTTGTAAAATATTCGGCGAACAGATACGGGTGATCGGTGAAAGCAGTGCGATCGGCCCTATGGGGCAGTTTCAGATCAGATTTTTCTATGAGCCGACAAAAATTTATGTTACACTGGATGCAGACCGCGGGGCATTTACGTTTGATCTGAAAGATGAAGCGAAAGATTGGAATACGTTGTACAGAATAAAAAAGTTTGACAACTGTATGACAGAAAAGTGTCTTGAAAATGCGGCGGTTATTTTGAAGCAGGTTCTTGAGGAAAATAAGTTCCCTCTGTATAAATCGGAGAATGATAAGCTGTACAAAAAGCAGGATGGAACGTACCGCAGGATAAAAGATATCTATGCAGAACTGGCAGGAGGAGAGTAAATTTATGGCTATAAAAGAAGTGTCAGAACGATATTTGGAATTAAGGCAAAATGCTTTGGATTATACATTTGAACAGATGAATCTTCAGCTTGAAAATGATAAGCAGGTTTATCTAGCAGTATTTGATATACCGGTGGAGAGCGCGATCATCGGTAATAAAACGAAGACTCTTGTGCTCGTGTTTGGATTGAACATCCATATTTATTGTGCAAATGGTGATGCCGTGACCGGATTGGAGCAGAATGCGAAAGCGAAACAGGCGATGCAGTCTCTTTTCATCAGTTGTCCGCAAGCGCTTGATGAGATGACGCTGACTCACAAGACAGATTTTTACGAAAGTAAAAATGTAAGAGCTTATTTAAAAACAAGAAAAGGCGTTTACTTCAAAGAGCTTACAGGAGAAACTAAGAAAGAACGCTTTTTGGAAATGCTTATGCGGAACGTGACAGAGGAGGTAAATTTCCGTCATTGACAAAAAACGTAATCTGTGCCAAAATAATTTAGAATCAGCCGATTGGAACAATGTTTGTTGTTACAAAGCGGGAGATTAAAAAATATAACAGAAACAAAATCATAATTTCAGAAATTAGACTATGAACATATGTGAGTAGAGTAGGCAGAGCGACCCAGAGACGGAGTGTCATCGGCTGAGAGCATTCCGCGCGACCCTTCTTGAAGTTTCAGTATGGGAGTCTTCCGGCGAAAAGCAGTTTGTGCGTTAAGTCGGATGTTCGTGTAGCAATATTTTACACAATGAGAGCGCAGAGCAGATAGGATGCTCTGAAATAGGGTGGTACCGCGATTAACATCGTCCCTTGTTGAACAGACAAGCGACGGTGTTTTTTTGTATAGGCGACGGGCCAAAGTCCGGGCTTGCCCGAGACCTTGGCGACCGCTTACAATCCCGGAATGTGCCGTTTGGCACTTCCGGTGATTATGCTATAGAAAAATTCGATTTCCTATGGCATAGATCCCTTAGGGAGGATGCGCACGCCGCATCGAGGAAGTTCAAATGAAAAAACAATTTGGGAAGGAGAAATAAAATGAAAGATAAAATCAACAGTATTTTATCAGAAGCAAAAGGTAAGATTTCTGATGCAGTGAGCGAGGGTGAACTGCAAAATGTAAAAAGCGCGTATATCGGAAAGCAGGGTTCATTAAGTCTTTTGATGAAAGAGATCCCTACAGTGGATGTGGCGCTTCGTCCTGAGATGGGAAAACTTTTGAATCAGGCGAAAAATGAAGTGAAGGACCTGATCGATGAGAAGAGGATGGAGCTGAAGCTGAAAGCTTCGGAAGTGTCTCCTGATTTTGACTGTTCTGTTCCGGGTATCCTGCCGACAGGCGGCGGACTTCACCCGATCACGCAGATGTGTTATGACTTGAACGATACGTTCCGTTCGATGGGATTCGAGGTGTTCGAGGAAGACGAGATCACAAGTGAAATGTATGCGTTTGATAAATTGAATTTTCCGCCGAATCATCCGGCGCGTGAGAGTATGGACACATACTGGCTGGAAGGACATGACAGCGGAAGCACGAATGAGAAGCTTTGCCTTCGTCCGCATCTGACAGGCGGAAGTGTTCGCTATATGCAGACACACAAACCGCCGTATCGTTTCGTATATCCGGGTCGCGTGTACAGAAATGAGACAACGGACGCGCATCATGAGAGAGCGTTTTTCCAGTATGAGGCGCTGATCGTGGACAAAGATATTACGTTTACATCAGGTAAAGTAATGATTAAGAGTATTTTGAGCAAAGTGTTTGGAACGGACGTTCCGGTCAGAATGCGTTCCGGTTTCTTCCCGTTTGTAGAGCCGGGATTTGAGATCGACATGCAGTGTCAGGTTTGCGGCGGAAAAGGATGCAGCGTATGTAAACATGTCGGCTGGATCGAAGTTATGCCGGGCGGTTCTCCGCATCCGAACGTTCTTCGGGCAGCAGGGCTTGATCCGGATGAGTATACAGGATTTTATGTAAATATCGGTTTGGACAGACTTGTTATGATGCGCTACGGCGTGGATGACGTAAGATTGTTCCACAGCGCAGATTTAAGATTCCTGAAACAGTTTAGATAGAGGCAATTTAGATACGAGGAGAGAGACTATGAAATTATCATTATCATGGATTAGAGATTATGTAAATATTCCGGAAGATGCAGATCTGAAAAAACTGGCGTACGATCTGACAATGTCTACAGTCGAAGTGGAAGATGTGGAATATCTTGCAGAACGTTTTGAAAATATGATCGTCGGAGTGATCGAAAAGATCGAGCCGCATCCGAATGCGGACAGACTGCGAGTATGTAAAGTAAATATCGGCAGTGATGAGATCAAAGACATCGTATGCGGAGGCATTAATCTGGAAGAAGGAATGCGCGTTGCAGTATCTTGTCCGGGAGCGGTTGTCCGCTGGCACGGCGAGGGTGAGCCTGTAGTGATCAAAAATTCTAAACTTCGCGGAGTTGAGTCATTCGGTATGATCTGCGCTTCAGATGAGATCGGATTAGGCGAGCTGTTCCCGTCAGAAACAGAAGGAGAAATCCTTGATCTGTCAGCGTTTGACGTTCCGGCAGGAACTTCTTTGGCAGATGCTTTGGATATGAATGACGTGCTTCTTGAGATCGACAATAAATCAATGACAAACAGACCGGACCTTTGGGGACATTACGGAATCGCCCGCGAGATCGCGGCTCTTTATAACTTGCCGCTTGCAAAGATCGAGCCTTTCCGGGCAGACGTTCAGTCTGATTTTAAAGTCGAGATAGAAGATCCTGACAGATGTACAAGATATATCGGCGTTGAAATGTCAGGCGTGGCTGTAAAACCTGCGCCGTATAAAATGCAGAATAGAATCTGGAAAGTAGGAATGCGTCCGATCAATGCGCTTGTTGATATCACGAACTATGTAATGCTTGCAACAGGAAATCCGACACATGCATTTGACGCGGACAATATTACGGATCACATTGTTGTAAGACATGCAGGAGAAGGTGAGAAACTGCTTCTTTTAAATGATAAAGAACTTGAATTAAACGCAGATGATCTTGTAATCACAGATTCCGAAGGCGCGGTTGCTCTTGCAGGAGTTATGGGCGGAGCGAAAGATTCGATCCTGCCGAAGACGGAACGCGTGATTCTTGAAGTGGCAAACTTTGAAGCGACAGGCATCCGCCGTACGGCGCTTCGTTACGATACGCGTACAGAAGCGTCTTCCAGATATGAGAAAGCAATCGATCCTGAAAGATGCGATCAGGCGCTTGCTCTTTCAATGAAGTATTTTAAAGAGCTTTATCCTGAACTTCAGGTGACAGGATACTGCGATAATTATGTGAAAAAACTCGACAGAGCAGAGATTGACGTTAATCTGACATGGCTTGAGAAGAGACTTGGAAAACATTTGACAAACGAAGAAATCCAGGGCAAATTAGAGCAGCTTGGATTCGATGTTCAGATCGACGGAGACAACATGCATGTGACGGCGCCGACATGGCGTTCGACAGGAGATATTTCCATTAAAGACGATGTGATGGAAGAAGTTGCCAGAATGTACGGATACGATAATTTCGAGGCGACAGAGTTTACGACGACATTTACAGACTCGATCAATCAGAAAGATAAGAGTCTTGTAAGAAATATTAAAGAATATCTTGCAATACGCTGTGGAATGCAGGAAGTATATACTTATCCGTGGATGAACGATGTGTTTGTAAACGCAGTTCTGCAAAGCACAGACGGAGTTTTGAAACTTTCCACGCCTCCGGCGCCGGATATGAGCTGCATTCGTTCTTCTCTTCTGCCGAACCTTTGCGAGGCGGTTGCGAAAAACGAGCGTTACTTTAATGATTTTTCTATCTTTGAAGAGGCTCAGGTGTTCTTTGATAAAAACTACACAAATGCATATGATGAGACGGAACCTCTTCCTGAACAGCGCAGACATATCGGAGCGGCATTTGCAAGCAGCGTAAAGGACATCGGTATGCTTTTCAGAGAGGCAAAAGGAGTTCTTGAGTATATGCCGAGATATACGCATATGGAAGCGTATGAGTTTAAAAAAGAAGAAAAGCCGGTATGGGCTGACAATGTTGTGTGGCTGAATATTTACCTTGATGACGAGAAAATCGGCGATATGGGGCTTGTAGCGAAAAAAGTTTCTATGGAATGCGGCATTAAGAATCTTTCTGTGATTCTTTTTGAAATGGATGCTTCAAAACTGAAACCGCTGAAATCAAGAACGAATAAATTCGAGCATCTTGCAGAGTATCCTGAGACAGACTATGACATTTCCATGCTTTTTGATTCCGATGCAGTATGGAATGACATTTATGATGCCGTTATGGGTAAAAAGAAAGCAAGCGCCCTTTTAAAAGACGCATCGTTTGTAGATGAATACAGAGGAAAACAGATTCCGCAGGGCAAAAAATCCGTAACGATCAGACTGACGATCGGATCTGATGAGAAAACGCTGACATCACAGGAGATCGAAAGCGTCGCCGAACAGGTTATGAAAAAACTCGGAAAGAAAATGGGCGCAGAGCTTAGAACACAATAAAACAAGGCTTGCTTCTTAGAAATAACAGGAGATAAACCGAATATGAAAACAAGTGATTTTTATTATGATCTTCCGGAGGAGTTGATCGCGCAGGATCCGCTTGAAGACCGTTCCTCTTCCAGACTTATGACAGTGGACAAAGAAACCGGTAAGATCGGACATCATGTATTCAGTGAGATTATCGATTATTTGAATGAAGGCGATTGTCTCGTGATAAATGATACAAAGGTAATCCCTGCCAGATTGATCGGAGCAAAAGAAGAAACCGGAGCGAAGATCGAAGTGCTTCTTCTGAAAAGAGGAGCGGATGATGTGTGGGAAACGCTCGTGAAACCCGGTCGTAAGGCAAAACCGGGAACGCGGATTAGTTTCGGAGACGGGCTGCTCGTAGGAGAAGTTGTCGATATCGTGGACGAAGGAAACAGACTGATCCATTTTGAATACGAAGGTATCTTTGAAGAAATATTAGATCAGCTCGGTCAAATGCCTCTTCCGCCGTATATTACGCATCAGCTTCAGGATAAGAACAGATATAATACGGTTTATGCAGAACATTCAGGTTCAGCAGCCGCTCCGACGGCAGGACTTCATTTTACGCCGGAACTACTTAGAAAAATTGAAGAAAAAGGCGTTGATATTGCAAGAGTAACATTACATGTAGGTTTGGGAACATTTCGTCCTGTCAAAGTTGACGATGTGGAAAATCATCATATGCACTCGGAATTTTATATGATAAATGAAGAAGCGGCGGAGAAGATCAACCATGCCAAAGACAGGGGCGGACGCGTGATCTGTGTCGGAACGACAAGCTGCCGCACGATTGAATCTGCGGCAGATGAAAACGGACGTTTAAAGGCTTGCAGTGGCTGGACGGAGATTTTTATTTATCCGGGTTATCGTTTTAAAACGCTGGACTGCCTGATCACAAACTTCCATTTGCCGGAGTCAACTCTTATTATGCTCGTATCCGCGCTGGCAGGAAAAGAACATGTTATGGCGGCTTATGAAGAAGCGGTGAAAGAACGATATCGTTTCTTTAGCTTTGGAGATGCCATGCTGATTTTGTAAAGTAATTCACGACAAAATAATCGGCAACCGGCCTATGGGGTTAATCCTCCCCATGCCTAAAAAGTAGGAATAGAAAAACCCACGAGGTGTGCACTCGTGGGTTTTTTGTTGACGCTCAACATGGATACGCCGTTTCTTTTTGCCTGCTGGCATTATAGCATATGCAAATATTGAATGCAATATTCATTTTCCTTGAGTTTCCGCAGTTTTATATAGTGTGATTTGGATTGAAGTAATCACGATGGATTAAAGTGTTGGCAAGCACTTCCTTTCAGGACTTTCTGCAAGCAGGGGGAAATTAAATGTTTAAAAGGTTTTAAAATTGTTGTTTTCAGGTGTAAGATTTGCGGATAAATCCCTAGTATATAGCTGAGAGGAGGATGATACGTTGGAAGAAGATAGTAAAATTATTGATTTGCTCTATAAGCGAGAGGAACAGGCTCATCACGATGATTTTTCGGAACGGCGTGTAAACGAATTGCAGGCAACATTTTGAAAAATCATCGTGATGCAGAGGAATGTGTAAATGATACATACCTTGCCGTATGGAATACAATACCGCCTAAAAATCCAAATCCGTTAAGGGCTTATATATTCCGGATTATCCGAAATATATCTATTGCGAAGTACCATGAGAACACTTGTATTAAGCGGAACAGCTATTATGATGTGGCGTTGCAGGAATTGGAGAACTGTCTTATGGCAGTAATGACTGTCGAACAGGAAATGGAAGCAAATGAATTGTCGGATTTACTTGACGGCTTTCTTGAAACGTTAGATAAGAGAAGCAGAATAATGTTTGTTCGCCGTTATTGGTATTCTGATAGTATTTCAGATCTTGCGGAAAGGTTTCAAATAAGTAATAACAATGTATCAGTCCGGCTTTCACGAATTAGAGGAAAATTAAAACGATATTTAAAAAAGGAGGGCGTTGAAGTATGAGAAAAAAGGATATATCAGATGCGATTGGCAATATTAATGATCGATATATCGAAGAAGCTGCAGATTTTCAGAGAAAAAAGAAAAGGACAGGGAAGAGTTCTATTTTACAAAAGAGCGTTGCTGCCGCGGCTTCATTTATAC
>OGMN01002615.1_pt1 | contig 9781 bp, 8 predicted proteins | sample 1573211 | NCBI WGS metagenome assembly OGMN01 (sample SAMEA2581876, study PRJEB24529) | metagenome | biome: Human gut stool | place: China | collected 2011
GCAGGAATGACAGAAAAGCACTTGTCATTTAAATAAAACCGCTCTTTAATATAATTTACAAACCCCGCATACGCGCCAACGCGTGATATTGTTACGGTATTTGCCTCTCTGTTAAAAGTATGGTAATATCCCATAGGCGATTGCCCTCCGCTGATAATTGGATATGTACCACCTAAAACTGCATCGGATTTTGTAACTCCTTTACCTGTTTTTATTTAGAAGAAATCTCAGAGCTTCTTGTACTCAACTCCATTCGGGCAAAGTTTCTGTATTAATTCTTGCAACTTACTCATAATTAAACCTTCTCTAATTCAGCTACTATTTTGTCTATCTCCGCACGCAGTTCATTTTCCCGCGCCACAATCCTACGAATACGCTCGTTCAGTTCCTTGATGTCAGTCTTTGGACGAGTGTCTTCGACCTCAATATAACTGCTTACCGACAAGTTGTAATCGTTCTCGACAATGACTTTATAATCAACCAATTTGGCAATATAGTCAACATCTTCCTTTTTATTGAAGATTTCTATAATCTTATCTATATGTTTGTCTTCGAGTACATTGTTGTTAGTTTCTTTTGTGAAGAAACTTTCTCCGCTAGCATCTATGAACTGGATTTTAGTATCGGACTTATGCTTTGACAGAACCAGAATATTTACCGATATCGAAGTTCCATAGAACAAGTTGGACGGCAATGAAATAATGGTTTCCACATAGTTACCGTCCACCAGATATTTCCTGATTTTCTGCTCTGCTCCGCCTCGGTAGAAAATGCCAGGGAAACAGACAATAGCAGCACGCCCTTTGCTCGAAAGGTAGTTCAATGCATGGAGCACAAAAGCAAAATCTGCTTTTGATTTAGGGGCAAGCACCCCGGCTGGAGCAAAACGGTCGTCATTGATCAGTGTGGGATCATCTGAACCAATCCAGTTTACTGAGTAAGGTGGGTTGGAAACGATGGCATCAAAAGGCTTTTCGTCTCCAAACTGTGGATTGATAAGTGTATCTCCAAGTGCAATGTTAAATTTATCGTAGTTGATATTGTGCAGGAACATATTCATACGAGCCAGATTATAGGTTGTATGGTTTATTTCCTGACCGAAGAAGCCATCTTCAATGATGTGGTCTTCAAACTGTCTCTTGGCTTGAAGTAGCAAAGAACCAGAGCCGGCAGCAGGATCATATATCTTATTGACTGTCGTCTGCTTATGCATGGCAAGCCGTGAAATGAGTTTTGAAACATTCTGCGGAGTGAAAAACTCTCCGCCCGATTTTCCTGCATTGGCTGCATAGTTATTAATCAGAAATTCGTATGCGTCGCCGAAAAGGTCTATCTCATGCTCTTCAAAACGTCCAAAATTCAATCCTTCCACACCTTTTAAAACAGCAGCTAACCGGCTGTTCTTGTTTTCAACAGTATTACCGAGCCGAGTGCTTGTTGTGTCGAAATCAGCGAACAAACCTTTAATGTTCTTTTCGGAAGCATAACCGTTGGCGGAACTTTCAATAGAATCAAAAATGGCTTTCAAATCCGTATTCAGATTGGGATTTGTATGGGCTGTTTTGACTACATTGACAAAAAGCTGGCTCGGATAGATAAAATATCCTTTCGTCTTGACCGCATCCTCTTTTATCTCCGGAGTTATTATACTGTCCGGTAAAGAAGCATAGTCAATACTATCGTCTCCACCTTCTATGTAATCTGGAAAGTTTTCACTGATGAAGCGGTAGAACAATGTTCCCAAAACAAACTGCTTGAAGTCCCATCCATCGACAGCCCCACGCACTTCGTTGGCTATTTTCCAAATCTGAGACTGCAATTGATCTCTTTGTTGTATGCTTGTCATTTATATACTTCTATGTTATTGTACTTATTTCCTCAAAGGAACGAGTTTACTTGCTTTTATTAATAAGTTCCCTCCTGTCAATATCTAATAATTCAGCTATTCTTGAAAGAGTAGCCAAGTCAGGTTGTGAAACATTGGTACACCATTTTGATACTGTCGAAGGATCTTTTTTCAACTGTTCAGCCAACCATTTGCCAGTTTTCTTTTTTTCGACAAGAACCAATTTGAGTCTATTTATATCTTCCATGTCAATCATTAAATTGAATTTGCTGCAAATATAATGAATTAATTTTATTGAGTAATAGAAGTACATTACTTTTTTGTATGCATATATTTCCCGACTTTGGAGGAAAAGATTCCAGCAAGTAGTTTAGGGGCACCGAAAACATTTCGGGTGCCCCTAAAAACAAGCAGTGTAAAAGGAGAAAGAGAGAAAATTAGGGTAATTGATTGACTGATAGAAATGTATGTCTTTTAGTGTCTTTGGATGCCGAGTAGCGAAAATACAGGAAAAAGCAGATTTGTGCAGACTTTCCGTTTCTAAACCGTTACCCATTAAAAGAGGCGAAAAATACAGCAAACTGGTGACGTTAAACGTCTGGTTATAGCATTGTTTGTCTGTGGTTTACATTGTTCAGATAACTCACAAAGAAAGTAATTTTACGAACTTAAAATGTGAGTGTTATGAACAACGAACTAAAGGTGTCCTTCTATCTCAAACGAGAGGGTAACACGGAAAGAACAGAAGCAAATCCCGATGCCATTTTTTCGATTGTCGGAAAAATCATCATCGGCAACACTATCGCACAATTCGGCTCAAAGCTAAAAATCGAAGAACGGCTTTGGAGTGTAAAGTCAGGTCGGGCAATCGGCAAAAGCCGTGCTGCCGTTGAACTCAACAGAGAGATTAATAAAATTAATCTCTCCATACACACGCACTACAAGGACATTTTAAAGCGAACCGGAAAAGTAACCGCTATCGAAGTGAAGAACGCCTTTCAAGGAATTGCCACAGCACAAAAAACGCTCCTTGTCCTGTTCGGTGAAATGATGGAAGACTTCAAAGGAAGAATAGGCATCGACAGGGCACAATCCACCTACAAGCAGTATGAAGTCCTTTACAAACAGCTCAAACAATTTCTTCGGGAAGAATACCATGTAGAGGATATTCCCCTTGCCGAGTTAGATTTGCCTTTCATCGAAGCATTGAATTTCTTTTTCCGTGTAAAACGTAGGATGAAGCCGAGAACCGTTAAGGCTCGAATTGTCTTGTTAAACAAAGTGATACGTTTGGCATTGCATCGAAGAATTATCACCCGTCCGCCTTTTGACGGTTTTGAATTGGAAAAAACGGAACTTAAAAACAAGTCGCTTACAAATGACGAACTGGACTTGTTAATGAAAACTCCCCTTAAATCGGGAACACAACGGTTTATCCGTGATATGTTCCTGTTTTCGACCTTTACCGGTTTGGCTTATGCAGACGTGCATAAACTGTCTTGGAAAGATATTATTACCGAAGATGATGGTAGCTTGTGGATTTCAGCCAACAGGCAAAAATCACATACGGAGTTTAATGTAAAACTATTGAACATCCCTCTCCGAATCATGGAGTATTACAAGGGGCTTGCTCCCGATGGAAAAGTATTTCCTCACATGAGTTTGGGACAGGTGAATGTTGGTTTAAAACGAATTGCAAGAAACTGCGGTATCAACCGGAAATTATCCTACCATATGGCGAGATATACGTTCGCTTCTCAAATCTGCCTTTCACAAGGCGTTCCGATTGAGAGTGTAAGCCGGATGTTAGGACACAAGCATATTGAAACAACCCAACGCTACGCACGTCTTAACAATGAGAAGATAGGCAACGATATGCAGCAGCTATCTGCACGTCTTGCCACTAAATTCAACTTTTAACAATCCAAAATGTAGATATTATGCAAAACAATAGAAGCACTTTCGCTATACTCTTTTACCTGAATACCAGCAAAAAGAAAAAATCAGGTAATTGCCCTGTCATGGGGCGTATCAGTGTGGACGGTAAAAGCTCGGCTTTCAGTACGGGCTTAGAGCTATCTCCTGAAAAATGGGATGCCAAACAGGGAATAGCCATAGGTAAATCAAAGAAAGAAACAAACATCAACAAACGGATAGAAAACTATCGGGCTGAACTTGTCCGCTACTATAAAACCTTACTGGAAAACAAAAGCTACATTACGGCTGAAATCCTGAAAAACGCTATCAAAGGAATTGGCATTAAACAAAACAGCTTAATACAGGAATTTGCAGCCTTGATTGAAGAGAAACGGCAGTCTGTCGGTATCTTGATAGTAAAGACCACCTATACACATCTTTATCGTGCTTATCAGCATTTGAAAGAGTTTTTAGAGTACAAATACGGGGTAACGGACATTCCGTTTACCCAAGTTGATTTTGATTTTATAGAATCGTATGTTTACTATCTAAAAGTCAATTTGCAATTAAGCGCAAGCACAACCAACAATACCATAAAACCATTACGCAGGGTTGTAATGAGAGCCTTAAACAAAGGTTTGATGCATCAAGACCCGTTCTTTGGCTATCGTCCGCAGCGGATAACCATTACACGAAAATGGCTATCTATGGATGAGATAGAACGGTTGATGCAAATAGATATGAAACATGAGAGTGCCAATTTTATCCGTGACATGTTTCTGTTTTCGACATTCACGGGGCTTGCCTATGTGGACTTGAAAAAATTACGCCACGATAATATTGTACGGCAAGAAGATGGCAAACAGTGGATTGTCTTAAATCGCCAAAAGACTGGAACTACTTCCTACATTCCCCTACTTGATATTCCATTGCGTCTTATCGAGAAATACCGGAATACGGCTTTTGCCGGGCTTGATGGAAAGGTTTTTAGGTTATGCACAATAGAAAATGCTGATATTCAGTTGAAAAAGATAGCCAAAGCAGCCAATATCGATAAACGTCTGACCTATCATATGGCAAGGCATAGCTATGCAACCCTTTGTCTTTCAATGGGTGTTCCGATAGAAACGATTAGCCAGACATTGGGACATCGAAGTATTTCCACTACTCAAATATATGCGGAAATAACCCGTACCAAAATCAATGAGGATATGACAAACTTAGCGAAACGGATTGAGAGTAAATATCAGTTGATTGATAGAGCTAAGTCTATTGACTAAAACAATAATATTATTTTCTTTTTTATCTGCCAATTAATTTATAACTTTGTAATTTACTCAAGCTAAATATGATAAGCATTAAATATGGATAGCTTAACAACAATTCAAGAAAAACATACAGCAGGTGATAAAGTCGTAGCATTTGACTACCAATTTTATTACTTCATGTGCTTGGTATTAGACCTAAGGCATGGGGATAAAGTAGGGTTCGAAGTTAAAGATGATGTACACATTGACTTAAAAGACGGTACTACAATTCTGTTTCAGGCAAAACATACTGTATCGACTAAAGCAGATGGGACACCTGAAAATCTAGCAACATTAGACGTTGACTTGTGGAAAACCATAAATATTTGGGTTGATATGGTAAAAGCAGATCAGTCCATTTTACAAAATCATTGTTTTTATTTGGTAACAAACAAGGGTGAAGGCAATAATGAATTTATTGCATCGCATATACTTTTTAAAACAGATAATGACGTTGATAAGGTAATTAACCTGTTAAAAGACCTCAAAGATAAAACACAAAACAACGAAATAAAGTCCTGTATTAAGAATGTTTTGTCTATAGGGAAGAAAAAGACAAAACTATTCTTTTCAAAACTCTATATTGAAACGAGTATTGATGATATTATTGACAGAGTAAAAAACAAAATATACGAACACTGTCATCAAAATGATTTAATTGATGCTGTCTTTGAATCACTATCATCAAATATGAATATGGCTAAATATCTTGATATAAAGGATAGAGAAAAGTTTGAAATCACCTTTGAGGATTTCAACAACAAATTTGGAAAATGCTTTCGGGTAGCCTTTGAAAAGAAGCCATTGCCTAAAAGAACCTATCCAATAAATTTGCCTGACAATTTGGAAGAGCAAACGTTTGTAAAACAATTACTTGATATAGGGGAAATAACTTCGGGGGATTCCCAAATCATTGAATATACCACGCAAATGCTTCAAGCTATGAATCATTTAGCCGATTGGACAGAAAAGAATCTTATCCTACCAACTGAAATGGATGAATTTCAAAAAGAGGCTATCCTTAAATGGCGAAATGAATTTAAGGCTAAATACCGACAAATAAAGCGGCAAATCAGTTCTGGAAGCTCTATTGAAGATTTGGAAATGGATATTCAAAATTTGGGAGTTCAATTGATAGATTTTTTGAGAAAAGAAAATCTTGCTATTGCAGAAGATACACTGGGGATAGAATTAAGTAATGGGCATTATTATGCATTATCCGATAAACCTGAAATAGGTTGGCATTATGATTGGGAACAAAAATACAAGCCAGTATGAAGGAAATTTATTTCACATATAACAATGAAGCTATAGCAAGCTGTGTGTTTTTAGAGCTTTTGCAAAAAGTGGGAGTAATTGACATTGCTCGTTCATGTTTAATACTGCCTTTTCTATTGGATGATAGAACAGTGAAGTATTTTCAAAAATTATCGAGTAGAGAAAAGATTAGTTTGGAATACATGATTAAAGAACAGCCAAAGTTATTCACATCATTTAATAAAAGATATTTATCATTATTACCGGTCACGATAAACTCTTTACTCCTATTGAATAAAAATAATCAAATAGGACTTACATCATCTGAAATTTGTGCTAAAAGTGATTTTCTATATGGTGAAACAGATATGGGTAATAGATTTAATGAGATTAAAAAAGCTCTACCCTTTTTTATACGAATGATTGAGGACTATTCAACGATTCAACTTTACCGAATTTTAAAGATACAATTATGAAGTTTATTATACATGAAGTTAAACTTTGGTTTAAAGGCGAAAACACCCTTTCCAAGAGTTACAAGTTATTACCCAATAAGATTAATGTAGTTACGGGTGATGCCACAACTGGCAAAACAAGTTTTTGGAGTATCATTGACTATTGCCTGATGGCTGGCAAAACTAATATTGTCAATACTATTAATGAAAAAGTGTCATGGTATGGTATCCAATTTACTATAAACGGGAAGGAAATATCAATTGCAAGAAAAGCAACCCAAAAGGATGTTGCTTCGTCCGAAGTTTGTTTCAACTATGGAACATTACCCGCTCAACCACAGGAAAATATTCAAATAGCAGAAATAAAATCGATACTAGATAAAGAGTTCGGTATAACTGACAATCTAAGATTTCCCTATGGGAAAGATTTAGGAAAAACATCCTTTAATTTTTCTTATCGGCATTTTTTGTTGTTCAATTCTTTAACAGAGGATATTATAGGAACCTCCAAAACATATTTTGACACCACGTTTTATGGCAAAGAAGAATATGATAAAGCATTGAATCATATCTTCGATATGGTAATCGGGGTTAACGATATGGAGAATACCAAAGCCAAAGAAAGAATTAAGCAAATTGACAATGAAATAAAGCGGATACAGTCTCTTGAAACTCAAAAAGGACGGGCAGAAAAGAAATTTGCAAATGATATTTTCTATCTCATTGAGAAACTAAGAGAAAAGGGGTTTGTTGATTATTCATTGGCAATAGCATCTTTGGAAGATGCGAACTTTATTATTAATGAAGTTATTACGAATACCCAAAAGACGGCGAATAATTCACAACTTTTTGCGGAAATTGATAGCCTGAACAAGCGCAGGTTAGATATAAAAGCCCAACTGACAGCAATTGAAAAGTACAGAAAAGAGTATGATGCATACAAAAGGGGGTTGAATAAAAGTGCAGACAGCTTAAAACCTATAGAATTTTTGTCAAAAAATCTATCAGACCAACTTCTAGAATCATATGAAACAAAAATTTTCATTGATTCATTAGAAGATTCGTTGAAAACAATCCAAAATAATCTTTCAAAGAAAGCAGTTGAACCATTGCGAGTGACGGGAGATGCAAAAGCATTACAGGAAGAATTAAACAACGTTGAAAAAAGAATCAGTCAATTAAATCTGATACAAAAGAATTATCGTGCCGAAGGTGAAAAATTTATCATTATAGGAGAGATAAAAAATGCCTACGAACAAATATTGAAAAGGGATAAAATTAAACCAATTGATACTGTTCGATTAAATCAATTAAATGGAGAAAAATCCAATCTGGAAAATAACCTCAAAGATATTGAGCAAGTTAAATTTACAATGAAAAACTCTCTGAATCAATGTATCCAGAGAAATTACAATCAATTGAGTTCTTTGCCCGCGTATAAAAACAGTCAAACTCAGTTCAATGATTCCGAAATGATTCTGCAATTAGTACCAGAAGGACAACTATTCCCACTTGAAAATGTAGGAAGTAAATCGAACTATATGTTTATGCATCTCTGTTTCTATTTAGGATTACATGAGCATATGATTAAATACATGTACCTCAATTTTTATTTATTGACCAACCAAGTATTCCCTACTATACAGGCGCAAGTAATGAAAAAATAGGCAATGATGATAAAACAAAATTGCTTGATGCTTTTTCATTGCTTAATTCGTTTATCAGTTATATCACTACGGAGAAAAAAGATTCTTTTCAAATATTTATGGTAGAACATGCTCCTAAAGAATATTGGACTGAAAACAACTTAACCAACTTTTATACAGTGGATGAATTTATCAATGGAAAAGGATTAATCCCAAGCGATATTTATAATGAGTAATATGCAAAACCTAATTTTAGGCGAACTTGACAAACTTGTTGTTCACTATGTTGGTAACAAAACAAATGGCGATGGTGTTCGGTTTTCCAATGTTCTAACACAGTTTGAGAATATAGAAGGGTATATTAAGCAATTAATAAGCAACAACTTTAAATTAGACGAATTGTGTTGTTTTTACTTTCTTCCAAAACTGGAACTTAATCCGATGTTTCAGTTTGTTAGTTCAATTTTTGAGGACAAAGAGACATTTATTGAACAATCACAAAACAGTGCTCGATACCTTTATGATAAAAGTATCCATCCGCAAGTAAAAGGTGGGGAATTGTGTTTTTCATATTTCAAAAACTGCGAATTGAATGGTGAAGTTGTTGATTGTATCTGTATATTCAAATCAGAAAATAAGGAAACGGTATTGAAGGTCTCCCCTTTAATCGAAGGATTTGAATTGAAAGATGAAAAAGGAATAAATACTAACAAAATAGATAAAGGTTGTCTGGTCTTTAATACGAAAAAAGAAAATGGGTACATTGTTTCTTTAGTGGACAATATAAACAAAACATCAGAAGCACAATATTGGAAAGATGAATTTCTGAAAACACAACCTGTAAATGACGAATATCATCAGACAAAAGAGTTTCTGAATATAGCCAAAAACTTTGTAACAAAAGAACTATCAGACAATCTTGATGTCAGCAAGGCTGATAAGATAGACCTATTAAATAGGTCGGTTGAATATTTCAAAAAACGTGAAACATTTAATAAAAACGAATTTGAGCAAGAAGTATTTCAGAATAATGATTTGATAGATTCTTTTAGAAGGTTTGACGAAACTTTCCGAAAAGATAATGAAATAGATTTATCCGATAATTTTGAAATTTCATCTCAGGCTGTAAAAAAACAAGCACGTGTATTCAAGAGCGTTCTAAAACTGGATAAAAATTTCGATATTTATATACATGGTAATAGAGATTTAATTGAACGAGGGGTTGAAAAAGATGGTCGTAAATATTATAAGATTTATTATCAAGAAGAAAATTAAAAAAATCCTGATTTGAAATATTATGGGACTCTCCATAATATTGTGTAAATAGAAAACTACGGGATTCTTCTCGTAGTT
>OGMN01002620.1_pt1 | contig 9763 bp, 8 predicted proteins | sample 1573211 | NCBI WGS metagenome assembly OGMN01 (sample SAMEA2581876, study PRJEB24529) | metagenome | biome: Human gut stool | place: China | collected 2011
CATCGCGTATCACCATGTCGTACGGATCGTAGGTAGAAGCAATAAAGTTCAAAGCCCCTTTGGTTACCATCTGCGTCTTTCCGTTTTTATCCTGCACCACGGTTGTCAAGCGGCGGCGTGTGAAATCAAAGGGGATTTCATCCACCTTCACGTAGTTTTCGGACAAATCCAGTAATCTGGAATCGGTCTCCTCTGCCTCCTCCGTTTTATGAATAATCGCCACATCCATCAGGTTTTTATAGCCTGTCTGGAAATAACTGTTTAAATAGGCATGGCGCAGCACTCTTGTATCATCCTCGCCGTTTACATTCAAATGGTATTCCAAAACAACTCTATCCTGCGTGAGTGTCCCTGTTTTGTCGGTGCAAAGAATATCCATCGCACCAAAATTCTGAATCGAATTGAGATTCTTCACAATAGTCTGCTTTTTGCTCATCAAAACCGCACCTTTGGCAAGGCAGGTTGTCACAATCATGGGCAGCATTTCCGGTGTTAAGCCGACAGCAATCGAGATGCCAAACAAAAAGGCATTCAGCCAGTCCCCCTTCGTAATCCCGTTGATAAAGAAAACAAGAGGCACCATGACAAGCATAAACCGAATCAACACCCACGAAACCGCATTGACCCCCTTGGTAAAGCTCGTCTCCACAGCCTCCCCTGCAATCGCAGATGCCATAGAGCCAAACAGCGTAGCGTCTCCGGTGCTGACAACAACCGCAGCTGCACTGCCCGAAATCACGTTGCTTCCCATGAATGCAATATTGGTGTAATCGGTTATACTCTCCTTCTGCACACTTCTGCTCGGTGTTTTTTCGATAGGCTCACTTTCGCCCGTCAAGCTGGATTGGCTGATGAATAAGTCCTTCGCCTCTAAAATGCGGACATCCGCAGGAATCATATCCCCTGCCGCCAAATGCACAATGTCGCCCACAACCAAATCGTCCATCGGAATTTCTATCTTTTCCTGCTCTCTGCGAGTGACGGTACAGGTCGTTGTTATCATTGCCAGCAGCTTTTCCGCTGCATTGCCGCTTCTGGATTCCTGCACAAAGCGCAGTGTGCCGGAAATGATAACCATTGTCGAAATGATGACTACGGTTAAGGGGTCAAAATCCTCCGGCGCGCTCCCCAAAAGTGCAAAATAAGGGAACACCATATCCGTCATAGTGGATACCACAGCCAGACAGAACAAAATCGCCGTAAATGGATTGATAAAAGCACCTGCCAGACGTTTCGCCAGAGATTGCTCTTTTTCATGTGTCACTTTATTTGAGCCGTACTTGGTGCGGCTGACCGCCACTGCCTCTGCATCCAGTCCCCGCAGGGTGGTATGCAGGCTTTTCAAAACCTCCTGCACAGGATTGGCAGCCGCAAATTGAATACGCTGGTTCTGCTCATCCCGCAGCACTGCCTTTTCCACCGTCTGCCGCACAGCCATGCGGTTTTCTTTCTTGTTCATTTCTCATACCTCCTTTTTCTGCGATTATTTTCTGTAATACCGATTGCTTTTTTCGATATACCAAACATCAAAGCCTGCCACAATGAACCATGCAATCATGGCAATCGCAAACCAATGGCTTGTAGGTACCATTTCTCTCGGTGCCTTTCACAGAATACAAAAATCGCAAGGAAAATCACATGATTAAAACCTTGCGATTTCCTTGCGATTTAGCAAGAATTTTGGCGGACAAAAATATGCCCGCCAAATTTGTTACACCCGATCATTAAATTTATAGCCAATGCCCCAAATCGTCAGAATATATTTCGGCTCATCCGGATTGGGTTCGATTTTCTTTCGCAGCTTTCGGATGAACGCCATGATATTGCTATCATCCAAAAGATAATTTTCAGACCAAACCGCTTTATAGATTTGCTCCTTTGTAAAAACCTCTCCTCTGTTTTGTGCAAGAAAATAGAGGATTTCAAACTCCTTCGGCGTAAGAGAAACCTCCGCTCCCTGCATCCTCACTCTCCTGCTCTTCGGATAAATTTCCAGCGCACCGATTCGTATTTCATCGGAGGGCGGGAGAGAGGACTCCGCCTCCTTCGAGGTACTCAAAAGCAGTGACGTTGCCTCTCCGCTGAGCATATCATGTATGCCCGAAAGCAAATCCTCCGCACATTCACTTTCCGGCGGCTCCTGTATCAGCTTCTCCAGCAGCCATTGTGCAAGGACAGAATCCATTGAAACAAAACCAATCTTCTTTTTCACGACGGATTCCTCCTTTCAAATCAGCTCATGATATTTCTTCTGATAAAAGGCCTTAACCACCGTTGTCAGAAGCATATACAGCAATGCCACAATCAACAAAAATATGAAATACCAAAATGGCAAATGCGTCAGGCCAAAAAATGCCGCCCCCTTGGTAAAGGTAATTGCGGTAAAAGCAATGATACCCGCAAGGGTAATGCAAATCACCGGTGCAGATGGTCTGCTTTGCACAAAGGGAATCTTTCGTGTGCGCAGGAAATGCAGAATCAATACCTGTGTCCACATGGACTCCAAAAACCACCCCGTCTGGAACAGGGATATATATTGCAGCTGCATTACAGAATCGGTAAGACTTTGATACGTCACTCCGCCGCACAGCATCGGGCAAAGCATATAATACAAAAACAAAAACGTCACGATATCAAACAAAGAGCTGATTGGCCCAAAGGAAAGCATAAACCGCCCCAATGTCCTCCCGGACCAATCCCTTGGAGAAAGAGTTTCCTCCTCATCCACATTATCCCAAGGCAGAATGATACACAGCACATCATACAGCAGATTCAACAGCAAAATCTGCAAGGAGGTCATTGGCAAAAACGGCAAAAACGCACTGGCACACACAATGGAAAAGATGTTGCCGAAATTCGAGCTTGCTGTAATTTTAATATATTTGAGCATATTGGTAAAAGTTTTTCGCCCCTCCAAAATGCCCTGCTCCAGCACGCCCAAATCCTTTTGCAGCAGCACCACATCCGCCGCATCCTTCGCCGCATCCACAGCCGTATCCACCGAAATGCCCACATTTGCCTCGCAAAGTGCAGGAATATCGTTAATGCCGTCCCCCAAAAATCCGACAGTATGCCCATTTTGGCTCAAGGCGGAAACCAGACGCACCTTTTGCCCCGGTGTCAGCTCCGCAAAAACATGGATTTTTTCAACGGCTGCGCCAAGCGCCGCATCCGTCATCTCATCCATCTGCACACCTGTCAGCACCGTTTCGGAAGGAATCCCCACCCTGCGGCAGACGGAAACTGCCACATCTGCTTGGTCTCCCGTCAGAATCTTCGGGGTAACCTTCAGCCTTTTGAGCGCCTCCACAGAGGTTTTTGCGGTTTTCTTCGGTGCATCAAAAAAGGCAAGATAGCCCATCAAAATCATGCTTTGTTCATCCTCCGGCAAAATCCGGTTTTGCTTTTCTATCCTCTTTCGTGCAACAGCAATCACCTTCATCCCATCCTGCAGCATTTCATCCACCACAGAGGCCACACTTCGCATTTTGTCCTCATCCATCGGCAAAACGGCATCCCGATATTCCACAAAACCGCAGCGCGCCACAACATGCGCAATATCCCCCTTGATAATGAGCTGCCCTGCTCCGTCTGCCTCCGTCACAAGCGTGCTGACAAATTTACGGGCATAATCAAATGGAATCTCGTCCGTTTTTTGATACTGCGCAAGCAATCTTGTATAATACGCACTGCGCCCCGGCATTGTCTGGCACGCAAGAATGGCATTATCAATGGGATTGCAGACACCCGAATGATACATGCTATTCAAAAAAGCAAAATCTAGCACCCTTGTGCTTTCGTTCCCCAGCACATCCATGTAGTATTCCAGCAAAATGCTCTCATTCGTCAGCGTTCCCGTTTTATCCATACAAAGCACATCCATACTGCCAAAGCCCTGCATGGCGTTGATATCCTTGATGATGGTCTGCTTACGGCTCATGCTCAGGCTGCCCCTCGCAAGGCAGGCGGTAATTACCATCGGCAGCATTTCCGGCATCAGCCCTACCGCAACGGAAAGCGCAAACGCAAAGGATTCCAACCATTTTCCGCCCGTCAGCCTTAACAGCACAAACACAATGGGAATCAGCACCACAATAAAGCGAAGCATTACCCATGCAATCGAATTGGCACCCTTTTGGAACGACTGCTTCTCCTCTGCATCCGATTTTTCAAAGCTGCCGTATAACGTATCCTTCCCAACCGCAAGCACAATTCCCTCGCCCTTGCCGCCGATAACCGTTGTTGCCATAAAGGCAAGATTTTCAAGCTGTGTCAGCGTTTCCGTACTGCCATAGCTGAGGGTATTGCAATTTTTTTCCAGAATCGCACTTTCGCCCGTGATGGCAGCCTGCGAAATAAATAAATCACTGACCTTCGTCAAACGGATATCCGCAGGCACGCGGTCTCCCGCCGAAAGCAGAACAATATCCCCGACCCCCAATTCTTCCGCCGATATTTCCTGCAGATCTCCCGCTCGCCGAACTGTAATGCTTTCGTGAATCAGCCGTTCCAGCTGCTGCGCCGCATTCTTCGCCCGCAGCTCCTGAATCAGACGGATTACACCGCTCGTCAAAATCATGGAGAAAATGATGATAGCAGTGGTGGCGTTTCTGGCAAAATTAGAGGCAAGCACAACATCGGTTGCCAAGGAAATCATCCCAAGCACAAAAAGAATAATATGAAACGGGTTGATAAAGGCACGACGCAAGCAGCGCAGCATGGTATCCTTCTTCCTTTTTGCAAAGCTGTTTTCGCCGTATCTCCGGCGCATGCCATCCACCTGTTCGGGAAACAGTCCCTGCGGGGAAGCCCCAATCTCTTTATAAATTTCCGATATTTCACGATAAGCGTATTTTTTGATACAACAATCAATCAAGGTTGTTTTTGACACGAAATAGCTCCTCCTTTGCGATACATATATTGCTATTTTAACATCATTCGCAAAAAACGCCACGCTTATATTCTTGCTTTTTTCTTGCATTTACACAAAACAGCCCTTTGCCCTCCTGTATACGCAATTTTTCAAACAACAAAGACAGCTGTAATTTTTTCGTCAGCTGCCTTTGTTTCGTTCAGATATTTAATTATAAGCCCTTCTCTGATAGCAAATTATAGTGCAGCATACAGAGCATTTTCTTGTCACCACTTTTTGAATCATCCTTCGGAAAGCAGAGCACACCATCAGCCTTATCTCTCGATCGCAGCATTCGCAAGCCTACAATACTTTATTCCGTTTTTCTCATAAATCTCGAAGGTTCCTGTGACTGTTATCTCTGCGTTTAGCTCCGGATAATCGTCCGGATAGGTGTACTCCTCGGTCGGAATAAAATCCAATCCCTGTGAACAGCAAGCCATCGCATCGGCAATGATGCAGGCAAAATATTGCTCCTTTGTTTCGGGGTCCTCGTAATATGCAAAAGCACCCTTCATTTTAACCGTTTTCCCAATGTAGTCATCAGGGGTGTATAGCATATTGTAAACCTCAGAATAGACCATCGTGCTGCTGAGCTTTGTCAGATCAACATCAATGCCGTCTGTGCTTTGCACAGACTCAGAGGCAGCAGGCGCAGACACCGATTCCTTTTCCATCGGTTGATTTTGTGAAGCAGAGGCATTCGGTGTCTGATTATCGGCTGTCTCTTTATCCTCCTCACCTCCGCAGGCGACAAGAGAGCAAAGCATTAGGGCAATCAGTACTACGCAAAACAGATTTTTCATTTTCTCACACCTCCGATAGCCGTACCTGCCAGCCACGATAGAGCGAAAGCGACAATCTGAACAGCAACGATTGTCGAGCCTACCGGTGTTCCGGCGAGGATTGATGCCAGAATACCGATCAGCGAACACAACACCGACAAAACTGCGGCGCAGATCGTCACGCTGCGGAAGCTCTTGAACATCCGCATAGCGGACAATGCCGGGAAAATTACTAGTGCGGAGATGAGCAGAGAGCCGACAAGGTTCATCGCCAGCACGATGATGATGGCAACAACGATTGCAATCAGCAGATTGTAAAGCCCTGCCTTTGTGCCGGTTGCCCTTGCAAAGTCCTCATCAAAGGTCACAGCGAAGATTTTATTGTAAAACAGGATAAACACCACCACAACCAGCACCGACATTCCAACGCAAAGCCACACTTCTACAGGAGACAGTGTCAGGATGGAGGTGGAGCCAAACAGTGTACTGCACACATCACCCGAAAGGTTGGATGAGGTGGAGAAAATATTCATCACCAGATAGCCGATGGCAAGCGCTCCCACCGAAATCATGGCAATCGCCGCATCGCCCTTGATTTTCGCGTTCTGCCCTGTACGCAAAAGCAGCACGGCGCTGCTGATCGTAATGACCATTACCAGCGGCATTTCATTTGTGATTTGCAGCACGGCGGCAATCGCCATTGCACCAAACGCCACATGGGAAAGCCCGTCACCGATGAAGGAAAACCGTTTCAGCACCAGCGTCACGCCCAGCAAAGACGAGCATAGCGCAATCAGCACACCGACTACCAGCGCATAGCGGACAAAGGGATATGTCCAATAGAGAGTCAGCTTTTCCAAAATAGCGGTCATTGGGCATCACCCCCCTTCTCTGCGGCAAACAGCCGCCCCTGCGGGCTTCTGAGATATTCCGCTTTTGTTCCGAAAAAAACGGTGTCTCCAATATGCAGAAGATGGCTGGCATATTGAACTGCGGCAGTAATATCGTGCGACATCATAATTACCGTAATGCCATCGTTTCGGTTAAGCTCTTCGATAAGCGCATACATTTCCGCTGTCGCCTTGGGATCAAGTCCGGAAACAGGCTCGTCGAGAAGCAACATTTTTCGGGTGGCACACAGCGCACGGGCAAGCAGAACCCTCTGTTGCTGTCCGCCGGACAGCTCCCGATAGCAGCGTTTTGCAAGCTGTGCAATCTGCATCCTGTCCATAGCCGCCGCCGCAAGCTGCTTTTCTTCTTTGCTATAAAAAGGACGGCTGCCACAGCGTCCCTGACACCCGGAGAGAACGATTTCTCTCACAGCTGCCGGGAAGTCCTTCTGGACAACGGTCTGCTGCGGCAGATAGCCGATTTCATTTTTCCTCAGCCCATCGCCTGTCAAAATTCTGCCGCTGATAGGTGGCTGCAAGCCGAGAATCGTTTTCATAAGTGTACTCTTGCCGGAACCATTTTCTCCTACGATGCAGAGATAGTCGCCTGCAAAAACCTCAAAATTGAGTTCCTGCAGAACGGACTTTCCCTCATAGCCGACGCAGAGCCTTTGGCAAGTGAGCTGAGCCATGAACCTGCCTCCTTATCTCAATGCTTCCTTCAGCACGGAAAGGTTTTTCTCCATAACGGAGAGGTAAGTCGTGCCGTTTTTCACATCTTTAGAAGTGGTGGATTGCATGGAATCCATCGTCAGCACCCTTTGATTTTTCGCTGTCGTGTTCCGGACAACGGTTTCGGCAATCTTGTGCTGTGCGCCCTCAATGGTCAGTACACAGGGCAGTCTCAGTTCATCCACCTTGCCAGCAAGGAAAGAAATGGTCCCAAAGCTGGCTTCCGTTTCCGCAGAGCAGCCTGCAAACGCGGCATAATAGCTCAGACCGTAATCGTCCACCAGATAGCGGAATGGGAAACGGTCGCCAAACAGGATGGTTTTATTGCTTGCTGCGTCCACGGCTGTCTGATACTCTGCATCAAGAGCAGACAGCTTCTTTACATAAGCATCGGCATTGGCGGCATAGATATCCTTGCTATCGGGATCAAGCTCCTGCAAGGCTTTGGAAATCACTCTGACCAGCATTTTGGCATTTTTCAGGGACAGCCAAACATGCTCGTCAGCTTCCTCCTCGTGCTCGTGTTCCTCTGCATCCTCGTGCTCGTGCTCCTCCTCCTGCATCCCCTCAACGATTTCTTCCGTTTTTACGGAATCACCCAGTACCTCCAGCAAATTGATAACCTTCATATTCCCGTTGGCGGCATTTCTCAGAGCATCCTCCACCCATTCGTCGGACTCGCCGCCTACATAGATAAACAGGTCGCAATCCGAGATTTTAACAATATCATCTGCCGTGGGCTGATAGCTGTGCAGGTCAACGCCGTTATCCAGCAGCATTGTGATTTCTGCATTATCAGCCTTTTCACCAAGGATTTCCCTAACCCAGTCATATTCAGGAAAAATGGTGGTGACAATGCTCAGTTTGTCAGTCTGATTGGTATCATTCTGCTTTCCGCAGCCGGCAAGAGCGCCGACAAGCATGAAAAGCGCAAGCAGCAGCGCAGTTATCTTTTTCATGATTATATTTACCTCCGAATTATAATAAGAACTTAAAAATAGGCACAAAAATACAAGGGTAACGGCAACGCCGCAAAAGCCTATCCGAAAACAGATAGACTTCACCCTTGTAAAAGGCTCTTATTTAATTCGAAAGCTTCACCTTGAGAGATACCAAGGTATCTCTTTGTGCATAGTCCGTGCAGAGAGAAATACACCTGCACAAAATATATGTAAACGCAACAGCAACGGCTGTAACGCATACAGCAAGCGAAAGGCTTTTCAGTGTGTTTTGGCAAGCATCAATCTGATAGCAAATCGGGCAGCCTTCGCCCACGCAATCGTGGTCGGCTTCTGCCGCAACAAAAAAAGCAGAGTAAAGCATGATGACCAGAATGGTCACGGCAAGAAGCAATGCTGCAATTCTATTTCTCTTTTTTCTTTCCATTCTGCTCACCACCCTTCTATTTTCTGCTCTTTTATTTTCTGCAATCGGCGCAAACGCCATACAGAATCGTTTCCGTTTTGTCGATTTGAAAGCCTGTGCTTTCCAGCGTGCTATGCAGAAGCTGCGCCGCTTCCTTTTCTCCAAGATGAATACTTTTCCCGCATACCCGACAGGATAGATGCAGACTGTCCTTACATTCCTCTGCGGCAATATATTGATAATACACCTCTCTGGTGTTCTCTCGGATACTGCGCTTCAGAATTCCCTCCTCCTCCAAGGCGGATAAATTACGATAAACGGCGCTGATGCTGATGCTCTCTGCCGTCAGTGCATCGGCTATCTGCCGTGCGGTCATCTGTTCGTCTGTATGCTCTGAAAGATATTCGAGAAGCTGCTTGCGCTGCCGCGTCAGATACCTTGCCATCAGCCACCCCTCCAATTTGCAACTTATTTGCAAATTAGTATACCGTACTGTTTTGCATTTGTCAATATGCGAATTGATTGCAAATAGAAGGTGTTCTGCAAGGTCAGGCACAGCGCAGAGAGCGCCATCGAACGACAATCTGTTTCCAAGAGCCACCCTATAAGAAAATTTTAAAAAATTTTAAAAAAATTTGCATTTTGGGTGAGAGTTTTTTCGATTTTATGTACCTATATAAGTAAAAGGACTTTTCAGCCACAGCTTCACACAAACGGAGAAAGGGGGTTCGAACGATATGTACGATACCGCAATACGAGTCGCGCTCGTCAAGCAAAGAGTGCGCGAAAACACCCGTTGGATGCAGCCTCGGCACGATACTGCTGTGGGAGAACGCGAGCGACCATGTGCCGATGACCTTCGTTTCCTTTGCAGCGGCGGCAGCGATTATCGCGCTGTGCATTCGGCTCAGAAACAGAGAAAATCAGAAAAAAGGTGGGACGAGCAAGTCCAACCGAAACGAACAGGAGGAGAAAGCCTATGAAGAAACGAATACTCAGCATACTGCTCGTCTGCTGCATGGTGCTGACGCTGCTGCCGGCGACCGCGTTTGCGGCGGAGGTAGAGACCGGCGCACGTG